>ENA-OYXC01000364-OYXC01000364.1-human-gut-metagenome-genome-assembly--contig:-NODE-364-length-21517-cov-7.464635_pt1 | contig 21517 bp, 20 predicted proteins | sample MGYA00244214_ERZ653415 | MGnify/ENA primary metagenome ERZ653415 (study PRJEB26926, sample SAMN06165016) | human gut metagenome | biome: ENVO:00009003; feature: ENVO:2100002; material: ENVO:00002003... | reverse complement strand
GCGCAACGCGTTGCGCTGAGTCCTGAGGCTGTTGCAATGAAAATGAGAATCAAGGAGATTCACCTACTAGCAGTACATTTTGCGTAATCTGGGCAAACGCTGATTAATTGCTCGTATAATGTCGTCTGTCGAAAGATACAAAAACCTGTACTTTTGCGACTGCGCCTAGCTGCGAGCGAGAAGCCTGTTCTAAACGCCCCTGCATTTGCGTGCATCGCAAAGCCAAAAGAGGGGGCGAGAACATGGAGCAGACGGCACGGCGCCAAGAGCAGCTGCCCGGCGCATTTAACGGCGCCACCACCAACAGCCAGCACGGCCGCGTCCGTTGGTATCTGGTCCACACCCCTCATGGAAAAGAGCGAGAGACCTGCGAAAAGGTCCGCCGCATTATCCCGCACGAGCTGATGCAGGACGCTTTTGTGATGCAAAAGGAGTTCTGGTTTAAGCGGGACGGCGCATGGTCGCTCCAAACCAAACCTATGTATAAGGAATATTTCTTCGTCGCCACGCACGATGCCGCCGCGCTCGATAGGGCCCTGGCTCAGCTGAGCTTTGGCTGTCGCATCGCCGGCAGTAGGGAGCGGGCGTACATGCCCATGCCGGATGATGCGCAGGATTGGTACCGCAGCGTGCTGGACGACGACGGCGTGGTGCGCAATAGCGTTGCGCGCATAGAAGACGGCGTCTTACACATAGAGCAGGGTCCCTTGGTGGGGCAAGAGGCCCGTGTAAAGAAGATCGACCGTCATAAGCGCTGGTGCCTGGTGGACGTGGGCGAGGGTGACTCCGCTTTTAGGGAGCTGCTTGCGCTGGACGTTCCCAGCAAGACGTAAGGGAGACGCCGCACTGGCAATTCGTTCGCATTTTTGAATTTACCGATTGGGGATCCCTGGGGGCAGGGACGTAAGTTTGACTGTGGCTGCTAAAGAAGTAACAGAGAGCAATGCGCCTGTGGGGGCGGCGCTGATTGCCCAAGCCATGGACCGGCGCGAGGGCGCTGGCCGCTACAAGGCCATGCAATCCATCATGGACTGGGACCGCTCGCGACTGGCCTACAGGGCGGTGAAGCGCGCGTTCGACATCGTGTTCAGCGGTGCCGCGCTCGTCGTCATCGCGATCCCCAGCGTGGTACTAGCGGCGGCAATCCGCCTGGAGAGCGAGGGCAACCCGTTCTACAGCCAGATCCGCGTGGGCCAGACCCACCGCGACGGCAGCCTGTCCACCTTCCGCATGTGGAAGTTCCGCAGCATGTACAAAGATGCCGACGAGCGTCTCGCCGAGCTCAAGGGGCAGAACGAGATCGCCGGAGCCATGTTCAAGATGAGGGACGACCCGCGCGTAACAAAGATCGGCAAGTTCATCCGCAAGCACTCCATCGACTAGTTCCCGCAGTTCCTCAACGTGTTCCTGGGCCAGATGTCGGTCGTGGGTCCGCGCCCGCCACTGCCGAATGAGGTGGCCGAGTACACCGAGTTCGACCTGCAGCGCCTGGCCGTGAAGCCGGGCATCACCGGCTGGTGGCAGGTGACGGAGCGCAATTCGACCGGGTTCGACGGCATGGTCCGCCGAGACCTGGAGTACATCGCCAACCGGGGCATTTTTACCGACCTCAAGATCGTTGTCCTCACGGTGATCGAGGTCATCACCGGTAAGGGTGCGTGCTAATGCTTCAGGACTATTCTAAATTCGTTGAGCTCAAGCGCGTTCCCGTAATCGATGTTCCGATCACGGGAACCAATATGTCTGAGTGTGTCGAGTTTCTCACTCGCCATATAGATGAGCTACACGGCGAATATATTTGCGTTTCCAATGCTCATACCTCGGTTATGGCCCATGACGACCCTTCCTATTGGGCCTGCCAAGCTGACTCCCTCATGTCCGTTCCCGACGGCAAGCCTTTATCTGTCGTCGGACGTAAAACAATAGAGTCTATGGGGCGTGTAACTGGACCCGATCTGATGCGAGAGATATTCAATATTTCCTTGCAGCAAGGATGGAGCCATTACTTCTACGGTAACGAGCAGAAGAATCTCGACGCTCTCAAAAATTCACTTCAAGAGGAATATCCAGGCCTGGAAATCGCTGGCATGGAGCCTTCGGTTTTCCGACCGCTCTCCGACAGCGAGAAGCGAGACCTTTCGCGACGTATCGCTGATTCGGATGCAGACTTCGCATGGATTGCTCTTGGCGCGCCCCGTCAAGAAGTTCTTATGCACGAGCTCAAGGGAGGGCCGCAACCGTTGATGATCGGTGTTGGCGGAGCGTTCAACGTTCTCGCCGGCGTGGTGCCAGAGGCGCCGATGTGGATGCAAAACCTGAGTCTCGAGTGGCTATACAGACTTATTCAAGAGCCGAAGCGGCTTTTCAAACGATACCTCGTAACTAATACGAAATTTCTCTTTTACCAGTTTACAAAAGCCAAACGTAAGGAAGGCAAATAGATGAACGATTCGACCACCTTTAAAGACAAAACCCTGATGATCACGGGCGGCACCGGCTCGTTCGGCAACACCGTGCTCAAGCACTTCATGAACACCGACCTGGCCGAGATCCGCATCTTCTCGCGCGACGAGAAGAAGCAGGACGACATGCGCCACCACCTGCAGGAGAAGTCCCCGGAGCTCGCCTCCAAGGTGCGCTTCTTCATCGGCGACGTCCGCAACGCCCAGAGCGTGCGCGACGCCATGCACGGCGTGGACTACATCTTCCACGCCGCCGCCCTGAAGCAGGTGCCGTCCTGCGAGTTCTTCCCCATGGAGGCCGTGCGCACCAACGTCATCGGCACTGACAACGTGCTCCACGCAGCGATCGAGGAGGGCGTGGACCGCGTCGTGTGCCTGTCCACCGACAAGGCGGCCTACCCCATCAACGCCATGGGCAAGTCCAAGGCCATGATGGAGTCCATCATCTACGCCAACGCCCGCAACGGCGCCGGCCGCACCACCATCTGCTGCACCCGCTACGGCAACGTCATGTGCTCGCGCGGCAGCGTCATCCCGCTGTTCATCGACCGCATCCGCAAGGGCGAGCCGCTGACGGTCACCGACCCCAACATGACCCGCTTCCTCATGAACCTGGACGAGGCGGTGGACCTCGTGCAGTTCGCCTTCGAGCACGCCAACCCCGGCGACCTGTTCATCCAGAAGTCGGACGCTTCCACCATTGGCGATCTGGCCAAGGCTGTGCAGACTCTGTTTGGCGACACCGGCACGAATATCATCGGCACCCGCCACGGCGAGAAGCTCTTCGAGACCCTCATGACCCGCGAGGAGCGACTGAGGGCCGAGGACATGGGCGGCTACTACCGCGTGGCCTGCGACTCGCGCGACCTCAACTACGACAAGTTCGTCGTGGACGGTGAGGTGGAGACCCAGGCAGACGAGTCCTACACCTCCCACAACACCGAGAGGCTCGACGTGGCGGGCACCATCGCCAAGATCAAGACCGCCGAGTACGTGCAGCTGGCACTCGAGGGCCGCGAGCACGAGGCGGTGCAGTAGGGTGCGCGTCCTCGTCACCGGCGCGAAGGGCTTCGTAGGGAGGAACCTCTGCTGCGCGCTGAAGAACATAAGGGACGGTAAGGACCGCCGCGCCAAATACCAGCAACTCCTTCCCCTCGAGGTCATGGAGTACGACATCGACTCGACTCCCGGGGAGCTGGAAGAGTACTGCTCCCGCGCCGACTTCGTCTTCAACCTGGCGGGCGTCAACCGCCCCAAGGACCAGGCGGAGTTCATGGAGGGCAACTTCGGGTTCGCCTCCACGCTGCTCGACACGCTCGAGCGCCACGGGAACAAGTGCCCCGTCATGCTCTCCAGCTCCGCGCAGGCGAGCCTGTCGGGCCGCTTCGAGGGCTCGGTCTACGGCGAGTCGAAGCTGGCGGGGGAGGGCCTGTTCCGCGAGTACTCGGAGCGCACGGGGGCGCCGGTGCTCATCTACCGCTTCCCCAACCTCTACGGCAAGTGGTGCCGGCCGCGCTACAACTCCGCCGTGGCCACCTTCTGCGACGCCATCGCGAACGGACGCCTCTACACCGTGAACGACCCCTCGGTGGAGCTGGAGCTCCTCTACATCGACGACCTCGTCGGCGAGATGCTGGGCGCGCTGCTCGGCGAGGAGCACCGCTGCGGCTACGACGGGCTGGAGCGCGTGGAGGGCGAGGAGTTCTGCTACGTCCCCGACACCGACGTGAAGACCCTGGGCGAGATCGTCTACCTGCTGGGCACTTTCCGAGACAGCCGTGAGACGCTCTCGGTGCCCGACCTTTCGGAGGGCTCCTTCTCCAAGAAGCTCTGGAGCACGTTCCTGTCCTACTACGAGCCGGGCAACTTCGCCTACGGCCTCAGGCCCAACGTCGACGGCCGCGGCTCGTTCACCGAGTTCCTGCGCACGCCGGAGCGCGGCCAGGTCTCGATCAACGTTAGCAAGCCCGGCATCACCAAGGGCAACCACTGGCACATGAGCAAGTGGGAGAGGTTCCTGGTGGTCTCCGGCACCGCGTCCATCAAGTTGAGGAAAGTAGGGGAGGATGCCGAGGAGAACCCGTTCCCCGTCGACGAGTACACCGTCTCGGGTTCCGACATGCGCGCCGTGGAGATGGTCCCCGGCTACACGCACTCCATCACCAACCTGTCCGACACCGAGGACCTCGTGACGGTCATGTGGGCCAACGAGCCCTTCGACCCCGAGAACCCCGACACCTACTACGAGGAGGTCTAGCCGCATGGGCAAGGACTATTCCGATATCGCATTCAAGGACGACGGCCGACTGAAGCTGCTCATCATCGTGGGCACCCGCCCCGAGGTCATCCGCCTGTCCGAGGTCATCAAGAAGTGCCGCTGCCACTTCGACTGCCTGCTGGCGCACACCGGGCAGAACTACGACTACACGCTCAACGGCATATTCTTCCGCGACCTGGAGCTCGCCGACCCCGACGTCTACCTGGACGCCGTGGGCTCCGACCTGGGCGAGACCGTGGGCAACATCATCGCGGCCTCATACAAGCTGATGGTCCAGGTGCAGCCCGACGCGCTGCTGATCCTGGGCGACACCAACAGCTGCCTGTCCGCCATCGCGGCCAAGCGCCTGCACATCCCCATCTTCCACATGGAGGCGGGCAACCGCTGCAAGGACGAGTGCCTGCCCGAGGAGACCAACCGCCGCATCGTCGACGTGATCTCCGACGTCAACCTGGCCTACTCCGAGCACGCCCGCCGCTACCTCAAGGACACCGGCTGCGCCCCGGAGCGCACCTACGTCACGGGATCTCCCATGGCCGAAGTCCTGCGCGCCAACCTGGACAAGATCGAGGCGTCCGACGTCCTCTCCGAGCTCGGCCTGGAGCCGAAGAAGTACATGCTGCTCTCGGCCCACCGCGAGGAGAACATCGACACCGAGGCGAACTTCACGAGCCTGTTCACCGCGATCAACGCGCTGGCCGAGAGGTACGACATGCCGATCCTGTACTCCTGCCACCCGCGCTCCCGCAAGCGCCTGGAGGCCACGGGCTTCCAGCTCGACCCGCGCGTGCGCATGCACGAGCCCATGGGCTTCCACGACTACAACTGCCTGCAGATGAACGCCTTCGCGGTTGTCTCCGACTCCGGCACCCTTCCCGAGGAGTCCAGCTTCTTCGCGAGCGTTGGGCATCCGTTCCCGGCGGTGTGCATCCGCACCTCCACCGAGCGCCCCGAGGCCCTGGACAAGGCGTGCTTCACGCTGGCCGGCATCAGCGAGCGCGGCCTGCTGCAGGCCGTCCGCACCGCCGTCGAGCTCGACGCGGAGGGGTCGCTGCCCGAGGCGCCCGTTCCCGACTACGCCGACGAGACCGTGTCCACCAAGGTCGTCAAGATCATCCAGAGCTACACCGGGGTCGTGGACAAGATGGTGTGGAGGAAATCTTAGCCATGGGCGCTGGGTACAGATTGCTTGATGGTATCTCGCGAGCTTATAACAAACTGCTCTTGCTCCCTGCCCTACGTCGCTCCTTTGCATCATGCGGTAAAAACGTAACCATCGGTCGTCGTAGCGAAATTCAGGGGATTGAAAATATTTACATGGGACATGATGTATATATTGGCCCAGGAGCAACGTTTCTGACGACCCGTGCGAAGATTCATATCGGCAATTACGTCATGAGCGGCCCTCATCTCACAATTATTACTGGAGATCATCGTACAGATGTTCTCGACCGACCCATGATGACGCTTGATGAGTCGGACAAGCTTCCAGAGAATGACCAAGATGTCGTCATCGGCAATGATGTATGGATTGGCAGCGGCGTAACGATTCTTAAGGGCGTTAGAATTGCCGACCATTGTGTGATTGCTGCTGGTACGGTAGTGACAAAAGACGTTGGCCCGGAGTTTTCAATCTGGGGGGGGGCTTCCAGCTCGCCGTCTAAGCTTTCGGTAAGAGGAAATCAATGACTAAAGGTTATCCGCACGTCCATGCAAAGGTGTTGATGGTCGGACCCGATCTCTCTCTTCACGGCGGAATCGTCTCAGTCGTGAAAGGTTATCTAGACGCAGGTCTCCCTGAGGCATGCGATGCCTTTGAGTACCTGGGGACGGGCATCGGTTCCTCAAAGCTCGGTAAATCCGTCGCATTTTCCCGAGCGTTGATTCGCTATGCGATGATCATGCCATCCTATGACATCATTCATTTACACATTAGCGCCCGTGGCTCCTACAAACGTAAGTCAATTATGGCTCGTATGGCCCACAAAGCAGGCAAGTACGTAATACTCCACGATCACGATGGGGAGTTTAAGAAGACCTTCGAAGAGGGTGGAGATTCCTACCGCCGTGATGTAAGAAGGACCTTTAGTATCGCTGACCGAGTTGTGGTTCTGTCGGAAGAATGGCGCGACTACTTTTCAAAAAACGTTTGCGACCTGGAGAAGATTGACGTTGTTCATAACGGTGTCAAAGTCCCAGATCAGCCGTGCTCACCTTGTTCGCGTCAAGAGAAATCCTGTCGCGTTTCCCCGACACCAAGGTCGTATTCGGAGGAGACGGAGAGGTCGAAAAGAATAAATCTCTTGCGGCAGAGCTCGGAATTTCCGACCGCTGCGAGTTCCACAGCTGGGTCGCGGGAGCAGAACGCGAGGAGCTCTTCGAGCGTGCCGCGGTGTACTGCCTTCCCTCCAAAAACGAGGGGCTCCCCATGAGCGTTCTTGAAGCCATGGCCAGAGGAATTCCAACTGTCGCCACTCCCGTTGGTGGAATTCCTCAAGTAATTAATAATGGTGTTAATGGGGTTCTGATTCCGGTGGATAACTATCAAGCTCTGGCCGTTGCATTGAATCATCTTCTCCAATCAAGCGAGCTTAGAAAAGAAATGGGAAGTTTGGCCCGAAAAAAGATACTCAGCTCATTCGATATCAATCTGCTCTTGAGCGAAATACTCGGCATCTATTGCAATGCTACCAGCGGTAATTAGAGGATTAAATTGAATTCAAAGAAGTTAACACATGAAGCTGGGCATATTGTTTTTGTTCACCCTTCCCTGATGGGTGGCGGGGCCGAGCGTGTCTCGCTTGCGCTCGCGTCGTACTTCGTTACTCATGGTATTAGGTTTACCTATCTCCTGACTAAAAGTAACGTTGTTGAATACGATGTTCCCGAAGGAGTCGAGGTGCGTTCTGAGTTTGCAAGTGCTACGCTCAAGCCATTCGACCAAGTTAAGCTTATACGACGTTTTATTTCCGAGCGTCCCAACGCTACGGTAATTTCCTTTTTACCTCATCAAAACATGTATACGCTTATCGCGACTATCGGACTTCCAAGCAGAGTTATTGTGTCGGTGCGAAACGATCCGAGATATGATTTTCCTGGCAATAAGATTCTCCCATTCATTAGAAACATGTTGTATCGAAGGTCCGATGCAATTGTGTTTCAGACAAAAAGCCAGGCAAGTTTAATGCCGAGATACCTTCAGGCGAATTCCAAAATCATTTTAAATCCAATATCTAGTGAACTTCCTGAACCGTATTCTGGGCTTAGAAGAAAAGCAATCGTCACATCGGGACGGCTTGAACTTCAAAAAAATCACTCGATGACAATCAGGTCATTTGCGCTGTTTCATAAAAAACACCCTGAATATACTCTTGAAATCTTTGGCAAGGGAAGTCTTCAATCAGAACTAGAAAGCCTTGTTCATAGCCTTGACATGGATGATTCAATCAAATTTATGGGCTTTTCTTCTGACGCTCTTATGCACATTAGAACTGCATCGGCTTTTGTAATGTCATCAAAGTTCGAGGGTCTATCTAATTCTATGCTTGAGTCCTTGTGTATGGGGGTTCCAACAATTTGCACCAAATGTGGCGGTGGTGGAGCAGAAGCAGTTATTCGGAATGGCGAGAACGGCATTCTGGTCGATATTGATGACGATCTTGCTGAGAGCGAAGCGTTCAACAAGATCGTCGAAGATAAGTCTTATTCGAATCATTTGTCTAATAATGCCCTGATGCTAAGGCAGTCCCTTTCTTTAGAAACTATTGGCAATGAATGGGCAAATCTTCTCTTTAAATAGATTCGCCCAAACGTCTCCAATAAGGAAAACAGAATTGCATTATCAGTTGAAACAATACAATCATAATAGAAGAATCACTGACCTGTTGTTAGCAATAGCAGTGATTTCCGGCCTCATGGTTCCCTTTCTTCGAGATTTGGGGTCATCATACTCGCTTGCTACTGACTGGGAAGTTAACCGCTTTGCATTCAGTACTTCAAACGGACGCTTTGCTTCTTTATTTGATTTGATGCAACAGATCAGCTTTTCGATTCTCTTGTTGCGTGCAATTAGTAAATCACGAAAAGCTAATTGGCTCGTTATAACTTGTTCATTTTTTGGACTAATAGTTTATAGCTTACTGGCCGTAGCCAATAATGCGGGCAACTTAACCAGCGTGCTCTTTGGAAATGTTCCAACCACTGTATTTATTATTCCTCTATTTTACCTATTATCAGAGGATCCAAGAATTGAGCAGTTGATTAAAGAATGGGTCCCGCTGCTATCATTGATTTGTTTTATTGCCTCACTAGTATCAATTATAAAATTTAAATATCTTTGTGGCTTTGGATCTTATATTGGATGGTGTCCTGCGAGGGACTATTTTGCATTTGGCATCAGTTTATATTGGTCAACCGTGGTGCTTAAATCTAATGATGAACACGCCTATTTCATAACGATGGGTATAGGTATCCTAGCCTGCATCGCCGCATTAATGTTGGCAACCAGAAGCTGGTTAATTCAACCAATGCTAGTCATGCTTGTTGCAACTTTTATGGCTAAAGGAATTGACAATGTTTTTAAACGAACAGTAATTGTTATTTTTGCAACTGGAACGGCAATTTTGGCATTGTCGTTTATCTATCCTGAAGTTTTTGATTCGTTTTTAAACAGAATCGGAGAAGACACACGGTCTAACCAATATGAAATTTTCTATAGCCAGGTTGAACCGGCATCGCTTATATTTGGTAACGGAATTAGCGCTGGATATAGATATGGCACGAATTCAAATTATCTCTTTTTCGATAATCAAATAATTTATTTGATGTTTCATTTTGGTGTTTTAGCCGTTGTTCCGCTTTTGTACGTCCTGTCGCGATGCCTATTTGGTTCTTCCAAAAATAGCCAGTGCAAATTTGTTGCCCTCTTTTATCTCATGGCGATTCTGGGATTATCAACCTACTATTCTTACACAATTAATGTCGGGGTCGTGCTTCTATTTTCATCCTTTGGTTTTGCCCTAAACAACATAGAACCAGAAAGATCTAATCGTATGCGCAATGCGGATGGTGAAAAATAATGGCTTCGAACAAGGCTGCAACCAGTATGTTTTGGGCAATAGGTGAGAGATTTGCCACGCAAGGTACCCTATTTGTTATTTCCCTAATTTTGGCGCGTTTGTTGTCCCCGAGTGATTACGGTACTCTTTCGCTGCTGCTTGTATTTACAAATTTGGCAGACGTGCTCGTCACAAATGGACTTGGCGAAGCGCTGATACAAAAGTCTGATATCAATCAAATTGACTACTCGACAATGTTGTCATGTTCAATTGCATTGTCGAGCATCTTATATGTATTGATATTTTTTGCGGCTCCAAGCATTGCAGACTTCTATGGAAATGCAAATATGTGTCTTTACCTAAGAGTTCTGGCATTACGTCTTCCTCTTTCGGCACTGAATGCAATTCAAAAGGCCTATATCGCAAAGAACTTTTTATTTAGATTGCAATTTTCTGCATCGTTCCTCAGCTCCTTGATCTCAGGATTAGCAGCTATCGTAGCTGCAATGTTGGGTTTTGGTATTTATGCGCTAATCATTCAGCAGATACTTACAGTTCTGATGACAACGGTACTAATGGCTTGGTTAACAAAATGGACGCCTAGACTAAAATTCGTGGTTGGTTCAGCAAGAGAGCTGTTGCCCCTTGGAATACAATTTACAAGCGCCAATCTTATTAATTCTATTTATACAGAAGGTCGTTCTTTAGTCATCGGCAAATTCTATTCCTCCGCAGACTTGGCTTTCTTTAATCGCGGCAACCAATTCCCGGCTTTAATTGTAGGCAACTTAAACACTCCAATTAGTAATGTAATGTTGCCTCTTATGGCTGAAAAGAAAGACAGCCAATACGCGCTCAAATCAGTTCTTAGAAAAGCGATGCAGCTTTCTGCCTATCTCGTTTTCCCCATGATGGGAATTTTGGCTGCGTGTGCGCATCCTCTAGTTCTTGTTCTTTTGGGTCAAAAATGGGCGGAATGCGTCCCGTATCTTCAAGTTGCGTGCTTGTTCTATCTATTTCAGCCCCTCCAATCTATGAATTGGCAGGCACTTAAAGCAGCAGGTCAAGGCGCCCTTTGTTTTAAGTTTGAGGTCATTAAGAAAGCTATTTCGTTCATCGTTTTAATTATGTCGATTCCTTTTGGTGTATTTGCGATCTCCCTTTCAAGTGCCTTTTGCGGATTTGTCTCAATGTTAATTAACATGACCCCGAATAAAAAAGTGCTCGGCTATGGCATATTTGAGCAGCTTATTGACGTTCTTAAGCCGTCAATTGCCACATTGTTTTCCATGGTGATCGCATTATTATTAATCCACATTTCAAACGGGAATCTTATTTCGTTAATCGTTGCCCCTCTCGGATCCTTAGGGTGTTACATCGTGCTATCTAAGCTGATGAATATCGAAGGATTTAATTTGCTTATGGACAAATTGTCCCTTCGTCGGAATTAACCGTTTTTTGTTAACGGCATTAATGAATCGATCAGGAATGAACTACAGAATGAATAAACAGGTTTTATATTTAGTTCAATCAATTCCGGGGGATAATGCTCCTACAAAACATGCTTTCGCAATTTCCGATTTGCTGGTTAAATGTGGCTTCAACGTCCATTTTGTTCTTGCTGGAATAATTGAGCCGTCATCCAACGCCATAAGCAGTAATTACGACTATCCCTTTGATTTTCCGTATGAGGTGAAATTCGGGCACCATCAAATAGCCAAAAAGTATTACGAGCGGATTTCTTCTTCCTTCAGCTTTAAAGCCTTCACTCGATGTTTCGATCAAATACAGCCCGACTTGGTTATTTATTACGGGATACAACATAAGCTTGCAAAACGGGTTTTAGGGTAGTGTCCCGAATGTTGGTGTAGAGCTCGGTTCTCGAGGGTAGCCGCAGGCTGCCCGAGGAGCCGAGAATCACCTAGAATGCCGTCATTCTAGCGCATGCTACGCCGCCTTCCTGCCGGGAATCGGGTTGTCGGCCACCACGAGCGCAATTATCCTGGCCGCATGCTCGGCGGCGGTGCCCTCGTAGGCGGGCGCGGGCGCGTTCACCTTGGCGCCCTCCACGGCCCTGCCGATGGAGTCGTCGTTGAACCAGCGGCGGCCCGCCCAGTCCTCGTCCATCTCGGAGAACACCGCTCCCATCATCCTGATGAGCGACTTCCTGCTCGGGAACACCTGGACGACGCGGCTGCGGCGCTTGAGCTCGCGGTTGGCGCGCTCCTGAACGTTGTTGGTGCGCAGCCTGACGTGGTGCTCGTAGGGGAAGTCGAGGTACGCCAGCGCGTCGGCCTCGGCCTCCTCGAGCACCTCGGCCGCCTTGGGGCAGAACCCCTCGATCTGCTCGATGGCGAGCTGGTAGAGCTCGCGCACGAGCTCGGGGTCGCGCTCGGCGAACACGGCCTTCAGGATGCCGAGCACGGCGCCCCTCTTCTGCCTGGTCGGCGCGTTGCCGGCGGCGTTGCGCATCAGGTGCACGATGCATCTCTGCCAGGCGGCGCCGGGGAAGACCTCCTGGATCGCGCGCTTGAGGCCCTCGTGCGCATCGCTGGTGACGCAGATGACGCCATCGACCCCGCGCGCCCGCAGCGAGAGGAGGAACGCCCTCCAGCCGTCGTAGGACTCTGTGTCGATGGCGTCGAGGCCGAGCAGGCGCCTGTAGCCGCCCGAGCCGGCGCCGATGGCGGTTACGAGCGCGGTGGACTGCACGCGGCCGGCGTCCCTGCACTTGATGTAGGTGGCGTCGAGCCAGATGTAGGGGTAGCTGACGTCTGACAGGTCGCGTTCCCGCAGGTCGGTGACCGACTCGTCCAGCGACGAGCATATCCTCGACACCTGGCTGGCGCTCATGCGGTCTATGCCCATGGACTGCGCCACGCGCTTCACCTTCCTGGTGGACACGCCGTTTGTCACCATCTCGGAGACCGCGGCGATGACCGCGCGGTCCACGCGCGAGTACCGCTCGATGAGGTCCTCGGGAAAGTAACTGCCGGCGCGCAGCTTCGGGATTCTGAGGTTGATGGTGCCCACGCTGGTGACGAGCCTGCGCTCGCGGTAGCCGTTGCGCTGGTTGCCGCTCTCGCACGCCTCGTCGGCCTGGGCGTCCATGATCTCGTTGACGAGCGACTCGGCCATCACCCTGATCAGCTCCGTCATGTTCACCATGCCGTCGTCGAATCTCGGCATCAGGGCGCCGTCGCCCGCAATCTCGTGTATCTTATCCATATGCGGTTATTGCCTTTCCACGAATCCTAACTTCAGCAATTAAGATTCTAGGCGATAACCGCTTCCTGCTTTCTACGGCCAGGGAAGCGGCCCTTTACACCAACATTCGGCACGCGATCCGCTTCGGATCGTGCGCTACACCAACTTTCTCGACACTACCAATCTCTGCTGTATGGCCCACCGAAAAACCAAAGAGTAGGGGGCGCTTGGACTAGCAAAAGTCATCTGCTCATAGCCATCTCTAATAATCGCAAACAATAAACGTATTTGCTATTTCTCTAAAGCAACGGCCTGAACAAGAGAATTCAATCGTTCCTCTAACCTTGCCAAACGAAGAGAGTTACAGAAGTCACGCACAACAAGAACGGCAATTACGTATAAGAACACCAAGTTCGAAGGAGATACAAATCCAAAAAACTTTGAACAAGAAATTGCTATTCCCGGAAAAATGCCCATAATCAAGAAGCTTGAGCTAAACAATAGCCAAAATAGCGAATCTAGAGCTTGCATCTGGGATTTTTTAAGTTTTCGAACTACAAAAAGCAAAACAACAGCAGCGCTGCCAATCAACACAACACGGAGTGATAAAGACACAGCCATCACCTAAACCATTGAACAATAAGAAGCGTTACAAACACCCGGAGCATATACTGTATGGACCTAACCGGATTTAAGTAGCTCTCGCCTCCTTGACGTTCGCGCATTTCGACCTGAACTTCGGATATGGAGTAGCCCTGTTTCAAAAACAACGCAATCGTTTCGGGTTCGGGATTAAGCGTATTGTCATAATAATATTTTTCAAGGACAGAACGCTTAAAGAGTCTGAATCCAGATGTAGGATCGCTGATTCTCGTGCCGGTCAACATCTTAATCAAAACCGTAATCATACGAGATCCGACCATTCGAAGTGACCTATCCTTACGAACGGTCAAAAATCTCGAACCAATCACAATATCTGCCCTATTAGCAAGGGCCGCATTAACAAGCTTGACAATATATTCAGGTCTGTGCTGCCCATCGGCGTCAAACTGAACCATATAGTCATAGTCATGGTCGACAGCGTAGCGAGCGGCGGTTTGAAAACCAACTGTAAGCCCACAATTGATAGGCATATTAATGATATTGCAGCCAAGATTCTCACAAATAGAAAGTGTGCAATCATGGGACCCGTCATTAATGACAACAAAATCAAACTCAGGCGCAACTTGCCTTAGTTCAAAAATTGTACTTTCTATACAATCTTCCTCATTAAATGCCGGAATAGCAACAAGAGTTCTTGGACTATGGAACACGCAAATCCATTCTCGATATCTTAATTTCAGTATTAAATTTTAGCGCGCGTAATCAACATCGACGTGTTTTCCCCGAATTTACATCTTGCCTTAGGATATACATATACCATTTGAACAAGTGTTTGACATCTAATTACGGACCGATTACGAACGAAAGCCCAGTCCTATCTAATTTCCAATATATATTAGATGAAAAAGGGGCCACACTAAAAAGTTCTTGTCCGTAATAATGCGGCAAGCAAAGCTAATGACGTCATAAACGGAAAACAGGCCGGCCCCTCGCAATGGTGCATTAACTTGGAAATAAGTTTAGCCAAGGCAACCACCGCCCTTCGCCATAAATAGCAGCCATCATGAGTGCCAGGCATGAATTCTAACCAGAGATACACTAATTTTCAATGTAATAAGAGCATTCAGATGAAGCCGATAGCTAGGCCCTTGGTTCCCGGCTCCGAGGGCCATAGGTAAGCTCACCGGATAAGAGCGGCGTATGGTCCAGAGGATGTTAGAGCGCGAGGCCTCATGCAAGTAGATCGCGAGGGAGCTGGGCAGGCCGCCTTCGACGGTGAGTTCCGAGTTGGCGTCGTACAGGTTCGAGGCGACACCGAAGCCCAGGCGCGACGAGCACATCGACGCCTCGGACGGCCCGTCGTCGCCGCGCCTTTCGGGGCAATGCTCGGCGACGACAGCGGCGACGGCACCGAACGCCTACGGCGTGGAGGACATGCCCATCGACGGGCTCGGTCTGACGCAGGGACTCATTGAGCGGGCACTCGCCGAGAGGGGCGATGCCCCGCCGGTCTATCCTAAAGGCAGAACGGAATAGACGGTCCAACCGTACAGCTAAGTCCGATAAGAGGTGTTGGGCGGGGGCGGAGCATGATCACGGAACCCATCGAAACACATCACCGCCGTACCTTCAACTGGGAGGCGCCAGTTACGACGGCATGACAAACATGGAGATCAGGCGCAAGGTCGTCTACAGACCGAGGTCGCACCGGGCCCCGAAGAAGGCGACGTCCCACTCGGCCCGGGAGATGGACACCGTCGAGGGCGCCAGGGGCGACTCCGCCAGGCTCCCCACGCTCCTGCACCGCCCGAGCCGCTTCCTGGATTGGCTACACTGATGTGGACAGTTCCGGGAGGGGCACGAGAGACAGGAGGGCCGCATATGAGGGACCCCAGGCACCCGAGGCATTTCACCGACGATTTCAAGAGGCAGATAGTCGACCTCTACAACGCCGGCAAGCCCAAGCGCGAAATCATGGACGGGTACGACCTCGGCAAGAGCACCGTGGAGAGGTGGATCAAGTCGATAAACGCGACCGGCTCGCCGCGCGCCGCGGACAACCGCACTGTTAGCACTACTGTAAAAACAACCAATTTCGCCATCGCACTTTAGCCGATTCCGCCAACGCAATTTCCCCAATCGCGCCAACGCATTTTCACCATTTCCACCAACGCCGGGGCTTACGCTTCGACCGACAAGCGAACGAAGCTTTCGGGAGGAGCGGCCGTGGCGGAGAAGAACCTGATCGGAGAGTTGGACATGTACAGGGAAGCGGGCATAAAGCCCAACTTCAGCGACATAGCGAAGCGCTACGGCAAGGACAGGCACACCGTGGCGGCGTACTGGAGGGCCGAGGGCGGCCGGCCCCGCGACGGACGCGCCGACAGGGCGGGCTCCTTCGACGCGCACATCGAGGAGGTGGCCGCCAAGGCGCAGCTGCCGGGGGTCACCAAGAAGGGCATCCACGAGTGGCTGCTGCACAGGTATCCCGGCGAGAACCTGGCCGGCTACAACGCCTTCACCCAGTTCATGCGCAAGAACGGCATCGCCGTCGGGGCCTCCGTCGGCCCGGAACCGCATCCGCGCTTCGAGACGCCGCCCGGGCTGCAGCTGCAGTTCGACTGGAAGGAGTCGGTCAGGATGGCGAACCGCGACGGCGAGCTGTTCGAGTTTAACGTGTTCGCGGCGACGCTGGGCCATTCCCGCAGGCACATATTCATCCGGTCGGGGACCAGGACGACCGACGACCTGGTCAGGTGCATGTGCGCCACGATCGCGAGGCTCGGCGGCGTGCCCCGCGAGTGGGTCACGGACAACATGTCCGCCCTGGTGACGGTCAAGGGCGGCAGGCGCCTCAAGGTCCAGCGCGCATACGAGTTCGCCAAGGCCGCCGGCTTCGAGCTGAAGCTGTGCCGCCCGCGCAGCCCCCAGACCAAGGGCAAGGTCGAGTCGTCGAACCGCTTCCTGTCGCGGCTCGGTAGTGTCCCGAATGTTGGTGTAGAGCTCGGTTCTCGAGGGTAGCCGCAGGCTGCCCGAGGAGCCGAGAATCACCTAGAATGCCGTCATTCTAGCGCATGCTACGCCGCCTTCCTGCCGGGAATCGGGTTGTCGGCCACCACGAGCGCAATTATCCTGGCCGCATGCTCGGCGGCGGTGCCCTCGTAGGCGGGCGCGGGCGCGTTCACCTTGGCGCCCTCCACGGCCCTGCCGATGGAGTCGTCGTTGAACCAGCGGCGGCCCGCCCAGTCCTCGTCCATCTCGGAGAACACCGCTCCCATCATCCTGATGAGCGACTTCCTGCTCGGGAACACCTGGACGACGCGGCTGCGGCGCTTGAGCTCGCGGTTGGCGCGCTCCTGAACGTTGTTGGTGCGCAGCCTGACGTGGTGCTCGTAGGGGAAGTCGAGGTACGCCAGCGCGTCGGCCTCGGCCTCCTCGAGCACCTCGGCCGCCTTGGGGCAGAACCCCTCGATCTGCTCGATGGCGAGCTGGTAGAGCTCGCGCACGAGCTCGGGGTCGCGCTCGGCGAACACGGCCTTCAGGATGCCGAGCACGGCGCCCCTCTTCTGCCTGGTCGGCGCGTTGCCGGCGGCGTTGCGCATCAGGTGCACGATGCATCTCTGCCAGGCGGCGCCGGGGAAGACCTCCTGGATCGCGCGCTTGAGGCCCTCGTGCGCATCGCTGGTGACGCAGATGACGCCATCGACCCCGCGCGCCCGCAGCGAGAGGAGGAACGCCCTCCAGCCGTCGTAGGACTCTGTGTCGATGGCGTCGAGGCCGAGCAGGCGCCTGTAGCCGCCCGAGCCGGCGCCGATGGCGGTTACGAGCGCGGTGGACTGCACGCGGCCGGCGTCCCTGCACTTGATGTAGGTGGCGTCGAGCCAGATGTAGGGGTAGCTGACGTCTGACAGGTCGCGTTCCCGCAGGTCGGTGACCGACTCGTCCAGCGACGAGCATATCCTCGACACCTGGCTGGCGCTCATGCGGTCTATGCCCATGGACTGCGCCACGCGCTTCACCTTCCTGGTGGACACGCCGTTTGTCACCATCTCGGAGACCGCGGCGATGACCGCGCGGTCCACGCGCGAGTACCGCTCGATGAGGTCCTCGGGAAAGTAACTGCCGGCGCGCAGCTTCGGGATTCTGAGGTTGATGGTGCCCACGCTGGTGACGAGCCTGCGCTCGCGGTAGCCGTTGCGCTGGTTGCCGCTCTCGCACGCCTCGTCGGCCTGGGCGTCCATGATCTCGTTGACGAGCGACTCGGCCATCACCCTGATCAGCTCCGTCATGTTCACCATGCCGTCGTCGAATCTCGGCATCAGGGCGCCGTCGCCCGCAATCTCGTGTATCTTATCCATATGCGGTTATTGCCTTTCCACGAATCCTAACTTCAGCAATTAAGATTCTAGGCGATAACCGCTTCCTGCTTTCTACGGCCAGGGAAGCGGCCCTTTACACCAACATTCGGCACGCGATCGGTTTTAGATCATTGCCATGATTTTAACGTTCCCGTAATCGTTGATGAGACCGATTGGTTTACTCCGAAATTTACAGGGGATTTAGCTGCTTGGCTTGTGGAGAAATCTCGTTCTAAACGGGTTGCTGAAGTGGACAGATTGCTAGATGGAGTTATCGCAATCTCGCCCTTTTTTAAAAAACATTTCGATTCACTTTACTCCTCCCAAGGATATCCAAAGGTTTTTTATTTACCACCCTTAAATAGGGCCGGAGACTCACTTAGTGACCCTTGCTCTCTAGAAGGATTGAAGCGGAGAACCATAACCAAGTTTGTCTATGCAGGTTCTCCCGCTGGGGGAAAAGACTCACTTACAGAGTTTATTTCGCTTATAAGTAATGACGCTATTCCTGCAATCACTCAACCAGTACTCGATGTAATTGGAATTGATTTAAACCAGGCAGTCAGTTTAATGGGAGACATTGCCAGATCAAATAAGGTTCATTTTCACGGTCGTGTTTCCCATGACAGCGTAATCAAAATGCTGCAAGAATCTGACTTTGGAATTCTATTTAGAACTCCTGATTTATATTCTCGCGCCGGATTTTCAACAAAATTCGCTGAGTGCATGTCGAACGGTGTTCCGATGTTATGCAACGCGGTCGGAGGAGCCGATCTTATTCTCGAGAATATGATTGATGGAATTGTTATCCCAGATTTAAGCAATCAAGCTCTTCTTGACGGAATTACAAGCGCATGCAATTTAACTGACCATGAGTTGACCAGCATGAAACGAGCTGCGCTAGAAAAGGCCTTAAAACTCTTTGAATCTGACAATTATATAGATTCATTTTCATCATTTCTCAATTCAGTACTTTCAATTCGCGACTAGTTATTTCGATCATCCAAAGGAGCGATATGTCAAATAAAATTCTCGTCACCGGAGCGGCCGGCTTCATCGGCGCGTTCCTCGTCAAGAAGCTGCTCGAGGAGACCGACGATGTGATCGTCGGTCTCGACAACCTCAACAGCTACTACGACCCCGGCATCAAGGACGCCCGCCTGCGCATGCTTGCCGAGGCCGACGCAGACGGCCGATTCACCTTCGTGCGCGGTGACCTGTGCGACGCCGCCCTCATCGAGCGCCTGTTCGCCCAGAACGGCTTCGACGTCGTGGTGAACCTCGCCGCCCAGGCGGGCGTGCGCTACTCCATCGAGAACCCGCGCGCATACCTCGAGAGCAACCTCGTCGGCTTCTTCAACGTGCTCGAGGCCTGCCGTCACCACCCGGTCAAGCACGTCGTCTACGCCAGCTCCAGCTCGGTCTACGGCGGCAACAAGAAGGTGCCGTTCTCCGAGGAGGACCGCGTGGACTCGCCGGTGTCGCTCTACGCCGCCACCAAGAAGTCCAACGAGCTCATGGCCGCCGCCTACTCCAAGCTCTACTCCATCCCGGCGACCGGACTGCGCTTCTTCACGGTGTATGGTCCCATGGGCAGGCCCGACATGGCCTACTTCGGATTCACCGAGAAGCTGCGCCGCGGCGACACCATCAAGATCTTCAACATGGGCGACTGCCGCCGCGACTTCACCTACGTCGACGACATCGTCGAGGGCGTCAGGCGCGTCATGGACGCCGCGCCCGAGGTGAAGATGGGCGAGGACGGGCTGCCGCTCGCCGCGCACCGCGTCTACAACATCGGCAACTCTCATCCCGAGAACCTTCTCGACTTCGTCGACACGCTGCAGCGCGTGCTGGTGGAGGAGGGCGTGCTGCCTGCGGACTACGACTTCGAGGCCCACAAGCAGCTCGTGCCCATGCAGCCGGGCGACGTGCCCGTCACCTACGCCGACACCACGGCGCTCCAGCGCGACCTGGGCTACAAGCCCGCGACGCCGCTCGAGGACGGCCTGAGGGCCTTTGCCAAGTGGTATAAGCGCTACTACAACATTTAGGAATTCATGGCCCTGTAACAGGGGCCATTTTTAATGCGAATTATTGCTCTTTGACAATTGGAGAATGACATGAAGATTGCTGTCGCCGGTACCGGCTACGTCGGCCTGTCCCTCGCCGTCCTGCTCTCGCAGCACAACGAGGTGCACGCTCTGGACATCGTCCCCGAGAAGGTCGAGAAGATCAACAGCTACGTATCGCCCATCCAGGACGACGAGATTGAGCGCTTCCTGGCGGAGGCCAAGGCGGGGGAGCGCGAGCTCGACCTGCACGCCACCGTGGACGTGGCCGAGGCCTACACGGGCGCCGACTACGCCGTCATCGCCACGCCCACCAACTACGACTCGGACAGGAACTTCTTCGACACGAGCTCCGTCGAGGCCGCCATCGCCGCCGTGCGCTCGGTGAACCCGGACGCCTGGATCGTCATCAAGTCGACCATCCCCGTCGGCTACACCGCGGGCCTTCGCGAGAGGCTGGGCGACAGCAAGATCTTCTTCAGCCCCGAGTTCCTGCGCGAGAGCAAGGCGCTCTACGACAACCTGCACCCCAGCCGCATCGTGGTCGGTGCGCCCAAGGAGGACGCCGACGCCGTCGCGGCCGCCGAGAAGTTCGCCGGCCTGCTCGCACAGGGCGCCGACCCCGCCGAGCTGGAGCGCTTGAACGCCGACGGCTCCAAGGGCATCCCCGAGCTCGTGCTGGGCACCACCGAGGCCGAGGCCGTCAAGCTCTTCGCCAACACCTACCTGGCGCTGCGCGTGGCCTACTTCAACGAGCTCGACACCTACTGCGAGGTCCGCGGCCTCAACACCCGCGACGTCATCGACGGCGTGTGCCTGGAGCCGCGCATCGGCAGCCACTACAACAACCCCAGCTTCGGCTACGGCGGCTACTGCCTGCCCAAGGACACCAAGCAGCTGCTGGCCAACTACAGGGACGTGCCCCAGAACCTGATCGAGGCCATCGTGGACGCCAACCGCACCCGCAAGGACTTCGTCGCCGACGAGGTGCTGCAGATGGTGTGGGACCGCGTCTACGAGGGCAAGCCGAAGCCGGTCGTGGGCGTCTACCGCCTGACGATGAAGTCCAACTCCGACAACTTCCGCGCGAGCTCCATCCAGGGCGTCATGAAGCGCGTGAAGGCCAAGGGCGTGCCCGTGGTGGTCTACGAGCCCACGCTGGACGCGCCGGAGTTCTTCGGTTCCGAGGTCACGCATGACCTGGAGGCCTTCAAGGCCGGCTGCGACGTGATCGTGGCCAACCGCTGGAGCGACGAGCTCGCGGATGTGGCGGACAAGGTGTACACGAGGGATTTGTTTAAGCGGGACTAGGGGAGGGGATTCCCAGCAGCGACTCTAACCTTGCGTATAAATCCATTTGTCGAAAAGAGGGTGTATCGGCTTTCGCCAATACACCCTCTTTTGATTAAACAAGTCCCATTAGCCTGTTAGCGCCGGGCGATTTTAGCCGCTAATAGTCAAACTATTTTGACCAATCCCG
>ENA-OYXC01000349-OYXC01000349.1-human-gut-metagenome-genome-assembly--contig:-NODE-349-length-22253-cov-10.660330_pt1 | contig 22253 bp, 19 predicted proteins | sample MGYA00244214_ERZ653415 | MGnify/ENA primary metagenome ERZ653415 (study PRJEB26926, sample SAMN06165016) | human gut metagenome | biome: ENVO:00009003; feature: ENVO:2100002; material: ENVO:00002003... | reverse complement strand
CACAAGGCTATTCGTCGGCAGCGTCAGATGTGTATAAGAGACAGGAATAAATAAAAGAAGCAGAGTATAATGAAAATGAGAAAAATGCTCCAATACAGACTTGCTGATTTAGATAGTATGCTGGTATTGCTCTTCGCTTTTTTGCAACCCATCTCGGCTCAAAAAGCTGATGACAATGTGCATATATTGCAATGCAATGATAGATACGTCTTCAAAACTGATGACGCAGGTAAGACTATTGTTGTTAACACTACGGATTATGAGTATGGTGTAACCCAATATTCCGCTATAGTTCAACCATGTGCTTATTACGGAGAATTTATTCGTTTGGACAAGGCACAGTGTAAGGGGTATGCACAATACAAGTCAGCCATCCCTCGTAATGTCTTTTACGATGATACCAAGATTTGCTACTTTAGCTATCAGATTCCAAAGGTTGGCAAGACTCTGAAGGCTTCTTTTACTCGAACCTATCTCAATCCTATTTATTTCACAACTATTCCTTTGTGTGAAGCTAATTATGTAGAGCATAAGAAGATAGAGGTAATCAAGCCAAAAGCCTTCCAGCAGTTTCGGATAAAAGAATATAATCTTCCTGCTGGTATAGAAAAAAGTACTACATGTAATGCAGAGGGAGATTCCGTTTTTACTTATGTGATTCATTCCTTACCTGCACAGCTGATAGAACCTAATTCTCCATCTTGGGGATATAGTGCTCCTCATCTCTTGGTGTTGGGAGCATTCCAAAGTCTGCAAGATATGTTTGTCTGGTCTCATCAGTTGGCTAATGTGGATTGCTCTATTCCTAATCAAGAAGAAATACTAAGAGAGATACAGAAAGGGGCAAAAAACGATTATGACAAGATAGCCAATACTTACGCCTGGGTACAGCAGAATATCAGATATTTGGCTTTTGAGGCAGGCATTTCTGCCCATCAACCGGCAACACCTGCTGAAACTATTCGTAAGCGTTATGGTGATTGCAAGGCCATGGCTCTTTTGCTCAAAACCTTGCTCAAGGCTCAAGGCTTTGATGCTCGTCAAACGGATATAGGGACATGGGATGTACCTTATTCTTTGCAGGAAAATCCTTCTATTGCATCTATTGATCATGCGATATGTACGGTTTTCTATCAGGGAAAGCCATATTATCTGGATGCTACGAATCCATATATTCCTTTAGGCTATGTGCCAGACAATATACAAGGAAGGATGGCTTTGGTAGAAGACGCAGATAGCTTTCGTATGAATAAGTTACCTGAGCTGGCTGCTGATTCTTGCTTTTCTTCTATAACATATCAGGCAACCTTGGAATCTGGGGATGATGGAAACTATGATATAAAGGGAAAATTGTACTCTAAATGGAAGGGCGATATGAAGTCTTGGATACTAGTGGGGATTGACGCTACGGCACAAGATGAAAAAGAGAAGGCCTTGGTGGCAGCGATGGGGGGTGATGAACGATTGGATAAGATTGGGGATATTGTGATGACGGGAAATAGTCCTCGGGATGAGTCTTTGAATATCACTGCTTTTTTTATGAAAAAGGGAGCTGGGCAACTGGTTGACGGTAGTGTTTATTTAGATGCCAATCTCGATGAGAGCCTTTTTCTGACTCCAGTGGATACAACCAAACGGGTTTCCGATTATATGATAAGTATGAAAGTCAAAAATGTGCGTAAGGTCAGTCTCTCTATACCAAAAGGTATGCGTGTGCAGGAACTCCCTGCTCCTTTTGCGTCGCATTCCCATTGGGCTGACTTGTCTTGTACGTTTTCCAAACAAGGCAATCGTGTCGTCATGAAAAAGGAATATGTTATCAAGAACAGGCGAGTAGCCTTGAAGGATATTCCGGCATGGAACAAAATGGTTTCCGAATGGAATGATGCCTGCAATCAGCAAGTAGTTATATTAACAAAATAAGTAATTGATATTTTAAAAGGTTGAGATTATGAAGAATGTAAGAATGGCGGGAGTTGCTTTCTTCTTATTGATGATGCAACTCGTATGTTTGTCGGTTAAGGCCGACAACAAGGCTGATTATCTCAAGTTGGCGCAAAAAGTACGCCAGGAAGTATGGGACAATACGCCTGTTGATTTCAAGAAACGTGCTGTGCCCGAGAAATTCAAGAAGGAATCGGCGGTGATTCTATCTTATTACAAGGAACTGAGTACCGATTACCATCGCAAGGCTACGACAGAGTTGTTTATCAGTGGAAGACTGACACGCCAGATAGATTGCGAGGATATGGAGCGTATGCTGATACAAATCAACGACAAGAAAGCCCTGAAGGACTATTCAGAATTCTCTTTTCTTACAAAATCGAAGAAATGGCAGGGCGGATATCATCATACGACCAAAACCATCTTGGGAATTCGTGTGTTGAAGAAAGACGGCACGGTGCAGGTGGTGGATTTCGACGATTACGTAGATGTGAAGGAAGGTAAGAAAGGCAAGGAACTCAGTCAGAAGATTGCGGTGCCAGGTTTGGAGATTGGCGACTGTATTGATGTCTTTTCGTTAGACCAGATAGACACTCAGGAACAGCAGTTGGATCCGTTTGTATTTTTCTTGCGCCAAAGTGAGCCAGTGCTCTATAGCCGTATTCATTGTGTGTTAGATCAGAGTCTTGCCACAGTTTATCGTTCCATGAATGGTGCTCCCGAGTTTAAGCAGACAACGGATAAGGACAAGAATGCCGTGCTCGACCTGACTATGGACCAGCCTGTGGATGCAGAACCTTCCGTATGGTACAATGCAACCGTTCAGTCGCCTTACATCATGATGTTTATTACTCCTACCAAGACCAAAACGGTCATCGTAGAGAAGGCCATGCGCCAGAAGGGTGTTCGTGCCAATCCGGATGTGGCACCTATTCTGCAGGATGACTGGAAACTGATGAAGACTTATGTGTCTAAGGGGGGATATTCTCCTGCTGGTCTTCCTAGTACGTATAAGAGCGTCTTCAAGTCTGCCAAAAAAGAGGGGATGTCTGCCGAGGAGAAAGCTGACCGTATTTATTCTTTTGAGTATATTAGTTGGGGATCTTCTCAGAGGGCTTTTAATAAAGTACCCAACTACTTGCGTAAGTTAGGAGTAGAATTGGAGATGGGCATCACGACACCTCTCGGAGCACTTCCAGTGGATCAGTTGATCAATTACAATTCCACCACTTGGTTCTTCCGTCTCAAGGGAACTAACTTGTATTATTTCCCTGGTACTTATCCTAAGGTTGCTTCCGAGATACCTTATATATATCAAGGAAGAAAGGCGTATATGCAAGATTCCGAGGAACAAATAACGATACCTGTGAGTCAAGCTGAAGACAATAAGTCGGTGACTGATATGGTGGTTAAACTTGATGGTACTAAACTTGATATCAGTAGGAAGGTAACTTATTCGGGTGAACAGAAAATGTACGGTCAGTCTTTGGTGAGTCCTGATAACACGCTTTTTGGTTCAAGCCAACTTGAAGCTTATTGGCGATATTTGAAATACGACGACAAAGATCCGTACTCTTGTTATACTAAGAAGGAATCTGCTGAATTAAAAGGAGCTTTCAATGAATTTCGGAAAAATGCCATAGATCCGTTTAAGGCTGAAATCAGTAGTTATCACGATGGTAATCCTGTGCAAGTCGGTGGCTATGGAGTAGATTGCGTGGGAATCCGTCGAGATAGTTCTAACTTTGTTTATCATGTAGATTATGTGATGGATGGAATGGTGAAACGCGCTGGAAATAACTATTTGTTGTCGGTAGGTAAGTTAATAGGAAGTTCGTTGAAAATAGAAGGCAAGGATCGAGAGCGTATCGATGATGTTTGGCGCAAGATGGCGTTTGCTGATGAATGGAATATAGAGATTCCGTTGCCGCAAGGATATAAGGTCTCTGCTGAAGCATTAAAGAAGATTGAGACTTCGGTGGCTAATGAGTGTGGAGAATTCACGGTTAAGGCTACCGCTGGAAATGAAAGTGTAAAAGTGTATGTGCGCAAATGTTTTGCTCATAGAGTGGAACCTGTCTCAAACTGGAGCAAACTGTTGGCTTTGGTTGACGCTTGTAGCGCTTTCGCTGATAAGCAGATGGTAATAGCGAAATGAATGTAAGTTTATTGAGTATATTTTTATACGCTAAAAGTGGGTGTTAAAGAGTCCCGCGGACGTGCCGCAGGACTCTGTGGTTCAGCCCTCCAATGAACCACTGGGATTCTGATCTCCAGTGTCGCTGTCCGACTTGAAGTAGGCAGTGAGGGTGGTGTTGGAATTGAGCGTTACGCTACGTGAGGCATTGGTGTTGCCATCGCTCCATCGGTTGAACTGGTAACCTTCGGCTGGCGAGGCGCTGATCTCCACCGACTGACCGGCAGGGCAGCGACCGGCACCGGTCACCGAACCACCGATAGAGGGATTGGCGATGAGCTTGACCTCAAACTTCCCATCGGTAGGGAGTACATCGGGAACAGCAGGAGCGACGGGAGCTACCGAACCGTTATCGTCGGGAGTGAGGAACACATCGGCGCTGCTGCCGTAGCTCTTGCAAGCCTTGGTGAACGCATCGTCCGTCTTGTATGCCGCCAACATGCTGTTGTTGTCGATGAGGTATTGGGTCGATACCTTGGTCTTGCCGTAGTCGTTGCGGCTGTGCACCCAGGCAAACACACCGTCACCGTCGTCTGCACCATGGGCGAAACTGCACCCGTCGATGGCGGGAAGGCGATACTCCTTCGTGAAGGGGTTCCTGTTAGAGAATATGACTGCGATGTAAGCTGGAATTGGAATCTCGGTTATGCAGGAATTGATTTTGGCGAAAACATAAATTTCGAGAATGGAGTGAGATACTCGATTCAATTGCCTGCGGGTAGTACAAGTGCCCTATACCGTACGGATATTGTAAATGAAGAAGCAATCGTCAACTTCATAGGCGGTTACACAGAGCCGGTGAAGCCAATCCAGTACACTTGGTGCAGTCTCTTTGACAACCATACCACGGATGTGCTTGGGGAAGTAAAATTCTATTATGACCGTCCGATTGCCCTTTCCGCAAATCCGATTATCAAGCTTAACATCGAGAATGAAAATCTCACAGTCAAGGAAGTTGTACCGACAATTTCGGAAGAAAATGGGGACTGGGTGTTGGCTGCGGATTTCGAGAACATTCCGCTTATCTCGGAAAAGGGATATACTATAATTATACCCGAAGGAACAATCGTTTCCAAAGAAGGAGATGTTGTTGTCAATCAACGCAATGTAATGGAGATTGGGAGCAGCAGTGGCATTGTTGAGATTGAGAACCGTGAAGTATCGATAAACTCAGCAAATGGTGTCATATCAATAGGACAATTTTTTAAGGGATGTAATATAAAACTGTTCTCCCTTGATGGGACAATGATATACAACACAAAAACATCGGAAGGAAACGTCTCTATTTCTGTACCGACATTTGGAGTTTATCTTCTGTCCATAAATGGTAAAACGTATAAGATCGCAGTTAAGTAACTAAAGTTTCCCACCCCTAAATAAAGGGGTGGGAAACTTTAGTAATTACTGTTGGCGCACTTTGTTCAAATGGAAATATTTCTTATTTTTCTCAAACCGGAGATAAGCTAGATGTGGTTGCTCCTGGTGTTGATGTGTTGTCTACACTGCCTAATAACGAAACTGGCCTTAAGGATGGTACATCAATGGCCTGTCCACATGTAGCAGGTTTGGCGGCTCTCATTCTTGAACGAAATCCCCGTCTTACCGTAACACAAGTTAATGACATCATAGAAAACAATACAAAGAAAGTTGGGCCAAATAAATATAATGAGACACGTAAAAACGGTACTTGGAATAGTTATTATGGTTATGGTCTCATCAATGCAGAACAAGCACTAATCAATACCCCAAGATAAACAATGCGAAGAATTAACAGCGATTTATGAATGTGTTCAGAACATATACAAATAAATATAAATCCATTGCGTTACTCGTTCTCATATTGCTAACGAGTAACACAATGGATGCTCAGACAATATATGATAAGAATGGTGCGATGTTTACTTATAGAATAAAAGGGGATGATTGGCAATCACATCCTTTGAGGGAGTAGTTTCAACCGTACCCCCTGAAATATCATTGGATAACTCTTGTTTGTCACATTATGGGTGCGGTTGAAACGCCCCATCCGATCACTATTCTGTAGTTTTTAATGTAATCGAAAGTTAAATACGTTAAATCTCACGCTTTTCGTATATACACAGAATCCATATTGCCACTTTTCTACCGTTTAGAGCGTATAACATTGATAATCAACTAATAATAGATACTGGTGTTGTATAAACCTTCCATCCCATATCAAGTCTGACATCAGTCAACGTTTTGGCGAAAAAGTCTTTAAGTTTTAAATAATGATAGTAATCGAATCCAAGCGCAGGAAGCGCGAAAACATACTGAAGAAATACCCTGATGCAGTGATTGCTGATGTAACAAGCCAAGCCACAGACGGATTGGTGAAGCTGAGTCCGTTCTATCCACACGGCGGAATACCAGTGCCATTCAGCGAGGGCTACACCGCAATGTGTGTTGAAGGGATATGGCAGGGACTGAAAGTGTTTGAAACGATGGATGTGGACGTGAATATGTTCGCTAACGGCACGATGAAGAACATAAAGCGTACCGTGAGGCGATTCGGAAGACCTCTCGGTCATCGCAAGGGAGTGAACGGCACCGAGTTGTTGGGATATATAGAAGCTCGCAAGCAAATCTATCTGCCAGCCTACAAGTGGGTGCTTGAGAACAATGTGGCGAACATCATAGAGCGGTTGAGAGAAGCCAGCAAGACGAAAACAATCGTGCTGCTCGACTATACCACAAACTGCGACATTGACAATCCGAAGATGCCATTGTCGCACGCCTTTCTGATAAAGGCTTACGCCGAAGGGCTTTATCCTTTCGGTGATAAGAAAACACAGACAGAAGCACCGCAAATGCCGTCGCTATTCTAAACCTATAAACAAGAAACCGTTATGAACAAAAGAAACGATTGGGAGGAGTTCAAGAAACTCCTCGAACAGCATAACATCACAAAGCTGTATCACTTCACAGACCGCGACAACTTGGAGAACATCATCAAGAACGGCGGTCTCTACTCATGGAAAGACTGTGAGGAGCGTGGCATCGACATCCCTAAGCCGGGCGGTGGCGGAGCAGGTTCGTTGTCGTGGTCGCTCGACAAGCAGGCAGGTTTGGAACATTACGTTCGCGTCAGCTTCACAAGCAATCACCCTATGATGTATGTAGCCATGAACGAAGGCAGAATATCAAACCCCGTGCTGTTGGAGATAGACCCAGAGGTGATATACGATGAGGACACGCGCTATGCCGACCGCAACGCAACACGAAGCGGAGCAAGAATAGGTGGCACGCTTGACGACTTCAAGCAGATACACTTCCAAACCGTAAAGGCAAAGAAGCATTTCGACCTCGACACCGACGAGCAGCCTTTCTATCAAGCAGAGATATTGGTAAAGAACTTCATACCGTTGAAGTATATCACCAATATCGGCAACTTTGGTATACCTATTCCGAGTCAGCCTCAGCAGATGCAGAGCAAGAATGCGTACACAGCACGTGTAGACCGCGAGCATCCTACAGCATTCATCTTCCTTGTCGACCAGAGCGTGTCGATGAAACGCTTGACAACTTTCAACGGTGAGGATATGACGCTATCTGAGGCTGTGGCACGAATAGTGAACTCGCAGATAAATGAACTTGTGGAACGTTGCGTGAAGAACAACGAGACACGCCACTACTTCGACATAGCCGTGATAGGATACGGTCAGGAGGCTTACAGCGCATGGAACGGATCGTTGGAGGGCAGCGACTTCGTAACGCCAGAAGAAATAAGAAACAATCCGTTTATGAAAAAGATGGTTAAGGAAGAAGTGCGCACACGCAAAGGCATCGCAATAAAGGAGGTGGAAAAGAAGCAATGGATGACGGCACGTCATGATGGCAGCTGGACCCACATGGACAAGGCTTTCAAGCGTGCAGAAGGTCTGTTGGAGAACTGGATGAAACAACACCACGACAAGGACTGCTATCCACCGACAATCATCAACATCACAGACGGAGAATATAACGGTGCGTCGCATGACGAGATGCAGCAGTTGGCTAATCAGTTGAAGTCGATGTTTACGAACGATGGCAACGTGCTGCTTTTCAACATTCACGTAGTGCCTGGACACACCGAGTCGGTGGTTTTCCCTGCTTCGCTCGACGAACTGAACGGCAACGGTTATGGCGAAAAGCTATACAACATGGCAAGTCTGTTGCCGCTTAACTACAATGAGCAGATGAGAGCCATCTTCGACGACAAACAAACCGACATACGCTATCATGCAATGGGCGTAAACACGGGTATGGAACGCCTCGTTAAAATGATGAAGATAGGCACACTATCGAGTATGTTCGTTAATAATAACCAGTAAAAAGAGAGATGAGTAAAAGTGTAAGCATAGCCAAACCTAACGACCATACGCCCAACGAGGATGCCGTGTTCTGTTCGCCACAGTGCATAGCTGTGTCGGACGGAGCAGGAGGCTGCGGACTCTATGCCAACGAGTGGTCGAGGTATCTTATAGAGCATCTGCCCAAGGACGCTCCGCTCAGTTCGTTCACAGAGTTGGACGAATGGGTGGACGGCATTTGGGAGGCGTTCTATAATGAGCATGAAGAACGGGCAAAGGAGGGCGACGGCATCTTGCTTAACAAGTTCTATAACGAAGGTTCGTGCGCAACCATCGCTGCGGCATGGGCAGCGAAACCTGCTCAATGCCAATGGATGACGTACGGCGATAGCGTCGTCTTTCATTATAGCAGTCAGACTGGATTGCTGGAGCATAGCTTTACACGGCTGGCAGACTTCAGCAATCCGCCTCGCCTCGTCAGTTGCAAGGATCCGTTGGAAGAGGAAGGTTTTCGCTCAGGCATCTTCCATCTTAACGAAACTTCGGTGGTGTTTGCTGCAAGCGATGCGTTGTCGCATTATGTGTTGATGATGTACGAACTGTCGAAAAGTGAGGAGTTTGAAAGTGAACTGATGGAGTTGCGGATGAAACAAACGAGCAATTCGCAGTTGCTTCAGATAGCAGAAAAGGAGAAGTGCAACTTTGCCGAAGATGTACTCTATCCTCTTTTAAGAAGTGCAGACTCAGAAGCCGACTTTAAGGAACTGATGAAGTCATTGTACATCAAGAGACTTATTGACATCGACGACTACACGTTGGCAATATTATGAAATAACGACGCTAACGGAAACAAATAATTCATCAAATAAAGCGATAATTATAAACTTATGCAATATCCTCTTATATCAGAATATCTCGCCGCAATTCGCGAGGCTAAGGACAACCTTGACACACTGAGTCATCTGGTGCCCGTGCTGGACAAATACGGTGAGCCGTATCGTAGCAGCGGTGCGTTTGCCGTCGTGTTCAAGATGAAGGACGAACAGACGGGGAAGTGCTATGCCCTGAAGTGCTTCACCGAGGAGCAGGAAGGGCGTGCGGAAGCATACCGTAAAATTGCCGAGGAGTTGGAGTTTGTCGACTCGTCTTATATCACTTCCGTGAAGTATCTGGAGAAGGAAATATTCGTTGACAGCAACTGTGGGGACGAAGAGTTCCCAGTGTTGCTGATGGATTGGATTGAGGGCGAGACGATGGAGACGTACGTTGCCGATAACTACACGGACACTCACGCTATGGCGATGCTTTGCTACCGTTTCTGCAAGATGGCGGCTTGGCTTCGCTCGCAGTCGTTCGCTCATGGCGACATCAAGCCCGACAATATAATGGTGCGCCCCGACGGTACGCTGACGCTTGTCGATTACGACGGAATGTTTGTGCCGGCAATGAAAGGTCAGAAGTCGCCGACCGTCGGCACAAAGGACTTCTCGCATCCCCTTCGTACCATCGATGATTTCGACGAAACCATCGATGATTTTGCCTTGGCTTCAATTGCCCTCTCGCTAAAAGCCATCTCCCTTAATCCGTCCCTGCTCGACCAGTACGGAGCGTCTGACCGTCTCCTCTTCTCTGCCGCCGATTATTTCGATTTGAGCAAGAGCAAAACCTTCACCGCCCTGCAATGCTTGTTGGCAGACGAGGAAGCAAGAACCCTTATGTCTATGTTCCTCTTAGCCAGCGCCAAGAAAGACTTGTCAATGTGCTCGTTCAGACTGTTCGGAGTGCAGAAGCCAAAGGAGGAAGAAGTGTGGAGCACTGAGGTTACAGATGAAGATCTTGAAAATGCCGTAGAAGATGAGTTTGGTGTAAAATATAGCAAGGATTGGAAGAGATTGCTTAAAGCACCATCAGGATTAAAAGGTGAGTATTCTATTAGAAAAGGAGTGAAGGTAATTGGAAATAGTGCTTTTAAGGGGTATGATTCACTCACCAGTATCAATATTCCAAATAGTGTGACAAATATTGGAAAATGGGCTTTAATGGGATGTAAATCACTCACCAATATCAATATTCCGAATAGTGTGACAAATATTGGATATTGTGCTTTTTGTGATTGCAGTTCACTCACCAGTATCAATATTCCGAATAGTGTGACAAATATTGGAGATTACGCTTTAATGGGATGTAAATCACTCACTAATATAAATATTCCGAATAGTGTGACAAACATTGGAAAAATGGCTTTCAGGGGATGCAAATCATTAATTAACATCAATATTCCAAATAGTGTGACAAATATTGGAAACTGGGCTTTTGCAGGGTGTAGGTCACTCACCAGCATCAATATTCCGAATAGTGTGACAAATATTGGAAATGGTGCATTTCAAGAGTGTAGAAAAATTACTAAAATTATAATCCCAAGTAGCGTAGTTAATATGAATGGTAACCCATTTTTCGAGTGGAATGGTGACTTGTATAATGAGTCAAAAGCCTTTATATATGAACATCAAGTGCTATTTAATAAAGATAAAACTACACTTATTGCGTACAGATCAAAAGATACAAACTATACCATTTTAAATAGTGTAACAAATATTGGAGATAGTGCTTTTAGGCATTGTGAATCACTCACCAAAATCAATATTCCGAATAGTGTGACAATTATTGGGAATAGTGCTTTTGATGATTGTAGCTCACTCATCAGCATCAATATTCCTGATAGTGTGACAAATATTGGGAAAAGTGCTTTTTGGGGATGTTATAACCTTCCATATAAAATCGAATCTGATATCATAAACCGTTTTGGCGAAAAAGTCTTTGAATAATGATAGTGATAGAATCCAAGCGCAGGAAGCGCAAAAGCACGCTGAAGAATATGCAAAAAAGTCGCCTCTATCATATCCGAAAAATGTAAACTTTGCAGCGTCAATAAAAACATTTACTTAAACCATACAATATGAAAGCATTAATATCTTTTCTGACGTTCCTGACCTGCTCGCTTTGCTGCTATAGCCAGTCTTCCGTGATGGGTGCGCCGCGACATTCTGCGGCGCCGCGTGCGACTTTCAATGATATCATTAGCATTGGTGAGCTGATAAAGAGTGTGAAAGAGGGCAATGTTGGTATTAAGAAGATTGCGGAAAGGAGCGGCTATGCGTTTCGCGGGCGCTATCACGACCCTGAGTTGAACGACTTCTATTATGAGGATGTCTACTATAAGAATTGTATGGTGGCGGCAGACGGCAGTCCGATTAAATATGGTAAGGGTAATTCTTCTGTGCTGATAGCAGGAAGCGTTGGTTTCGGACCTTTCGTCTCGATTCGTGTCTACAACAAATGTGCCTATAACCACATAAAATCGGAACTAAGAAACAAGTTCCATTTCAAAACTGCGGAGGTTGCTGGAAAGTGGGCAACGCTGAAGAAAGGGAATGTGGTTGTTGACGTTTCCGTGGATGGCAATGCCTATTGTTTCACCTTTTACATCAAATAGACGTTGGTTTTTTCGTTAACTTTATTTGCCAAATAGTTTGTCTTCTTTTTGAGCGTATATGCATTTTATTTTATACTTACTCCTTTTTTTGACATCTTTAGATAAGATTAATTAAAATAAGAATGGAGTTATGCCAACCGCGGCATAACTCCATTCTTTTCCATGCTTCTAATTTGCTTAATATCTTGCGTTTAAACATAGCGTTTGTTTTAATTCATGGGCAAAGATACAACTTTTTGTCTCAAATCAGTGGCAATAGCTATAAATTTTGTTGCAAATCATGGGCAACAGGGCTTCAGTTTTATTGCAAATCAGTGGCAAGTGAGGCTTTTCTGTTATGTTTTTTAGCGGATGAGTTTAGGGAAATCACATTTATTTGCACGAGTCTTTGATGTAAACTTACATTTATTTGCACGAGTATCTGTTATAAAGATACTAAAAGATGTAGTTGTGCCACAAAAAAACTGTATATTTGTATTTCGTTACTAACGGAGAACAAATAAAAAAATGACCTTGCAACAATGAAAGACTTTGCAGCTATAGATTTTGAAACCGCCAACAATGAGCGTTCTTCGGTATGCGCTGTTGGCGTGGTTATTGTTAGAGGAGGTGAGGTGGTGGATCGTTTCTACTCGCTCATCAAGCCAGAGCCAGAGTATTACAACTACCGGTGCAGTCAGGTGCATGGTCTTTGCGCTTCTGATACAGACAGTGCGTCGGTCTTCCCCGAAGTATGGAAGCAGATTGAGCCGAAGATAGCGGGGCTTCCGCTCGTGGCACATAACAAGGCGTTCGACGAGAGCTGTCTGAAAGCCGTCTTCCGTGTCTATCTGATGGACTATCCCGACTACGACTTCTACTGCACTTGCATCGCCTCGCGCAAGGTCTGGCCCAAAGGTAGTCATACGCTTGACATTATAGCAGCCCGCTGTGGCTATGACTTGACACAACATCATCATGCCCTCGCAGATGCGGAGGCCTGTGCTGCCATTGCGCTGAAAATATTATAAAGGCTGACAGATAGGCTGACAGATAACTTATGTTTTTAGCTATCTGTTAGCCTATCTGTCAGCCTTTATTTTGTTTATACACAGCTTGTTACGTCGCTGCTGATAGATATGGTAGATTTATTGCTTGTAACCAATTTTTCTCAGCACCCATAATGCTGAGAAAAGCATCGCTATGCCTAAGATCCAGGAAATGGCAGCACTGGCTACGATGCCGAGCTGCTGTGTGAAGCCGGCTACGACAAAGGTAAGGAACGACACTGCGGCTACTGTCAGGGCGTAGGGCAACTGCGACGATACGTGGTGAACGTGCTTGCACTCGGCACCAGCCGACGCCATAATGGTGGTATCGGAGATTGGAGATATATGGTCACCGCAGACTGCACCTGCCATGCACGCCGAGATGGAGATGATGCGCAGCGGAGCGGTAGCAGGGAATACGGCGATGCAGATAGGGATGAGTATACCGAATGTTCCCCAAGAGGTGCCGGTGGCAAAGGCGAGCAACGCTGCAACAATGAAGATTATAGCCGGCAGCAGCATCTGCAGACCAGAAGCCGTGCTTGACACAACGCCCGATACGTATTCGGCAGCGCCAAGTGAGTCGGTCATGCTTTTCAGTGTCCATGCAAGGGTGAGAATCAGTATGGCAGGAACCATCGCTTCAAAGCCTTTGATAAGACAACTCATGGCATTGTCGAATTTCAACGTGCGGCGTGCCACGAACATTGCTATTGTAAGAATCAACGCTGCAAGCGAACCGATAACCAGTCCGACAGAAGCGTTGCTTGCTGCAAACGCATCTACGAAGTTGTGGTAGCAAGTGCTCGTCGCGTCGAAATATCCTCCGGAGTAAACCATGCCAGCCATGCAGAACACGATGAGCATAAGGATAGGCACTACAAGGTCGGCAACCGAACCTTTTGTCGTTGCCGGCTTCTTGCTGTCTTGCTTGGCACCCACACCATGCTCCACGATTTGCAGTTTGGTGTCAATCACCTCATCTACCTGACCGCCGGTGCGCTCGTACCATTCCTGCAGACGTGCGTCGTACTTGCTCATAGCCTTGAAGTCGAAACCCGACAACACAATCATAAATATGAAGATGATTGTGAAGAAAGCGTAGAAGTTGAACGGTATAGCCTGACAGAATAACGCCAGACCGTTCTCGCCGCCCGACACGAAACCCGACACGGCAGCCGCCCAGCTCGATATGGGCGATATGATGCAGACAGGGGCAGCAGTGGAGTCGATAAGGTAGGCGAGCTTTTCCTTTGTCACGCCATGGCGCATAGTTATCGGGCGCATCACAGAACCTACTGTGAGGCAGTTGAAGTAGTCGTCGATGAAGATGAGTAGGCCGAGAATGATAGTTGCAATCTGCGCACCTATCTTTGTCTTGATGTGTTTTGAAGCCCAGCGTCCGAAAGCAGCCGAGCCGCCAGCCTTGTTCATAAGCGACACGATGGAACCCAAAACCACAAGAAACACGATGATGCCCACGTTCCATGGGTCGGACAGGCTGGAAATAAGACCATACTGCTTGGCGTCAGCTCCCGTTCCGACGGTGTCGTTGAGCAGATGAGTCAAGAAGCCTTCAAAACCTGTGCCCATCGACATGCTGTATAATACAGCGCCGAGCACAATGCCGATGAACAACGAAGAATATACCTCCTTGGTCTTCAGTGCAAGCGCAATTGCCACGACGGGAGGAAGAAGAGACCAAATCGTCCCGATAAAATTAAAATCCATAAATAATTATCCTTAAATCTTTTCGGAGTACAAAGTTAAGGCTTTATTGGGATTGTAGCAAAAAAGTTATAACAAAAAAACGGATGGCGAGCCGTTTGTAGCTTGCCATCCGTTTTGTCGGTTATGTTAGCGTCGTTTGTTGGCGATGCGTTGTCTTACAGTTAGGACGTCGCTTTTACTTCGCGATTATCTCGAATACCTCTACATTACCCTCAATCTCAGCCTTCGCAGCCTTGTTGTTAAGGTTGACGTTGAAGAACGAGTTGTTGATGTCGGTAGAAGTGAGGAGCTTGCCCTTCTTGTCGTACTGGTTGAACTTAACGGCATTGCCCGGCTCTACATTGAGGAGCATGGTATATGCCTTTGTGCCGGGAACGACAGTGAACGAAGTCTTTCCGCTGTTGCGGAATGATGTTACAGGGTTCTTGTCGAAGCCGAACATGGCAGCGTCGAGATTTGCTGATTCAATCTTGAAGTTGAGACTCTCTGGAGTTGTGGGGTTAACCATGAACTCGCGCACAGCAATCCAACTCTTCTTCTCCGACTCAGCCTTGCGGATGCGGACGTAGCGTGCCTTTACCGGCTCGCCCTTCCAATGAATGATGTAGGTCTTGAGCAATTCGCCAGTGAGCTGTGTCCACGACTTGCCGTCGGCAGAAGCCTCGAGCACAACGTTGTCGAAGTAGTCGACGTCGTCTACCGAGTTGCGACCCTGAAGTATCTTCACCTCACGAACGTCGCGCACTGCACCAAGGTCGGCACCCACCCAGTCGCCAGTAGACTGGCTCTGACCGCAGTGGTAGTATGTAGTAGAGTCGTTGTCGAACATCAGCTTGCTCTGTGTAGTAGCGAGCGTCGGATAAGTGCCCATGCCCTTATAGAAAGCAGGCACCTCGCCGGTTAGGTTCTTGAAGAACTCCTGCGCCATGTCGTCCATAGCGTTCTCGTAGAACGGCTGCAACTTCATAGTGCCGAGCTTGTGCTTCTCGTAAGCGGCGCGTGCCTCCTTAGTCATGCGGTTAGCCACGAAAGCGTTCCAGAAGTTCTGTGCATTGCCGTTGCGGAATGTCTTCATCAGCTTCAGTGTGCTCTTGCCACGCTTTCCGAGCAGTTCAAACTGCTCAAGCCACGGCTTCAGTTCCTTCATCAGAAGCTGGTTTTTGCAGTCGCGCTCCATTGTGCTCTTCGTCTTCTCCACGCGGTCGAACTCGCCATAGAGGTCGTTGTAAGCCTTCTGCGAGAAGTCGGCAAGGCGGAAGGTGTTTGTCTCCCACGACTCGGCACGGCGATATCCTGTCTCTGTGTCGCAAGAGTGGATGGCGAAGGTGCGGTAAGCCTCGTGAGCCTCGGGGGTGAGGTCAACCAAACCGCGTTCCCAGTTGTCGATAGCATTGTAGTCGGCTACGTTCCAGTTGTAGTCAGCCACACCGTAGAGTGCGAGCTTCGAAGCCTCGCCGTGCTCCATCGGATTAGACAGTACGCCAGAAGTCATCTTCTCTGTGATGTCGGTTTCCAAGCCGTATGTCGGGCCCTGCATGATGATATGTCGGGCATAGTCGGTAACGGGGAAGTTCCACCAGTAGTAAGCAGGGCGCTTGATACGAGAGTCGACGAAGTCGAGAGTCTCCTTGGTGAGGTCAGAGCAAACCACAGCACCTGTCCAGAATACCTGTACCTCAGGGTCGAGCTTGTTGCCGTAGATGGCGAGCGGACCGTCAGGACCCGGTTTAGCCCAAAGCTGCGAGTAGTCGGTAGGGCAGACAACGAGCGGAGCAACGTCGCCCTTAGCCTTCACGAACTCCTTGGTGAGTCGGTTTACGAGAGCCACCTGCTTGCTTGGGTTAGTGCCCTCGCCGTCGATATCGTCGAAGTGGATGGCGAATGAGCGCACACCGAGGTCATACATGAGGTTGAACTTGTTTACGAGGTTGTTATAGTCCTCCTCGTTCCACTTGATATCCTGACCCGGGTGGATAGCCCATACGAAGTCGACGCGGTTGCGGCGGCAAGCCTCTACGAGCTCGTGAATGTTCTTAGCCTGCTCGGGAGGGTAGGGCAGACGCCAGTTCGGGCAGCTGTGATAAGGATCGTCCTTCGGACCGTACACATACTCGTTGAGTTTGTTGCGTCCGTAGTAGTCGATGAGCGAGAGACGCACCTGATGCGACCACGGTTCGCCGTAGAAGCCCTCTACAACGCCACGCAATGGCAGGTCGGGATAGTCGTTGCAGGTGAGTGCCGGCACCTTGCCCTGCGCTGCCGGACTCTCTACAATCTGGCGTAGAGTCTGCAAAGCATAGAACGCGCCACGCTCGTCGTAGCCCACGATGTTGATACCCTTCTTGTCGACAGTGAGGAGGTATGCTCCCGACACCATCTTCTTCAGACCAGCCTTCTTAGCCTGCTTCTCGCCGAAGACGATTGTGAGCGGAGTGCCCTTAGCATTCTGTTTGAGGAAATCGATGTCGTTTGTAAACTTACCCGCCTTGTCGATGAGCTTCACACCGGCGCTGAGGTCGGTCCAAGTCTGCATGTCCATGTTGAGGTTGTGCGGTGTTGGGTTTACGACGATACCGTGGTGGTCGAGCAGTTTGCCCGGCACCATGTTCACATCCTGCTTTTCACCACGCTGCGAGTTGAGGTCGAAGCTCTCGGTCTGCGCAAAAGCGCTACCGCAAGCGGCAGTGAAGAGTGCTGTGAGAAGGAGATTGTTTTTAATCATTGTTATGTTTGTTTTTAGTAAAATCGATTAGGTGTATGTTGCTGTTCATACATCAGTACAAAGTTACTTATTTTGTGTTGATTGGTAAAATAGGCAGGGCTCTTTTAATTAATTTTAGTAAGTGCAGAGCTAAAACGTGTGGGGTGAGCACTGCGGAATGGAAAAAAATGTGTAACTTCGCATTTGTATGATAGACCACGCAACGATAGAAAGGATAAAGGATGCTGCCAACATTGTGGAGGTGGTGTCGGAGTTTGTTACACTTCGCAAGAGTGGAAGCAACTATAAGGGCCTATGCCCGTTTCACGACGAGAAGACCCCGTCGTTCTACGTGTCGCCTGCACGCGGCACCTGCCATTGCTTCGGATGCGGCAAGGGTGGCAACCCCGTCGGCTTCATCATGGAGCATGAGCAGATGACCTATCCTGAGGCGTTGCGATGGCTCGCACGAAAGTATCACATCGAGATAAAGGAGCGCGAACTCTCCGACAACGAGAAGCGAGAGCAGAGCGAACGCGAGAGCATGTTCATCGTGAACGAGTGGGCAGCCTCCTACTTCCAGCACCTTATGCACGACACCGCTGACGGCGTAGCCATTGGTATGCAGTACTTCCGCAGTCGCGGATTTCGCGATGATATCGTCAGCAAGTTCCAGTTGGGTTACGACGATACCGACCGCCGTGCCTTAGCGCAGGAAGCACTGCGCAAGGGCTACAAAGAAGACTTCCTGCTGAAGACCGGCATTTGCTACAAGAACGATCGTGGCGAACTGATCGACCGCTATGCCGGACGCGTCATCTTCCCCTGGATAGGCATCAGCGGAAAGGTGGTGGGCTTCGGCGGACGACTGCTCGACTCGCGCACAAAGGGTGTGAACCAGAAGTATGTCAACTCGCCCGACTCGGATATTTACCATAAAGACCGCGAGCTGTATGGCATCTATCAGGCTAAGAAGGCGATAGCCAAGGAAGACCGTGTGTACATGGTGGAGGGCTACACCGATGTTATCTCCATGCACCAGTGTGGCATAGAGAACGTGGTGGCCAACTCCGGTACGGCACTTTCGGTGCACCAGATACACATACTGCACCGCTTCACGTCGAATATCACCCTACTTTACGACGGCGACGCAGCCGGCATACATGCTGCACTGCGCGGTACAGACATGCTGCTCTCGGAGGGTATGAACCTCAAGGTGTTGCTGCTGCCCGACGGCGACGACCCCGACTCGTTTGCACGCAAGCATTCGGCAGACGAATTCCGTAAGTACATCGAAGAGCATCAGACCGACTTTATTGAGTTCAAGACCGACCTGCTGCTGCGTGGCGAACGCGACCCGCTGAAGCGTTCGGAGGCAATCAACTCCGTGGTGCGCAGCATATCGTTCGTTACGAACCCTATCCTGCGCGACACCTATCTGCACGACTGTTCGGTGCGTATGGGTATCAACGAGGCTACGCTCATCAACACGCTTAACAACTTCATACGCAGCAACCGCGAGGCAACCGCTTCCTCATCGGACAATTCGCAAACGACGAAGCCAACGACTCAAAACTCACAACTCAAAATACAAAACTCTCCTTCTCCTCTGCAGCAGGCATCGAAGGTGGAACAGATGCTCGTAGAGTTGATTGTGCGCAACGGCGATACCGTCATATATAATAATGTAGAGACGGAGGACGGCACGACGGTGAACCTTAACGTGGCGCAATACATAGCATATAACCTTGGTGTCGACGGACTGAAGTTTGCAAATCCGCTCAACTCCCGCATCCTTGACGAGGCGGTGAACCATGCTGGCGATGAGCAGTTCTGTGCCGAGCAGTTCTTCCTGCACCATTCTGACATTGAAATATCGCGCATTGCCACCGACCTTTGCATGGACAAGTATCAGTTGCTCGACGAGCAGAAGGCGGCACGTGCCGACGAGGAGAAGAATGCTGACGAGCTGCGCGTCGAAGAGGAGAACCGCATCGAAGCACTGCGCCAACAGACCGAGCATCTGCTCAACGACTTCCGTATGGACTATCTGGAGCAGCGCCTGCGCGACCTGAAGCGCGACATATCGCTCGCAGTGAACGACCCCGAACGCCTGCAGCAGCTGATGGAGGAATACAAGACGGCACACGAACTGCGCTCGCAGCTCGCCCGGTTGTTGGGAAATAATATTATAGCATGATAGGTGGTGAAGTGGTGAGATGGTGAGGTGGTGACAAATGAAGCATATCTCAACATAACAACATCTCAACATAACAACAAATAATATGTTCTACATCCATTGGGTATTCATATTAGCTTACGTCTTCATTATTGTCAGCATCATGCTGGCAGTATTGATGGACAACCGTCAGCCGGCAAAGACAATAGCTTGGGTGATGGTGCTACTCTTTATGCCCATTGTTGGAATAATACTTTACGTGTTCTTCGGCCGTAACACTCGTAAGATGACGTTTATATCGCAGCGATTGCTTGACCAGTTGTCGAAGCGGTCGATGCTGGAGTTTGTGGAGCAACGCCAATTGACGTTGCCCGACGACTATCGTTCGCTCATACAACTCTTCACCAACCAAAGTCTTGCCCTTCCGTTCAAGGACAACGAGGTGGAGTTCTACACCGACGGCTACGAGTTCTTCCCCGCATTGCTGAAGTCGATAGCTTCGGCACGCAAGCATATACATCTTGAGACATACATCTTCGCCGACGATGCACTCGGACGATTGGTGGCGGATGCCCTCATCAGCAAGTCGAAAGAGGGCGTAGAGGTGCGCCTCATCTACGACGATGTGGGCTGTTGGCGTGTGCCGCGCTCACTATTTGAGCGTATGCGCCGTGCTGGGGTTGATGTCAACGCCTTCATGCCTGTTAAGTTCCCTGCGTTTACGAGCAAGGTGAACTACCGCAACCACCGAAAGGTGTGCATCGTGGACGGCGTTGAAGCGTTTGTGGGTGGTATGAACATCGCCCTGCGCTATGTGAAAGGACTGTATGGCGGACAACTGCCGTGGCGCGACACCCACGTCCGTATACGTGGTGGAGCGGTGTACGCCCTGCAGCGCACGTTCCTCGTCGACTGGTACTTCGTCGACCGCACACTCGTCACCAACTCTAAATACTATCCGCCGATGCCGTGGCGCATAGAGAACAGTTGCTTGATGCAGGTAGTGACGAGCAGCCCGATTGCCAAATGGCCGGACATCATGCAGGGATATGTGCGCATACTGCTTGAGGCGAAGAACTATGTATACATGGAGTCGCCTTATTTCTTGCCTACTGAGCAGGTGCTCTTCGCCATGCGCACGGCAGCACTTGCCGGCGTAGATGTGCGACTGATGATTCCGCGCCATAGCGACTCGCGCTTGCTGGAATTGTCGTCAATATCGTTTGTTAAGGAGGTGATTGAGGCAGGTGTAAAGATATTGCTATATGAAGGCGGTTTCAACCATAGCAAACTGCTCGTTTCTGATGACACGCTCTGTACCTGCGGTTCTACAAATATCGACTTCCGTAGCTTCGAGAACAATTTCGAAGCTAATGTCTTTGTCTATGATCGAAGTGTGGCGTTGCGCATGAAGAACATCTTCCTTACCGATGAGCAACAAAGCATTGACTATCAAAGTGTGTACGGCGAGCGGAAACGCCCATTCATGCACCGCTTGGCAGAGGCACTTGTTAGAGTGTTCTCACCATTGTTGTAAAATATGATGTTGATGTGTTGAGATGGTGTTATGTTGACAAATGAAACATATCTCAACATAACAACATAACAACATAACAACACCTCACCACCTCACCACATATCCTAAATAATTTCAAAGTGTTTTAGTGCATTCGCTATACCATCCTCATCTACGCTGCTCGTGATATAGTCGGCGTGCGCCTTCACCTCGTCGAGCGCATTGCCCATAGCGACACCAACGCCCGCTGCACGCAACATCGTAAGGTCGTTGCCGCCGTCGCCGAACGCCATCGTTTCGCTGATGTTGATGCCTAAGTGCTCGGCAATGGCGCGGATGCCGTTCGCCTTGTCGGCAGTGGCAGACGTAAGGTCGCAAAACGCAGGATACCAGCGTGCAGACGTTGTGCCTGGCACGTGGGGTAGGATAGTGTGCTCCTGGTCCTCGGTGAGGAACGGCGTAATCTGCAGTATGCCCTGCTTTATAACCTCCTCAACCGGCACGTCGAACTTGTTGTACGTCACCTTCAGCATGTCGTAGAATACATGGTTCACGCTGTCGTTGCGGTTGATGATCTGCAGATCCTTTGTGCCTACAATCACTGCTGGCACGTCGAGACGGTTGCAGAAGTCGACTATCGCCTCAGCTTCATAGGTTGGAATGAGGTCCTGACGCACTACCTTGTCGCCATAAACGCATTGAGCGCCGGTGGCAAGAATGAAACCGTCCATGATGTCCTCTACCTCCGTGATGTTGTTGAGCAACTGGCGTGGGCGACCCGTAGCGGTGAAGAGCTTCACGCCGCGCTTGTGTGCCTCGCGAAGTGCTTCAATTGTAGACTCAGGCACCTTGTGCGTATTAAAGCTGACGAGCGTTCCGTCGACGTCGAAAAATAAAGCTTTTATCATATTTCGTTTTTTTATTCAGTAGGAGGCTATGGCATTAGCTTTCCGCTACGCGCCGCTGACTTTCAGTTCTTGCCGTAGCCCTGTTGTGTGATACGGGCAGGAAAGCCCATACCTCCTAAACATTGCAAAGGTACTGAAAAAAGTAAAAAAGTAAAAAAGTAAAAGAGTAAAAAAGTAAAAGAGTAAAAAAGTAAAAAATAATTACTACTTTTGTAATTCATTATTCACACGGAACACACATTAAAC
>ENA-OYXC01000342-OYXC01000342.1-human-gut-metagenome-genome-assembly--contig:-NODE-342-length-22636-cov-8.386785_pt1 | contig 22636 bp, 19 predicted proteins | sample MGYA00244214_ERZ653415 | MGnify/ENA primary metagenome ERZ653415 (study PRJEB26926, sample SAMN06165016) | human gut metagenome | biome: ENVO:00009003; feature: ENVO:2100002; material: ENVO:00002003... | reverse complement strand
ATCATAATTACCAGAGTCCAGCGAAACATTCGCACCTGTTAACATATGAGTCTTGCCATCATCACCAAAATAATTATCTGCCCACGCGCTCGGAACTACCAGTACCACCCCGGCGCACAGCAGTCCACAAAGAATACCGCCGATTTTTCTTTGCTTTTGTTTTTCTTTCATTTTTGCCAAAAACTTCATAGTAAAAGCCTCCTTTTAATTAAGATGCAACCTCTTTATTAATGTCAGTATAGCACTTAAAAGAATTTTCCACCCCACCCCAAACCCCTATTTCGGGTAGGCTAAGCGAAAAATTTGACTATTTTTATGGAAAAGACGAAAATTCAACTGAAATCCCGCATACAATACTAATTGACGAGTGCGATGACTTACTTGTATAAGGGCATCAAAAAAATAAAGCCTAATGAGTTCACATCATGTGCGTAACTCATTAGGCTTTTCCATATTCTTATCTATATCTTGTATAATTCGTATCCTTTATCTGTCTTTACCAGTTTACCGGAACTGAGCCATTCATTCCACGCTTTACCGGCAGCCAAAACCAATGCTTTCTTCTCCTCAGGAGTCCTTACTCTGCCACGAGTACGTTTATAGGTTCTTGCTTCCGGTGTTAAATTCATTAAAATAGCTATATAGTCTTTGAGCTGCAAACGCACTATGTCACGAATTATGTACATTTTTTGTGACATCATAAGACTCACTGAAACGATAGTGACATATAATCTTCCAGGTCATTGGCCAGACTAATTCTTAACGTTTAAATCCTAAAAATTCCCGGTCACGAAGTTTTGCGACTGAAATGTAGACCTTTAGCGCTACCAGAAGTTAACGCTGATACTTATGCATCAGCGTTTTTTATTGTGTAAATGTAAACTAAACCTAAACAGTATCTTGTTATGCGGTTTTTTTGTGCGCAAAAAGGAGAAAATACGCTAAAAAAAATTTTGCGACTGAAAGGTAGCGCTCTATAACGCTGACGCTCTGTTATCAGATTTTTGTACAGAAAATATAAATTTTGGTATCTTAATCCCCCTATGCCAATCATAATTTTCATATTTGAAAAGCCATGTCTTACCGAAAATCAGTAAAACATGGCTTTCTCTGTAAATCTGCGTTAGTCCATTACTTATGCTTAAAGATTCCCTGGACTAATGCTATATTTTTATTATTCTAGAGTCTTTATCAGAAGCTGAAGTTGAGGCTCAGGTTGAAGCCTACACCCTTTTGCTTACCAACGGAGCCGTTAACGCCAAGGCCCAGTTCGAATTTGTCGGAGTTGTTAACTCTCCAGCCAAGCTCCATAATACCGGTATCGCCCTTCATGGAAGGAGCAGGTGCAGAAGCAGAGCCAAGTGTTGTTGCTACAATTGCATTGGATTCACCGTCAAATTCATGCTGCCATGCCAAGCCTGCATAGAAAGCGTTCTTCTCGCTCAGTTGATGCGTATATCTTGCACCAAGACGAGTACGCAGAGAGGTTGTAGCATCGAAATCATAGGTTGCGCCGGTGCCTACAGTAACCTTATCACCCTGTTGACGAGTGTAGAACAGCTTGCCGTAGTAGTCAATGGTATCCTTATCGTTCAGCTGAACAACCTTACCCATGCCAAGATGTGCTGCGTAATAGGTTACATCGCTGTCGTATTTGATGCCGCCTGCAACAGCAGATTGATAATCGGTGCTCATTCTGCCTGCACGCAGGGAGCCTTCATAATAGAGGCCATCATCATTGAGCTGCTTAGCCATCAGGCCTGCACCCCAGAAGTGTGCATCGCCATCGCCGTGCGTACCATTGTCGAGGTAGGAGTCGTAGCTACCGCGACCGTATTCAATCACAGGCGCAATTATCAGCTTACCGGAATTGTTGTTGATTTTCTTTGCAAAGCCAAGATTCATGTTCCATGCTTTGAGGTCAACGTGAGAACCGGTATCGAGCTTTTGATTGTTAGCGCTCATGGTGATAAACGGATTAACAGAACCTTCTACCTCCCCGTCAACAGCCAATGCAGCGTTTTCATAGCCTGCAGTTGTCAGCAAATCATGTCCCAGGTTCAGCATAGTGAGTGCAGCGGACTGTGTTTCAACCGGAGATTTTGCGTCAGCATCAGCATAAAGGCTGCCGGCACCAGGAGTTGTGCCGCCACCACCCGGAGGTGTTGTGCCGCCGCCACCCGGAGGTGTTGTGCCGCCGCCACCCGGAGGTGTTGTGCCACCGCCGCCCGGAGGTGTTGTGCCACCGCCGCCCGGAGGTGTTGTACCACCGCCACCCGGAGGTGTTGTGCCACCGCCACCCGGAGGTGTTGTGCCATTGATAACTCCGACTAACTTATTTCCATCAGGTCCAATAGCAACTTTAATTCCATTGTCAATATTAATCAAACCATCAGTCAAGGTTCCTGTTGTGATATTTTCAGCCTTTAATGCGCCTGCATCAATCAGGTTGATTTTATCATTTTCGTTTAATTTAGTACCAAGCTCTACGCCAGCCTTAATCTCTGCGTTATTGATAAGAGCAGTATCTGTTACTTTCAGCATAGTATCGTTGGCAATAAGATCTTTGGTGATAAAGAAGTTAAGCTTATCAAAGTTTTGGATAGTTCTTGCTTCGTTATCTTTGCCAACTATCTCCAGAGTGTTGTTTATAATATTGGCTTTACTCTTATCATCATAACCACCGTAAACATCACCCTTGATTTTCGCACCATTTTTGAAAATAACTTTATTATTTTTGATTTTCTCAGCTATAGCACCGTCGTTTTCCGTATAACCACCATAGACATTTTCATTAACAGTACTATTATCAATAGTTACAGTATTATCCATGCTATTGCCTTTAAAGGAATAACCGCCATAAACATTTTTATTAACGCTACTGCCATCTGTGATGCTTATAATATTACCAATGCTATCTTTAGCTCCATAACCGCCATAAACATTCACATTAACACTACTATGGGCAATATTTACTTTGTTGCCCTCGCTAATTCCTGCTAAAGCTACGCCACCGGCAACATATGCTTTTACTACACCAACACCCTCTATTGTTACTTCATTGTTTTTGCTGTCAGCTTTTAAAGAATAACCACCTAAAACACTTTCACCAACCTCAGCAACATTACTAAAGCTTACCTTATTCTCGTTGGCGTTATGATTAGCATAGCCTCCATAAATACTACCACTTACTTTGCTTCCAGCGCTAATTGTAACATTGTTTTTTTCAGCACTGCCATTATTATCATTATCTGCATAACCACCATATACCGAATTGCTAATTGTGCCTTCACTAATCTCTACGCTATTTCCCTTACTACTTGTGTCGCCTTTTCCACCAAATACATTAGCAGCACTGCTCTTGATAATCCTGACAGTATTGCCTTCGCTATTGCCTTTTAAAGCAACACCACCGGCAACATTTCCTGTTACTACGCTATCACCATTTAGTATCACCTCATTATTCTTACTATCAGCTTTCTCTGAAAAGCCACCAAAAACACTTTGGCCAACCTCAGCACCATTAGTAATGCTTACTTTGTTCTCGTTGGTGTTATGAGTTGCATAGCCTCCATAAATATCTTCACTTACTTTGCTTCCCGCGCCAATGGCAACCTCGTTTTTTTCAGCACTGCCATTTTTATCATTATCTGCATAACCACCATATACATTCTTCTTGATGGTACTGTCGCTAATCTTTACATCGTTTTCCTTGCTACGTGTGACACCTTTACCACCATATACTATACCGTTTACTTCGCTTTTATCTTTAATGATAACATGGTTTTTTATAGCGTCTGCAGCACCGGTGCCACCACCACACACAACATTCCCCAAAGTATTACCGCTAATCGTTACAGTATTCTCTCTGACATTACCATAAAAAGAATATGCACCACATACGATGTTAGTTGCAACAGTACCGGTAATAGTAACATTGTTTTTAAAGACTTCCGGCGGAGACACCTTTGTATTATTATAACCACCGTAAACAGCATCATAAGTACCAGAATTCAGTGTAACCTTAGCACCGGTTGACATAGGAGTCTTGCCATCATCACCAAAATAATTATCTGCCCAAGCACTCGGCATTACCAGTACGCCTGCGCATAGCAAACCGCACAAAATCCCACTAAGTTTTCTTTGCATTTGTTTTTCTTTCATCTTAGCCAAAAACTTCATATTGAAAGCCTCCTTTGAATTAAGATGCAACATCTTCGTTACCGTAAGTATAGCACTCAATATTCTTCCGCACCCCACCCAAAACCCCTATTTCAGGTAGGCTAGGCAAAAAAATTTGACTATTTTTATGGAAAAGCCGAAAATTCAACTGAAATCCCGGCTACAGCACTAATTGACGAGTGCGATGACTTACTTTATATGGGCATCGTTTACTTTCGTGCTAATTTCGTATATAACATTAAACATATTTATAGCTAATATTTTATTCCCAAAGTGTTATTTGCGCAAGTTTCAGCTAATATATTACCAATTTTCACTAGCAGCTAAATGTTTTTACATATGGTAATACATTATAACGCTTCATTCTTTGACGCTTTTTGTTTTGGAAAAGCCAAATTCCCTGCTTTTTTCAAACAGCCTTATCCAAAGCATTGATATTATGATATAATCTAAGTAATAAATCTGTTGTATGAGAGGAGCGATAATTTTGAACGGATTGAAATTTCCTGTTGGTATCTCCAATTTCGCCAAGATTCGCGATGAAGGATATTACTATATAGATAAAACAAACCTAATTACCGAAATACTTGAATCCGGTATTGCTGAAGTAACGTTAATTACTCGCCCCAGACGTTTCGGCAAAACCCTCGGCATGAGTATGCTGGCAGATTTTTTTGATGTCCGCAAAGACAGCAGCAAGCATTTCGCCGGATTATCTGTCTCCAAGAACACTCATATTTGTAATCAATGGATGAATAGATACCCAACTATCTTTGTTTCATTAAAAGATGTTGACGGTATCTCCTTTAATGATGCCTACGCTCAGCTCTCTCTGCAGTTTGCTGATTTATACAAGGAATATGCTTTTTTGCTTGACAGCAAGAATATAGATAACGATGACCGTAACATTTTTCAAAGAATTAAGGCTGGCGAAGCAAGCCTGCCTGACCTGAGCCGCGCTCTGAGCACCCTGATGAAAATGTTGAACGCCTATTATGGCAAGCCGGTAATCCTGCTTTTGGATGAATACGATGTCCCCATCGCCAAAGCCAGCAGCCACGGTTATTACACTGAAATGATGAACATTATCAAGCCGTTGCTGAGCACCTCTCTGAAGGATAACCCCAATCTTTGCTTTGCCTTGATTACTGGCTGTCTGCGAATTGCTAAAGAGAGTGTTTTTACCGGTACCAATAATTTTATTTCCGACTCTATTGTACGCTCAAATCTCAAAGAATCCTTTGGTTTTACGCAAAATGAAGTAGATAAGCTGCTGGCAGACGCTAATGCGGAAGCTTATGCAGATACTATCCGCACCTGGTATGATGGCTATCATTTCGACACAGCCGACGTTTACTGCCCTTGGGATGTTATCAGCTACTTGTATGACCTGCAGCGTAATCCGCAAGCAAAGCCTGTAAGCTATTGGCGCAACACCAGCGATAACTCCATTATCCGCTCCTTTATTGACTGCGCAAGCAGTAATATCACGGAAAAGCTGGAAACCCTTTTATCCGGCAGCTTCATCGTACAAAAGGTTGATGACAGCCTGACCTATGATTATCTGCACTCCTCTGAAGATAATCTTTGGAGCATTTTATATCTGACAGGATATCTGACCAAAGTTCGCAATGATGCTCTGCCCGCTGCTATACCGGATGGTTATTCAGCTTTGATTATTCCTAATGAAGAGATTAAGGAAATCTATGAAACGACTGTTATGAAGTGGTTTGCCGATAGTGCGCAAGCTTCTAACCGCAATGCATTATTTACGGCTGTATGGAGCGGAGACAGTAAAGCACTTACTCAGGAAATGACGAAGCTTCTGCGTATGACCATCAGCTACCATGATTATCGCGAGGATTTTTACCATGCTTTCCTGGCAGGCATCTTCACCGGTGCAGGATATGTTGTTGAATCTAACCGTGAGCATGGTGAAGGACGCAGTGATGTAATTGTTAAGGATATCCGCAATGGCCGTATAGCGATTTTTGAAGCTAAATATGCAAAAACGCTGAATAATTTGCCAGCCGCTTGCGATTTAGCAATCGATCAGATCAATACGCGTATCTATGCAGATGATTTCCAAGATGATTACGATGATATTTTATGCTATGGCATTGCATTTTTCAAAAAGCGGTGCTTAGTAAAGATAAAATAAACGTTTCGCTAGAAGTGATTACTTTATTACAATCCGATATTAAGAACCTAAAGACCGCCGCTGGCGGTCTTTTTACGTTTAATGTCACGAATTATATACATTATTCGTGACATTTTGCGCACTCTGCAAGCTGATTTAGTTGTTATGACACAATAAAAAAACAGCCTGGAAAAATCCAGGCAAATTGGAACGGAATGCATATGAACAAGGTATACATATTTAGGCATGCGCATTGGGGATGACCGCACGCTATGTACAATTTTATTATAGTGCATTTCTTCCCTACTATCAAGTTTATTTTATAAATTTGTAATATAAACAACCTATATTTTTAGTTAGTTGTTTTACTGTTAACATAATATGCATTTTTTCAAGCAATACCCATAATTTTACTACGAACATTATAATTTGCGCATAACAAATCCTTGCGTAGCATCATCCCACAAAAGCTCCAGCTGCAAATCCGTGAAATATCTTCTCTGCATACCGAAGGTAGCTTCCGGAGGCATATATTCATATTGACTGAGCAGAATAAAACGTCCGCTGCCATCCGTATTAATCTTGGTCACAATTTGCCGCCATTGGTCAATGGCATAGCCGTTTTTAGCCAAATCTTCCAAGGTTACATATGTCACCCATTGTCCGTTTTCCTTACCGATAAGCCAATAACCGCAGTTCTGCTCATGAGCACCGATAGTGGCATTTATTTCAAAAAATATATTTTCGGGATTGGCGGTAAAAACATCCCGCACCCTATAGCCAACCATTCCATTCTCCGCAGGAACAAAGGTCTTATAAACATCTTTGGTATTTTTGTTCATCAGCTGCAGAGTGCCGTCATCGGCAAGGAAGAATTGCACGCCTTCTTCCTCATCACTGATTGCCAGCTCTCTGCTGTTCATATAAAGAAATGTTCCGTCATCAGCAGTCAGAAATTCCACTGCCCGAACCTTGGGAGCATCCGCAAGCAAGCACACGATGCAAAGTAAAAATAAGGCTAAGCAGGAAAACAATTTCTTATAAATGCGCATATTCATCAACCTCCTAAATTAGTTTCTGTCATTATAATTATAGCAACAAGAAGCTCTTTTTCCCCCACCCCAAAGCATGATTTCGGGTGGGACGGAAGAAATTTTCTTGTGCTAACAAGCAAATTTCCCAAAGCTCAAATTAAAAAGCTGCAGCCTGCTCCCGTACTCAGGAGCAAAGCTGCAGCTTTTGCTTTTATTCTATTGTTATAACAGAACTGTTCTCTTGTGCTTTACACCAGCTCTTCTCTGGACTCATGAATCTTCTTCAAAAGCTCCTTACCGGCAATACCCGGTCTGGTCATTTCCGCAGGAGCAAGGATAACATCCAAATCCTCTTTACTCAGCACCTTGCGTTCAATGAGCAGGTCCTTAATGTTTCTGTTGGTTGCCAGCGCCTCCTTCGCCAAAACGGAGCAGGTTTCGTAGCCGATATGCGGCAGCAGTGCGGTAACAATGCCCACGCTCTTATCCAGCCATTCCGCACATTGAGCACGGTTAGCCTTAATTCCGTCTACGCAGCGGGTGCGCAGAGTATTAACGGCATTGGTCAGGAAACGTAAGGAATTGAAAATATTGTAGGCCATAACAGGCTCCATAACATTAAGCTGGAACTGGCCGTTTTCTACGCCGAAGGCCACAGCCAAATCGTTGGCAATTACCTGATAGCAGGTTTGGTCTACTACTTCTGGGATAACGGGGTTAACCTTACCCGGCATGATGGAGGAGCCTGGCTGACGCGGGGGCAGCGTAATTTCGCAGAAGCCTGCCCTCGGACCGGAGGCCATCAGACGCAGGTCATTGGAAATTTTAATCAAGGAAAGTGCCGATGTTTTCAAACTGGAGGATAAATCGGTGAAGATATCCGTGTTACTGGTAGCATCAACAAGATTGTCCGCGGTAGTGAAGCTCTCGCCGGTAACCAGCGTAAGCTGTTCGCAAACCTCTTTGATATATTCGGGATCGGCATTCAGGCCGGTGCCGACTGCTGTTGCGCCCATATTCATAGTGTGCAGCAGCTCACAGCTGCGGCGGATGCAGCTACTGCGTCTGCGCATGGAGGAAGCAAAGGCTTTAAACTCCAGGCCTAAGGTAATAGGCACAGCGTCCTGCAGATGCGTACGGCCGATTTTCAGTACATCCTTGAATTCCTCGCCTTTCTTATCAAAGGAATCTGCAAGGTTTTCCAAGGCAATAATAAGCTGTTCGGCGCGCATCAGAGCGCAGACACGGATGGATGTAGGAATAACATCGTTAGTGGACTGCGACATATTGGCATGGTTATTAGGGCTGATATAATTATAATCGCCGCGCGGACGACCGAGAATTTCCAAAGCACGGTTACAGATTACTTCGTTCGTATTCATATTGAAGGATGTTCCGGCACCGCCCTGAATCGGATCGGTTGGGAACTGGTCGTTCAGCTTGCCGCTGATGATATCATCGCAGGCCTGAACCATAGCATTGCCGATTTTTTCATCCAAAAGACCGATTTTCATATTGGCCAAGGCCGCAGCCTTTTTGACCATACCCAAGGCTTTGATAAAAAGCGGATCGGCAGTATAGCCTGTAATCTGGAAGTTTTCCATGGCACGCATGGTCTGTACACCATAATAAGCATTATCGGGAATTTCTAATTCACCTAAAAAGTCGTGTTCTTTACGCATAATACATTTGCCTCCTTCTCCAAAAGCGTGTAAAAGCTGCTTTTAATCGAAATCTGTATTATGTATACATAATACATTCAAGCCACCATTCTGTCAAGCATATTGTTGCGAATTTTGAGAAATTTACTTGCAAAAAAGAACTGCCTTAAGACGCTAAGCTTAAGGCAGCTCAAAATAATCTGCTTTAGATAAAATCTACCAGACCGTTCTCCAGATGATACATGGCACCGACAACGCGCAAGCCCTCCTGATGCTCAACCTTTTGAATCTCCAGGCTTGCTTCGATTTCCGCTTCACAGCTTTTGACATTCAAGCAGGCAGCCTTATACGGGTCGCACTCGTCGCCAATCGCTGCTTTGATTTTATCCGTAATAAATTTGATATAGCCCTCCGGATCATGATTGATTGCAGCATGCACCGCACCGCAATGCGTATGCCCCATAACAACAATCAACGGTGCGCCCAGATGACTGGCGGCGTATTCAATACTGCCCAGCTGATGCTCATCAATCACATTACCGGCAATACGGATAACAAACAGCTCGCCGATACCTGTCATAAAAATATTCTCCGGAATCACGCGGGAATCAGAGCAGGTAATAATAATCGCATAAGGCTTCTGACCGTTAACCAAGGTATCTGTTCTCTTTGCCTGCGAAATGTCCTCGCTGTTGACCTTGGCATCAATATATCTGGCGTTGCCTGCTTTTAATTTTTCTAAGGCCTTTGCCGGTGTTGTTGTTATATGCTTAATCATAAAATCGCCCCTCTTAGAACATACTTTGCAAAAAAATCATTCGGTAATCGCTATCTTGATAACTCCGTCTAATCTGTTTTCGAAAATGCGGTAAGCTTCCTCGATATCCGCCAGCTTGAAGCGATGCGTAATCAGCGGCGTGGTATCAATTTTGCCTTCTTCAATCAGGCGCAGAATCTCCGCACAGTCACAGCCATCCACGCCACCGGTTTTGAAAATAAGGTTCTTGCCGTACATATCGGGCAAAGGCAGGCACTGCGCTTCATCGTAGAGCGCCACAACCGTTACGATAGCATTCGGACGCGCGCATTTCCACGCGAGCTGAAAGGTATCGCGACCGCCGGCAACCTCCAGAACAACATCCGCACCGCCATGGTCGGAATGCTCCTTAACAAACGTTTCGCACTCCTCAGGCTCGCAAAGCAGTACATCGGGATAATGCTTGCTGACAAACTCCGCTCTGGCAGCATCCTTCTCGCAGATGATAATGCGCTTCGGCTGCTTCAGCATAACGCACAGCAGAGTGCAAATACCCGTCGGACCTGCACCGATAATCAGCACGGTATCCTCCTCGGTGATTTCCGAAATGCGTGTTGCCCAAAAGCCGGTAGCAAGAATATCGCCTACAAAAAGCGCCTGTTCATCAGTAACGCTGTCGGGAATTTTGTTCAACCCCTGGTCAGCATAGGGCACGCGCACAAATTCTGCTTGTCCGCCGTCAATGCGGCAGCCAAGCGCCCAGCCGCCATGAGGATCGGTGCAATTATTTACAAAACCCTTCTTGCAGAAGAAGCATTCGCCGCAGAACGTTTCTACATTTACCGTCACACGGTCACCGGGCTTAACGGTTTTTACGTCTGCTCCGACCGCTTCCACCACGCCCACCATTTCATGGCCCACGGTAATTCCAGGCACAGCACGAGGTACCGAGCCATGCTTAATATGCAAATCACTGGTGCAGATGCTTCCTAAGGTTACGCGCACAATAGCATCGCGCGCAGAAACAAGCTGCGGCTTGGCCTTTTCCTGCAGAGCAAACTTACCGTGTTCAATATAAGTTAATGCTTTCATAAATTTGCAGACCTTCTTTCTCTATTTTTTGCTTCACTGAAGCTCATATCGCTTCCCTCATTATATCATAATATTGACGCTGTGGATAATGACATAAGCAACATGTCACTCAATACTATATTTACCGTTAAAGACAATAAACACGGCGAATAAAGAAATCACAACTTTTTCGCTGATAAAAACACCGGAATGTGTTAAAATATTAATTAGATTTTTTAGGAGGCTTTATCCATAATGCATCAATATCTCTTTTTTATCGGCGATTTTCCCATACGCATGTATGGTCTGATGCTCTGTACAGCAATTTTTCTGGCTACCGGCACTGCCTACTTTTTGGCTAAGCAGGACGGACGTTGGCACGAGCATATTTTAGACATCGGCATCTACGGCGGATTTGCCGGCCTCATCGGCGGCAGGCTGTGGGATGTTTTCTTCTTCGACTGGGATTACTACAGCCATCATCTGTTGGAAATCCCCTTCGTCTGGCAGGGCGGTATGGCCGTGCAAGGCGGTATGCTGGCAGGCATTGCGGCAGGCATAGTTTACTGCAAAATGAATGACATCGACTGGGTAGCCTTGGCGGATATCATTTCGCCCTCTCTGCTTATCGGTCAATCCATCGGACGCATGGCCAACCTGCTCAACGGTGACGCCTTCGGCACACCTACCGGTGGCAGCTTCGGTATTCTGTACCCGGAAGGCACACTGGCCTACAAAACCTACGGACCCGTCCCCCTGTGGCCGGCAGAGGTTTGGGAAGGTCAGCTGGACATCATTATTTTTGCCCTGCTGCTGTTGTTCCGCACTACAAAGCATGCACGCGGTCAGGCTTTATGTATGTACGCCATGCTTTATTCCGTAGTCCGCTTCTTTTTGGAAATGCTGCGCGGTGACTATGCCGAGCCCTGGATGTTCGGACTGAAATCCGCTCAGGCAACCAGCTTAGGCTTCTTCCTCGTTGCCTTAGGCTTCTTCATTTACTGCGGTTGGCTGGAAAAGCATCAGCCTGCTGCCAAAGAAAAAGCTGTCGGCAAAAAATCTAAAAAATAATTGCAAAAAAGTGTTGACAAGAAGCTCACTTTTCGCTATAATATCATTGTTGCTTGAAACAACAGCAACGCTGATGTGACTCTGTAGCTCAGTTGGATAGAGCGTTTGACTACGAATCAAAAGGTCGCAGGTTCGAATCCTGCCAGGGCCACCACTTGAAACTAAACTCTGTAACTTCGGTTACAGAGTTTTTTGTTTTTGCAGATAAAATATATTCTTCCGCTAACCGGTACTCCCCCGCTTGTTAGCACCACCATTCAGTCTTATAATAATGATATATAATCAAAACCATGAGGTAACTTTATGAACGTAAAATATTCTAAAATAGCCTGCATCATCCTGGCGTCCGGCGTAGGCCGCCGCTTCGGCGCCAACAAGCTGCTGACAGCCATCGACGGAGCGCCCATGCTGCAGCACATCCTTGATATTAGCCAAGGACTTTTCCCCAAGCGCATCGTTGTCACACGCCATAAGGATGTTGCGGATATATGCGCGCAGCAGCAAATCCCCTGCCTGCTCCACGACAAGCCCTATCTGAGCGACACAGTGCGCCTTGGCACATCTTATATAAAGCAGTTGCTGCCTCAGGCCGAGGGCCTGCTTTTTGCTGTGGCCGACCAACCGTTATTGCAGCAGGCTTCGCTCATCCGCCTCGCCGAAAGCTTTTTAGCGCAGCCGCAAAAAATTCATCGCCTGTATTACGAAGAAGCTCCCGGCAATCCCATTATCTTCCCTGCAAAATTTGCCGACGAGCTGCAGCAGCTGCCGCAGGATAAGGGTGGTTCCGTACTGACAAAAAAATATCCTGAACTGGTAGTAAAAGTACCGGTTCAGGATATCAACGAGCTGCTGGATATCGATACCCAACATGATAAAACTAAGCTTGAGCGTCTTCGCCCCTATTCAGAATAATATTCAGCAGAATTGCTACAAAGGCTGCCGGAACGATACCGGATTCACCGAACATCATGCGCATAGCCTCCGGGCAGTGTGCCAGGATGCCGGGTGTAGCGCCCATGCCGTAGCCAACGCCTAAAGCAACGGAAATAATCGTCAGGCTGCGCGGGTTAAGCTTCTCTTTAGTAACCAGCTGAATACCGCTGACAACAATAGAGGAGAACATCATTACAGCAGCGCCGCCCAGAACGGATTGCGGCATAATGGAAACCAAAGCGCCCAGCTTAGGAATCAGGCCGCAGAGAATCAAAAATACCGCACCGGTTGCCAAAGCAAAACGGTTAACAATCTTCGTCATAGCAACCAGACCTACATTCTGAGAGAAGGAAGTATTGGGCAGTACGCCGAAGACAGCAGCAATAGCAGAGCCAATGCCGTCACAAATAACGCCGCCGGACAATTCCTTGTCCGTAGCTTCACGGTTCAGACCGCTTTCGACAACTGCGGAAATATCACCGACAGTTTCAACTGCGGTAACAACAAACATAATCAATACAGGCATAATAGCACGCATATCAAATACGATATCAACAGGCATAAGCTGAGGCACAGCGAACCAAGAAGCATTCGCTACCTTATCCCAATGCAGTACCCAGGACTTGGTATATTCCACACCGTCGGGAGTAACTGCGGTTGTAGGCAGCACAAAGCCCATGAAAATCGCAGCGATATAGCCTGCAATAATACCAAGCAGAATGGAAGAAGAGCTTAAAAAACCCTTAGTGCCATGCTTGAAGAAAAGGATAACACAAAGTACAAACAGACCAAGCAGCAGGTTTTCTACAGAACCGAAGTCCTTAGTCTTGAAGCCGCCGCCAAAGGAATTGATACCTACGGAAATCAGCGACAGACCGATAGACAGTACAACAGTGCCGCAGACAACAGGCGGGAAGAAGCGACGGATGTGCTTGAGCACAAGGCCGAGCACCGCTTCAAAAACACCGCCGATAATCGAGGCACCCATAATAGCGCCATAGGCGACAACACCACTACCCAAGGTTGCAACGATACCGGCAAATACGCCGATAAAGCCGGAGCTTGTACCCATGATAATAGGCACCTTGCCGCCGCAGGGACCAACGGAATATAACTGCAGCAGAGTTACCAGACCTGCAACAATCATCGCATTCTGAATCAAAACAACCTGCAGCTGTTCAAAACCGGCACCGCCGACAATACCGCAGGCACCGCCAATAATCAGAACCGGTGTAAGATTGCCGACAAACATAGCCAAAACATGCTGCAGGCCTAAAGGAATAGCCGAGCTCAAAGACAGCTTGCCTTCAAACTTGTAGGCTTCCTCAGACAGTTTAACAAACTTAGACATATAAGCACCCCTTCATTTTTTCATGCATATATTTTATCGCATATCAGGCAATATTGTAAAGAAAATTACAGAGAAAATCCGTATAAATTTTATCAGATAGCCTTTTTTGTTCGCAATTCAAAAGAGAAATTTAAAAATGAGCACCGACTACGTACTTTTGCTACGTCGAGTTACTCATTTTTATATAGATAAAGTATGTGGTGCATTACCTTTCACTCATCAGCAGAACGCGGAGAAGGTATAAGAGACGAAACAGGAGCACTGATGTGATGTCTTTAACTTTAAACAAAACGTAGAGAAAATATTTGATAACTTTACCCTTTAAACAGAACGCGGAGAAAGTACCGGAGACGAAGAAGGAGGGCCGACGGCGTACTTCCCAGTACGTCGAGGTGCTCCTGATGAAATATACGGTGCTTTATACGCGTTCTGAAACGCGTTCTGAACGAGTTTGGATTAATTGTGCTGCTATACTCACCGCAATCTCCGCCGGCGTTTCACTGCCTATGTCGATTCCGATGGGCGTTATAACACGCGCAAGCTGCTGCTCGCTGTAGCCGTCCGCCAGCAGAGCGGCTCGGGCCATGGCTGCTTTATTTTTACTGCCCATAATGCCGATATAACCGACCGGCGTAGTCAACAGATAACGCTCCACATTAGCGTCATGCACATGGCCGCGTGTCATTACTACCGCATAATCCTTAGCCGTCAGGCTGCAAACCTCCTGCAGCTTAGTAAAATCAACCTGCTGTACATGCTCCGCCTGCGGAAAGGCTGCCGCATCCGCAAACTCCGCCCTGTCATCCAGCACGATGCATTTAAAGCCAAGATGACACAAAAGCGGCACCAGCTCACGCGCAACATGACCTGCGCCAAAAACATAAACCGCACCGTCATAATCATACTGCTCCGCATAATAAGCGCAGCCATCTATACTGATTACACCTCTGCGACCTGCAAGCTGCAGGTCTTTTTTTATTTGCGGCAGTGCGTTGCTTTCACCCAAAGGCAGTAAAAACCACCAGGGAGCACGCTGCTTCATTGCACTAAGAGCTTCCTCTGCCAAATCCCCCGTTTCTTCCCCCACAGGCAGGTAGCAGAACTGCACCTGACAGCTTCCGCCGCAGGCCATGCCTGCTGCCGGAGAAAGGTCAAACGTTTTGACAAAGCTGCCGCCACCGCAGCGCAGACGCTGCTGTGCCAGCTGCTGCGCCGCATATTCCATACCGCCACCGCCGATGGTTCCGTAAAGCAAACCCTTTTCTCCGACCAGCATATAGGCACCGCTGGTGCGCGGAGTAGAGCCTTCACTCTCAATCAATGCAACAAGATAGCAAGGCTGCGAATCCAAAGCCTGCGCCTGTATTTTTTTCATTAAATCCTTCATTTTTGTTTCTCCTGTGCATAACGGCAGACTAATTCCAGAACGCTGCCGGCAATGCAGCGTGCCTTATCCGAAATCGTAAAGCAGTTGGCCAGTTCTTCTTTACGTGGGTCGATATCGGCAATTTTAAAGCCTTCGGTAACAGCAAAGCCATCGCGAATCATGCCGCGAATCAGACCGGACAGTGTTGCCTTTACCGCCACCTGATTAGCGCCATCGGTAATAGTTACAATAGTTTCGCCTTTTTCCACAATGCTGCCTATATCATGAACAACGTGCAGAACACCTGCGCAGGGTGCGTGCAGCACACGCTCCTTACTATAGCCTGCGATATTACCGGGCACGCCGCTGTTAGGTGCAGCACTGCCGCTGCGGATAATGCGTCCCAGATTATGACCGCGCTTCGTTTCTACAATTACGTCGGCATCTGCGCCCACGCTGAAGCCGGGGCCTAAAGCAATAACAAGCGGTGCCATTGTACTGCTTGTACCAAGATTACGCTTGGCGATAATCGCATCAATCACAATATCAGGCGCAAAAGCATGCACACTATCCGCTGCTTCATCAACCAGCACCGGTACTTCATCATGCTCCCAGACAGCGTCTGCTTCCGCCAGTGAGTTTATCAAATGTGCAGTCAGACCTTCTACCTGAGCGTTGCCTTGATACACCGCTTCGCACAGCGCTACCTGTCGACGAATTGCAGCAGGCTTAGCGCATTCCAACACTAAAACTTTGAAGCCCGCTCCCCACAAGCGATGGATAACGCCTGTTGCCAGGTCACCGCCACCGCGTACAATAATCTTCAGCATTTGCTATCTCCCCTTTCACGAAGCCATATTTTTTGCTCGTCTATTCCTTCACCCACTAACAGCCGACGCATTTCCTCCTGCTGCGCTGCTTTTATCAGGTCGCATTTATTCAAGACAATATAATAAGTGCGTGTTCCTACATTTTTGCGTGATCCTTGCTCAGACAGCAGCAAAGCAGCCAGCATTTGTTCATCAATGACAGAATCTAAGCTGCAACCCAAAAGCGCTGCCGCCGGCTGTGGACGCTGGCAAGCCTGCGCCAACGGGCGGCACAAAGCATCCATCCCCGCAACAGCCAGCACTATGTCACTGTCAGGCAAAAGTACAGGCTCATGTGCTGCAGGCACCTTGCAGGGATGATGTCTGGAACCGTCGGCCTCACACAAAATTACGTCAGCCTGCAGCTTCAGCGCTTCATACACGCTTTGCGGCGGTAACGTCAGCTTACCGGTAGCAAACTCCGGTGTACCGATAACGGCATAACGCCCCTGCTGCCACAAATTTTGCACCGCAGGCACATCGGCAGCAAAGCTGCCATCTGCAGGGCACAGGATATGCGTACTCGTCAACACCAGCACCTTGCGTCCGCAGCCTGCCCAAGCCGCTGCCAGTTCATACATAACCGTTGTTTTACCGCCGCCGCCAACAAGGCAGATATTATGTTTCTTTCCGTCAGTAAAAAAATCAAAGGGACAGTGCGCCATCAGCTTCACCTCGCCTAAAATTACTTATATTATAACACACTCACTGAAAAAGGCTGTCGCTTACCTGCGACAGCCTTCAATAACATTAGTCTTTATTTGCCTTGAGCAACAGCAGCGATAACTTCTTCAGTCAGATCCTTGCCACCAAATACAACAGCACTGGCATCAACTACATTAGCAATGCCATGAGCTTTTGCTACCTGGCCGATAGTTTTGCGGATTTTTTCGCGGATAGGATTCAGCAGGGATGCTTCCTTCTTATCTACCTGAGCGGATAATTTTTCGCCCAGCTCGCGTCTGCCCTTGTCGTCAAGTTTCGGAGCCTTTTCGTTGAATTCATTTTCAGCCTTTTGGCGCTCCAGATTGATAACGCTCATAGTAGTCTGAATATCAGGATAGCTGCGGAAAACACGTTCAACATTTACATAACCCAAATCTTCCGCAAAAGCGCTGGTTGCGCAAGCCAAAGCCATAACCAAAGCCATAATCAAAGTCAGTAAGCTCTTTTTCATTAAAACAGTAACCTCTCTTCTTAAGATTTTAATACTAATATTATCTTACACTATTTCCTATAGAAAAGCAAGCTGTTTATAATTGGCCGCTCTGCCACGTCCGTTTGCGCAACGGCGGCGCAGGATAAGCCTTGCGGCTTGTTTTGAGCCCCTGCCGCACAAGGCATTCCGCCAGCGCCACAGGTGCCACCGCCGGATCAACAACTGGAACACCCAGACGCTCACTGAGCGGGTGTGCCAAGCCTAAAAATGATAAGCAACCCAAAAGCAGTACCTGTACTCTGCCTGCCGCCAGCAAATGTTTGCCGGCTTCCGTAAGCAGGTCCAGAACACGCTCACGCTCTGCCCACAAATCGACACCGCGGGCCTCAATGCCACCAATTGCAGCAATACGCGCAGGATCAACACCGCATTGAGCAACAAAAAGCTGCTTTTCCGCATAACGCGCAGTATCTGCCAGCAACAGTCCTGCCTGCCTGCCTACCAGCGGTGCCAGAAGGCAACTCGCCTGACCGCCGCCTACTACAGGTATGCTTACCACCTCACGGCAGGCATCCACCGCAGGGTCACTGAAGCAGTAAAGCACGACTGCGTCATAGCCTTCGCTTTCCGCACGCACAGCCATTTTGATAATCTCGGGCGCAGCAAGCGCAGCATCCAGAGCAGAATCAATTTCGATATGATTTTCAACAAGGCACTCCATGTGCAGCTCCACATCAGGACCTACATGCACACTGAGCAGATGACAGCGTGCTGCCATCTGCTCAGGAGTAACCCCAAAGTCAGGATTAATTATAAATATTTTCATCTGTATTTCCTTATACCAAAACAGAATTAAGGAATTTCTTCGCGCGTTCCGTTTTCGGATGATTAAACACTTCATCCGGCGTACCGCTTTCAATCAGATAACCGCCGTCCATGAAATAAACTGTATCCGATACGTCCTTGGCAAAACCCATTTCGTGGGTAACAAGAACCATTGTAATGCCGGTATTGGCAAGCTGCTTGATAACATCCAGTACCTCCTTGACCATTTCCGGATCAAGTGCGGATGTAGGCTCGTCCAAAAGCAGTACCTTCGGCTCCATCGCCAAAGCACGGGCAATTGCCACACGCTGCTTTTGTCCGCCGCTCAGACGGCTGGGATATTCATTGGCTTTGTCGGAAAGATTAACCTTTGCCAACAGCTTCATAGCCTTTTCCTTGGCCTCCTGCTTGGACAGACCGTTGACTACACGGGGAGCGTAGGTCATATTCTCCAGAACAGTCATATTGGCAAAAAGATTAAAATGCTGAAACACCATGCAGGCATTCTTGCGGATATCTTCAATTTTAATTTTGGAATTTACGATGTCCTTACCTTCAAATAAAATCGCTCCGCCGGTAGGCTGCTCCAACAGATTGATACAACGCAGAAGCGTAGATTTTCCTGAACCGGAAGAACCGATAATGGTCACAACCTCACCTTTTTTTATTGTCAGGGAAACATCCTTAAGGACCTCTAAATCGCCAAAGCTTTTAGACAGGTGTTGAATCTCAATCACTGACGCGCACCTTCTTTTCTAACAAACCGCCCAAAAAGTTCAGGGCCATAACCAAAACATAATAAACAGCAGCAGCTACGATAAAGGCTTCAAACGCACGGAAGGTTTTAGCCTGAATCAGATCCGCCCAACGCAGCGTATCGGCAACACCGATAACGGAAACAAGGCTGGAATCCTTCAGCAGCATAATGCTTTCGTTTACCAGTGAAGGCAAAGCATTCTTAATAGCCTGCGGCAGAATAATATCCAGCAGGAAGCGATGCTTAGGCACACCCAAGGACATTGCTCCCTCCCACTGACCTTTGTCGACAGCAAGAATGCCGCCGCGCAGTGCTTCGGAAATATATGCGGCACTGTTCAGGCCGAAGGAAAGCACGCCTGCCTCCAAAGCAGAAATAGTATAGCTCGTCAGCTGCGGTGTCGCAAAGTAAATCAGCATCAGCTGTACTAAAAGCGGTGTACCGCGGAAGACCGAAATATAAACCTTTGCCAGGAAGGAAAGCACTCTGTTTTTGGACAGGGTTATCAGCGCCAGGATAAAGCCGCCGAAAAAGCCCATAATTGTAGAAAAGAAAGTGAATTTAAGTGTAATCCAGACAGCGGTTGCCAAAAGCGGTATATAAGGTTCCAGAACGGAAAAATCTAACATCTGCTAATTCACCTCTTACAGCTTAGCAATATCCAGCTTTGCAATTGCAGCTTCGTATTCTTTAGTGCCTTCTTCACCCAGATGAGCTACGAGAATTTTGTGCAGCTCGCCATTGGTGCGCATTTCCTTCAGGATTTCGTTGATTTTTTCAACATCCTTGGAATCCTTCGGCAGCGCAATAGCAAAGGTATCGTCTTTTACTACAGCTCCCTGCAGAACGTGCAGCTCCAGATCAGGATTTTGTTTTACGAAAACAGCAGCTTGGGAAGAATCAAACAGACCTGCAGCCAGACGACCGTTTTTAATATCCTGAACAACCAGCGGAGTAGTATCCATTTCAACAACTTCGATACCGCCGACAGCCTTCAGCTCTTTAGCATAGGTAGTACCCATAGAAGCACCGGCTTTTTTGCCCTTCAGTTTATCCATAGCGTCATAGCCTGCACCCTTTTTGCAGAGAATAGCCTTCATCGGGAAATAATAAGGCTTGGAGAAGGATACAACCTTTTCACGCTCGGAAGTCGGAGAAATTGCGGAGATAATAACATCAGCACGGCCGCTTTGCAGAGTCGGTACCAAAGAAGCGAATTTCATATCGGTGAATTCGATTTTCTTGTTCATCTTCTTAGCGATGTAGTGTGCGATATCAATATCAACACCCTGGTAATCCTTGGTGCCTTCCTTTACGGATTCAAACGGCGGGAAGGTGGAGTTGATAGCAACAATCCATTTGTCACCCTTGCCTGCATCAGCTGCAGCATCTTTTTTCTCGCCACCGCAGCCTACCAGCATCATGGCAAGCATTGCTGTTGCCAAGAAAGCAAAAATACTTTTCATTGTAAACTTTTTCATTAGAAAAACCCCTCTCAATTTTTAATATCTGTTTACTCCGTACATTTAATGAGTAAACTTGCTCATATAATGAATTATTATACCATAGAATCAACGACACTGCCAACAGATTTTTTTCAATCAGTAATGAACCTCAATATCATAACCCTTCTGCTTTAAAACATGTTTAGCGCAGGCTTCGTCAGTAGTAATCCAGGCTCCATTTTCTTTTGCATAATGAATAAATGAACGCAATGCACGAACATATCCCGGACGACCGATAAACTGCGGATGCATAACAAAGTTAATGATGCGGCCCTCGTCTGCCAGGCCGTCAAACTCATCCTGCCAAATCTGCACCATTTCGCGTCCGCTGCGCAGATAATAATGCTCCGGATGCTGCAGAGTATACATATCATAGGAGGTATCATCAACAATGCCGTCCTTCGGCAGCTCAACGATAGGTATTTCCTTGCCATCTATTTGCAGCAGGAAAGGACCGTCATTGTTGCGCCAGTTGGAGGAATAGATGCAACCGCGATCCAGCCACAGCTGCTTATGAAAATCATGCACGATACCATCAGGCATACGCACACCTACGGGACGTTTGCCGGTAAGGCTGCGGAAGATAGCATCAACCTTATCCATCAGCGCATTTTCTTCTTCATAGGTATCCTTTACTTCATGCAGATAACCGTGATAGCCGATTTCATGTCCCTGCGCTGCAATGTATTGAATGATTTCCGGATGAATCTCAGCAGTATAGGCAGTAGTGAAAAAGGTTGCCTTAAGACCTTCCTCCTCCAGCATCTTCAGGATGCGCGGCAAGCCCTGCTTCGTGGCATAAAGACCGCGGGACATGTGCACCAGATGACGTTCATTGATATCGTTGCGTGTAAGCCACAGAGTTTCCGCATCGATATCAAAGGAAAGCAGTAAAGCAATGCGCTTATTATCAGGCCAGTTCCAGTTCATCATGCTTCGCCTCCTTCCGCACGTTTAGCATAAAACTCCTTTACGTAACGCGCTACATCTTCGCAGCTTGCAAGCCATGCGCCGTTCGCCTTCATATAGGCAATAAAGCGTTCCAGCATGCGCACGCGGCTGCTGCGGCCGATAAGCTGCGGATGCAGCTTGAGCACAAAAATTTTGTCGCCCTCATTGGCAAGCTCGTCAAAATTATCCTTCCAGATATCGTAAACATAGTCCACCGGATAACTACAGGTGATAGTAGCTTCATCAGCATAGGAAAAATAGAACCAGGAGAAATCATCCAGCGTAGGCTCAGTAGGAAGCTCCACAAGCGGGTAGTCCTCATGCACATATGCCCAGTCGCAATCCTTAAGCGTAGACCCGTATAAATATCCACGTTCAGCCATCAGCTGCATTGCACAGTTAGGCAATAAATCCAGCGGACCGCGATAGCCGACAACCTTACGTCCGCTTATTTTTTCCAACAGTGCCTCGCTCTTGGCCATATTTTCTCTTTCCTCGGCAGCAGGCATATCTACAGAGGCTTCGTGCAGATAGCCGTGATATGCAAGCTCATGTCCTGCATCCGCTATTTGCTGCACCTTATCTGCATAAAGCTCCGCAATGCGGCCGGGAACAAAAAATGTAGTTTTGAGCTGTTGGCGTTCAAGCATATCCAGACAACGCTTCAAGCCCTCATCAGGACCATATTGACCTCTGCTTGTATCGGAAAAGCCGATTGTTCGCTTGCCGATTACAGATTTACGCAGCAGCTCCGCATCAAAATCAAAGGTAACCATCACGGCGATACGCTTGCCGTCAGGCCAAACCATACCGTCACCATTTTTTAAAGTAAACATTCTTGCCTCCTTGGTAATTATTCAAACTTATTCAGTGAAATGAATCTGCATTCTTGATAACTATTTAATTATGTCACTATAAGCAGATAAATGTCAACTCATAGAATCATGACGACCACCCGTCAAACGGGTGGTTTGACGACGGGCTATAAGCCCTTAATACTAGCC
>ENA-OYXC01000341-OYXC01000341.1-human-gut-metagenome-genome-assembly--contig:-NODE-341-length-22715-cov-13.115578_pt1 | contig 22715 bp, 16 predicted proteins | sample MGYA00244214_ERZ653415 | MGnify/ENA primary metagenome ERZ653415 (study PRJEB26926, sample SAMN06165016) | human gut metagenome | biome: ENVO:00009003; feature: ENVO:2100002; material: ENVO:00002003... | reverse complement strand
AGGTCACCGTCTGCCCGTCGGCTACGATGAGGTCGCTGGTCTCAAAGTCTTTTTGGGCACTTTGGTTGGCTTTTACCTTCACAGCAGGCAGAGTTGTCTCGCCCTCGGTGTAGGGCCACCACGCTGTGACGGTGATGTCGTTGTGGTTGGTCCAGCGGTGAGGGGCGGTGGAGGTCAGCGTGGTGCTGGTGGGGTTGGCGGTGGAGGGCGTCGCGTTGTACGTCTTCACCATGCCGTTCATCAGGACTGCCACGCTCTGCACGCCTTCCCAGTTCCCATCCACGGGGGCACGGGTACTGGCGATGGCTGTCGCGGCGGGTTTCAGCCCCGTGGCGGTGAAGACGATGGGTGTGCCTTCCGCCCCTTCTGGCAGGAAGCCCGCTTCGTCCTGCGTGCAGGCGGCAAGGCCAAGCAGCAGGGCGATGGCTGCGGATATATGGATGGTTGTTCGTTTCATGATGCGTGATGTTTAGGGTTCGTTATTGTCTCTTTTGCAATACGGGCAGACCGTCGGTGCCGAGTGCCCACTGGTAGTCGTTGTTGGTGAGGGCGGTGTTCATGCCGTCGACGGCTGTTTGCCATTTCACGGTCGCGCCGTCCACCTTCGTGGCATCTACCTTTCCTCCAAGATTACTGAATACTCCTTGCCCGGCATTGCCTCCCCAATAACAGGAAGTTATATAAGCGTAGTTATGACGCACTATAGCTCCAGATTCATACTCTTCCAATGTGCCGTCGAACCAGCAAGCGGTGATACTGCCATAATTTAAATCGGCTATACTACTAGTTCTACCATATGCAGAAATTTTTCCCGTCACAGAGCAGGCAATGATTTGACCATTATTTTCCTCCACTATTCCAGCTGCATGTCCACTACTGCCATACAGATTCACATCTATGAGTTGTAGGTTCTTTATCACACCACGTTCATTTAATAACCCAAAAAGTTCAGTAGTCGCTGCTGAAAAGTTTAATCCCGTAATGCGGTGTCCCTGCCCATTAAAGATGCCGGAGTAACCTGGTGGCCATGTGCCTACCTGTGTCCATTCCTTACCCGTCAGGTCGATGTCGGCGGTGAGGGTGCAATTTATCGATTCGTCTTTTTGTGCCGCTTTGTTCCATGCCAGTAGGCCGTCTGCGTTATAGACCATGTAGCTGCCGTCGTCCTGTATAGAATAGCCCAAATCCTCAGCCTCGCCGCTCTCGCCGCCGCCGTCAGCCCAGTCACCGATAGTGCAGCCCTCTAACGTCAAGCCGGAGGCGTTCACCTTGACGGTATATTTATAGCGGTTGCCCGCCTCTAATACGACGTTGTTCTGTGGGCGGAAGTAGAAGGTGCCGCCGCCGAGTTCCACCCGGATGAACGGCTTGCCTGCCTCAACGGTCTGCGGGGCGGTCAGTGCCTCGTAGGTGTTACCGCTTGCGTTGTAGGTCTTGATGGCAGTCGGGTTGCCGTTATCGGCAGACAGGCTCACGAGGCTCACCGTGGCACCGGCGACGCTCGTGAATCCCGTGCCGGGCTTCAGTTCGATTGTCACGCGTGCCGTGCGGTGGGTAAATTCAAGAGTCGGGTTGTTAAATTCCACCTTCCGGTTCTCAGCAGAGATGAAGTCGCTGTTCTGGAAGTCAGCCAATTTGCTTTGGTCTTCGGCCACCTTCACGGCAGGCATCTGTGTGATGTTGGCATTGTTGAAGGGCCACCATGCCGATACGGTAATCGGGTCGCGGCTGGTCCAGTAGTACGGGTCGTTCTCGCGTGAAAGCGTGGCACTCTTGAAATCGGTAGAAGCCGTTACGGTGTATTCCTTTACCGCATCGCCCATCTTGAGTGCCACGGAAGTGACGCCCTGCCAGTCGCCGTCCACAGCGGCACGGGTGGAAGGGGCTGCCAGCGGTGTTGCTTCTACGGACAATCTGGTGGCACGGATGACGACGGGGTATTCACCTTCGGGCAGACGGTTATCGCCAGCAAGTTCGTCCTGCGTGCAGGCGGCGAGGGCGAACAGCAGTGCGGTGGCTGCGGGGATAAATAATCTATGTCTCATAATTCTTCATTCTAATCGATTAATTATTAACATCCTACAGGTCAGCACCCACATCTCCACCGTCTATATCGTTCCACTTTGCAATGGTGGCTTCGCTGACTTCAAGGACTTTGTTGCGTACCTTGACGGTATAGGTATAGTTGTTGCCCGCCAGCAGTGCGCCATCGGGCATGGTGAGTGTGGCATGATATTCCTGACCTTTGTAATTCACAACCAACGGCAGGGATGCAACTGTCTGCGGGAAGAGGATGATCGATGACGTGAGATTGCCGTCTGCCAGATTCATGGTCAGTTCTCCGGTCTGTGCCCCGTTGTCTGCGGTGGCAATACCGTCGGCCGTGTTGAACGTACCGGTGAGTAACAATCCGTCCAGCGTGTAACGTTCAGGCTTGACCACGCTGAAATTCACGCCGTCGCCCGCCTCGAAGGTAAGGGTTATCTGGCTCATGCGGTGGTGGAAGGAGTTGTCTTCACCGCCTTTGGCGGTTTTGTCGGTGAAGCTTACTACCGGGTTGTTTTTGTCTCCCGTGGCTCCTGAAGCAAAGAGGAAGTCGATGGCAGGCTGGTTCTGCTGCGCCGTGGCATCGGTCGTGGCTGTGAGGATGCCTCCCGCCGCGTTGTACGGATAGTAGGCGCGGAAAGTATGGGTCTTTGTATCTTCGATATAGATGACCTTTCCTTCTGCCTCAAATTTCCCGTTTTTCAGGATGAAAGGCACGTTGCCGTACTGGGAATCGTTGCCGATGTCGGTGATGCCGATACGGTCGCCGCCAGTCCAGGTGGTTCCGCTGGCGCGGGTGGCGGGGGCGATGTCGGCGGTAAACTGGGCGGCCACGGGGTCACCGTTCAGGTTCTCGTTGTCGTTGTTGCAGGCTACCAGTGCGAGGGCGAGCGCTGCAAGTGTAAAAAATCTTGTCTTCATATCTGTCATTATATTAGTTACAAATCGGCATTTACATCATCACCTTTCACTTCTTCCCAGCCGTTGATTTCGGCTCCGTCCACTTCCATGCCTTCGGGAGTCTCAACCAGCGTTCCGCCGAGGGTCAGCGATTTGCCCTTTCCGGTGTTGAACTCCTTGAGGGCTTCCGTAAGGTCGCTTTTCAGCGTGGTGGGGGTCGGGTTGCCGTCCGCATAGCGGATTTCACCCGTCAGCAGCTGTTCCGTGCCGGTCACACCCAGCAACCGCACCGTGGCTTTCCACTTGCCGGCATCGTCACCTTCGGTTATCTTGGTGAAGGGCAGCACGACGTTCGAAGCGGCTCCGTAGGTATTGGTAGCGAAGTCGAGTGTTCCGGCTGCACCCGTCAGATGGGCAACAATCTCCGTGATGCGTCCGGCGGCATCACCAGTAGGTTCGACGACAAGCGTCAGTTCGCGTACCTGCTGCTTCATTGCGGCGGTCAGCGGATAGTCCTTGTCTTTCTCGATGGTCACCTGTTCCGTATAGGTGAAGAACCATCCCGGGGCATTGTTCACAAAGGCATCCGTGCCTGCCCGGTTTCCCGTGGCTGCGGCAATGGTGGCTGTGGTGCCGTTCACCGTGATTCCTTCAGCCGGGTTCCACACCGCAAGGGTGTAGCTGCCCGGAGCAAACAGATGGTCGGGGGCATGGGTGGCGGAAGTCTCCGTACCCGTATAGTCACCCATGGTGACCGTCCATGTGGCAGGTATGTCGATACCCTCACCGCGTGCCGACCAGTCGGCTGTCACCGCAATCTTCCCGTAGTCGGGATGCGGTGTGTCATAAAGCGTGTCCTTCACGCAGGAAGAGAGCAGCACGGCGGCTGCCATTCCCATCATATATATATATTGTCTTGCTTTCATATTCTATTCCTTCCCCTATTTAGAAAAGTTTCCATACCAATGTCACACCGGCGTTGATGGGACCATACCAATCTTTTGTCTCGTTGCCACAGCGCACGCGCACACCATCGATGACTTCATATTTTTCAAAATCGACATTCAAGTAGCCCAAACCGAGGTTGAAATCAAGATCTAATGCCTTGTTCAGTCGCAGCTGATAGCCGGCGGTGATGCCGCCACCCATCAGGTCGCCCTGCTTGCCTGTTTCGGAAAGCTTGTAGTTGAACTGTCCGGTCTTGAACATCGCGCCCAGATACCAGGCTTTCTTCTCACCCATATAGTAACGTACTTCCGGAGCCACTTCCCAGAGTGCATAGCGGCGATCTTTGTCACTCCAGCTCCAAGAAGTCCACGAGCCGTTTACGGCAATGCCCCACGATGGGCAGATGCGCCATTCAAGTCCTAAATCGGGTGTCAAGGTAGCCCAGCGCAGCAGATTGGCACGCAGGGAGAGATGATGATCATTTGTGATTTTAGTTTCCGACGGCGTGTCGGCAAGTGTATTTTGTTGAGCGGTTTTCTCGGCTTCTGCCTTTTCAGCGGCAAGTCGGGCTTCTTCCGCCTTGCGCTGCTCTTCGGCAAGCCGTTCCTGCTCGGCACGCTTCTCGGTTTCTAAGCGTTCGGCTTCCGCCTTGCGTCGTGCTTCTGCTTCCGCATCCGTCACGGCTGTTTCTTTTACTGGTACCGTCAGACGCACGGTGACAAAATCACCCTCAGTCGCATGATTGTGGGTAATGAAGTTTTCTTCCTTGATTTTCGCTCGTGTAATCAGTTCTGATTTCACACGGTTGGCACGAATCTTCGCTGTTGCAAGGTTCTTGACTTCACTGCTCTGCGATTTGCAGTATCCGTCAACCAATAGCGGCAGTTTGCCGTCAAGAATTGTTGCCTTGTTGTTTTCGATACATTCCAATAGGCGGGCAAGTTCCGTGTCGTTGCCTTTCCAAGGCACGTAGAACATGTCCTTCTGCGGAACGAATCGGAAGATGCAGGTCGTGTCTGCTTTCTGCTGCGCAATGACAGGAAAAGTGACCGTCATCAGCCACAGAAATAAGGTAAGAAAAGTGATTTTTCTGCTCATATAAACTTGAATTTATTATCTTTGTCTTCCCCAAAGTTAATAAAATGTCATTAAGCGCAAGAAAAAACACACAAAATTTTTCTGTTAAAATACAGTGTTTTTCATGGAATTTGTCGTTTGAGCACCTTTTTGTCGAATGAGCACTTTTCGAATTGTCGAATAAGCACTTTTTTATCGTGTGAACACTTTTTGAAAATGGGCTTCTGAGACCTTTTTCATCGGCTTTTTACCACACAAATTATTCCAGATTTGCTTTTTTCCATTTGGCAGGCGTACATCCTTCCTTCTCGGTAAATGATTTGATAAAGTTACTGCGGGAAAGAAAACCGGAAGACTCAGCCAGCTTCTGTATATTGATTTTCGGATGCTCTTTCAGTATGTTTTTCGCATACTCCAACCGAAGACCAGTTATCCATTCGCGGAATGTCATTTTATACGTAGTCTTGATATAGGCGGAAAGATAAGTACGGTTCGTATAAAGTATTTTGGACAGTTCTTTTATGGTAAGTCCCTGCTGGACATAGCCGTCTGCCTTTATCCAGTTGTCCACTTTCTCTATAATTTCTGTATAGGACACAGGAACTTCTTCCCCAGAAACTATTTCAGGTTCTGTTTCCGTATCTGTCAGAAGTTTTTCTTCAGACTGTATATCTTGCTCAAAAGCATTTTCTACCTGTTCATAGAATAGCAGGTAGTTCTGATAGCTGTAGAAAAGATAGCTGTAGAATGGGATTGACGACAAAATCCAGATAAAAACATATTTGTCTGGCAGAAATGTCAACAATCCGCATCCGACACCGAAGATAAGTGCCCAATAAGTGAATATGGAAAGCCATTCGATATATGCGCCTATATCATCTGCATGCGTGTCATCAAAAATCCTGACGGCTCTGCGGTATGCAACAATGACTCTTCGAGCAAGCATAAGCCCGTAAATCACCAGCCATGCAGCCAAAACCAGCAATCCAATCTTTTGCATGGTGCCACCCGGCAGCAGCAATAATACAACTCCGGAAAGGATTGAGAAGATAACCCATAGAATGATGTGTGTCCATGACCTTTTGCGCGTTATGTAGAAACGGTCGAGCAGTGTTATCATTGCTGAGCTGAACAGATAGTAGCACAAAAAGTAGGTGGACAGATTCATCAATATGGCAGAATTGACATTTTGGAACCTTATTCCCAAAAAGAAATGTACCGAATAATTGGCGGCGAGCAACAGCAGTGCGACACCCATTATCCGTCGGGAGCGAAGGTAGTTCTCGAAAATTTTCTTTTCTGGTGTCTTGGCAAACAAAAAATAAAAGCCGAAGAATAACATCAACGGCAGCGCGATACAAAGTGAAAAACTATATATAGATGATTCCATGTTATGCTTATTTGATTTTATGCAAAATTAGATAAAATTTCCGAATTATAAGTCAGTTGGGATAAAAATCTGCCATATCTTCCAGAAATGGTGTACTGCACTTATTATCAAGACAATAAAGGCTGGTAGATATTTCTTAGATGGGGATATCTACCAGGCTATCTCCCAGCTATGCTGTGAGATTTTGGGTGGGGGTGGTGCAGTTGCTTAGGGGGTGCACTTGTCTCAAGTGCACCAACAGAGATTGGTTGGTGCAGTTGCTTAGGAGGTACACTTGTCTACTGGTTGGTGCACGATTACTTGGTTGGTGCACTTGAGACAAGTGCACCCCCTGGGAGAACTTGATTGCCACGCTACAACAACTTGATTGCCACGCTACAACAATTTGATTGCCACGCTACAACAACTTGATTGCCACGCTACGGCAACATGGTTGGCTTGGTTGGTGCACTTCTTTTTATGTGGGTGCGTGGTATGGGCAAGGATGCCCATACCTCCTAAGTGGGGTGCGTGGTATGGGCAGGGATGCCCATACCTCCTATTGAAGAGTGAGGCGGAGGGCTTGTTGGGTGTGTGGGGTGATGCGGAAGCGGTTGTCGGTGCGTTCGCCGACGAGCCAGAGTATACGTTGTTGGGCATCGGTGAGGACGAGTTGTGCTCGTTTCTCAAAGATGTTCTTCTTGCGGTCGGTGAGATAATCGCTGAGGAGTTTTGTACCGGTCATGCCGAAGGGGACGAAGCGGTCGCCCTGCTGTATGTGGCGCAGGGTTAGGGGGAACTTGATGTCGGATGCGTCGAGGGAGGCGCAGTCGGCTGTGCGGCTGGGTTCGTAGCGGTCGCCACATTCTTCGGTCTCTACCTTCAGCTTCAGGTTGTCGCTAAGCACGTATGTGCCGGCTTCGGGTATGCGCATGGGGCGGACAAGGGGTGTGGGTGTTTTGGGTTGGAGGATGAGGGTGCTGCGGTCGAAGGCGAGTTCGTGTGTGCAGGAGGTGATGATTTTGCCTGTGGGGTTGGTGTCGAGCGAGGTGTATATCTGCTCGATTTGTGCTGAGGTGAAGCCTCGGGGGCAGAGTATTTCGTGGAGGGTGTACTCGGGAGAGGGTTGTTGCTTCAGTCGGTCGACGGAGATGATGAGGGGGGAGTTTTGAGTTTTGAGTTTTGAGTTTTGAGTTTGAGGGGTGGTGCAGTTCTCTACTGGTTGGTTGGGGCAGTTGCTTAGGGGGTGCACTTGTCTCAAGTGCACCAACAGAGGTTGGTTGGGGCAGTTCTCTACTGCTTGGTTGGGGCAGTTCTCTACAGATTGATTGGGGCACTTCTCGACTGGTTGGTTGGTGCACTTGAGACAAGTGCACCCCCTACAAGTGTACTCCCTTGGAGAGATGGTGACGTCGGCGATGCTGCGCTGTATGGCGTCGTCGAAGATTTTAAGGGCTTCGGTGACGCGCAGCGATGTCTCGAAGATGGATTGGCTTGCGCTTGGATTTAGCTCGCGCAGCAATGGTATAACGTTCAGGCGTATCTTATTGCGTTTTACGTCGTTATGGAGGTTGGTTGAATCGGTGACGTAACTCTCGCCGAGGGCGTCGAGGTACTGCTCTATCTGCTGGCGACTGTGTGAAAGGAGGGGGCGGATGATGTGGGCGTTGCGCGGTTGTATGCCTCGCAGTCCGCGCAGGCCTGTGCCGCGTACGAGGTTGAGGAGTAGGGTCTCGACGCTGTCGTCGCGATGGTGGGCGACGCAGATGTCGTGGGCGTGGATGTCGCGGCGGAGTTGCTCGAAATAGGCGTAGCGCAGGTCGCGTGCTGCCATCTCGATGCTGACATGATGCAGGTCGGCATAGGCGTGCGTGTCGAAGTGGACGAGGTGGAGGGGTACGTGGAGGCGGTGGCATAGTTGCTGGCAGAATTGCTCGTCGCGCAGGGACTCGTCGCCACGCAGATGGAAGTTGCAGTGGGCGGCTTCGAGGGTTATGTCGAACTCGGACTCTATGTGTTTCAGCACGAGGAGCAGCGACACGCTGTCGGCACCGCCGGAAAGGGCGATGATGTATTTGCCACGGGGGGTGAATAGTTGGTGGTGGTGGGCGAAGTGTCGTACTTGGTTGACGAATGTGCTGATTGTCGGTAATTTGTTCATTTGCTGTGTGGTAGGAGGTATGGGCATCCCTGCCCATACCACTTTTGTAAACAACTTGGGTGCGTGGTATGGGCAAGGATGCCTATACCTCCTAAGTGGGGTGCGGTTCCTTAGGGGGTGCACTTGTCTCAAGTGCACCAACAGAGGTTGGTTTGTACACTTATTGGTTGGTGCAGTTCTTGCTTGGTTGGTGCACTTGAGACAAGTGCACCCCCTGAGTTATTCGACGTAAAGGACTAATCCCTTGAGGTATTCGCCCTCTGGGTGGTAGATGTTAATCGGGTGATCGGCAGGCTGGTGAATCTGATGCAGGATGCGCACCTTGCGGTTAGCCTGCACCGCAGCTGTGAAGACAGCGTTGCGGAAGTTCTCCTTTGTCACTATCTGCGAGCAGCTGAAGGTGAAGAGGATGCCACCGGGCTTGATGCGCTGTAATCCTTTGACGTTGAGACGTGTGTAGCCTTTGAGGGCGTTGCGCAGGGCTGCACGGTGTTTGGCGAACGCAGGGGGGTCGAGCACGATGAGATCATATGTCTTATCGTTGGCATCGAGGAACTTGAACGCATCCTCGCAGAAGGCTGCGTGACGTTCGTCGCCGGGGAAGTTGAGGGCGATGTTTCTGTTGGTGAGCTCGATGGCCTTGGCGCTGCTGTCGACGGAGTGGACGAGTTTTGCTCCGCCACGCATGGCGTAAACAGAGAAGCCGCCCGTGTAGCAGAACATATTGAGGACGGAGCGACCCTTCGAGTAAGTCTCGAGCAGGTGGCGGTTCTCGCGTTGGTCGACGAAGAAGCCGGTCTTCTGTCCTTTCAGCCAGTCGATGTGGAAGTTCAAGCCGTTCTCCATAGCCACGTCGCTGCCCATCGAGCCGTAGATGAAGCCGTTCTCGTGCTCTACGTCAGCCTTAAACGGCAGCGTTGTCTCGCTCTTGTAGTAGACGTTCTTTATCTCGCCTTCGGAAGCTCTCACAAGAGCCTCGCATATCTCATGGCGAACAAGGTGCATACCAACGCTGTGTGCTTGCATGACTGCGGTGTCGCCATAGCAGTCGATGACGAGACCGGGGAGGTTGTCGCCCTCGCCGTGCACAAGGCGGAACGTGTTGTTGTTCTCACGGCCGATGAGTCCGATAGCCTGGCGCATCTGCCAAGCCGACTGCAGGCGCGAGAACCAAAACTCGCCGTCTATCTCGACATCGCGGAAAGACAACACGCGCACTGCGATAGAACCGATCTGATACATGCCGACAGCGATGAAGTCGCCTTGCGAGGTGAATACGCGCACGATTTCGCCTTCTTCTACGCCTTCTTCAATCTCGGCTACGGCACCGGAGAATATCCAAGGATGGAAACGTTTGAGGCTTTCCTCCTTACCTTTCTTTAAATATAGTGTTTTGTACATATTCTAATACTTAGGAGGTATGGGCATCCTGCCCATACCATCTATTAATATCTATTTGGTTGGTGCAGTGGGGACCACTGCACCCCCTGGTGGGGTGCGTAGTTTTATTCTTCTTCGACTATCTTCAGTTCGTAGTCGTGGGTAGCCATCAGTTGCATTATCTCGTTGTAGAGCTTTATGCACGCCCATGCGTCGATAGCGGCATACTCCTTCTGCTTGTCGGTAAGCACGTCCGCCTCCCAGTTGGTGAGACGCTGTCGTTTGCTGATTTTCTCGCCGAAGAGGTTGGCGTAGAGTTTTTGCAGGCTTTTATCCTCGACACCGATATTGCCGATGATGTCCTGGATGTCGATGAACCAACCCGGCTCGAACTCGCGACGGTGATGGAGCGAGAGCAGGTCGTCGTGCCACGAGAGACCAATCATTGGCACGAGTTTGTTGCTGAGCAAGCGCACGAGCGAATCGGGCAAACCGATGTGGTTGAGACGGAACAGAAAGCATTGGTCGTGGGTGGCAACTTGCAATAGCGCAACCTTATGGTTCTGTCCTCGGCGGAATGCTGGGCGCGTCTCGGTGTCGACCCCCAACACGTCGCACGTGAGAAGATAGTCGACAGCGCGGTCGGCTTCAGACTCGTTGAGTACCACTGTTATCCGACCCTGAAAATCGACCAATGGCAGAGAATTTATAATGCTTTTATCAAATTTATTGTATATTGTTTTCATCTTGATGTGGAAAGATTTTGCAAAATTAGAAAAAAGTTGCGAATTTATGGTCGTTTCCAACTTTTTTCCACTAATTTTGTAAACAATTTAGGCAGGACGCCTATAACTCCTACGGTGTGGGATGCGTGGTATGGGCAAGATGCCCATATCTCCTACGGTGTGGGGTGCGTGGTATGGGCAGGATGCCCATACCTCCTATTATAATGAACACAATTTCAAACAAAATATATGGCAAAGAAAAAGACGGAGCGCAAAGCCTCTAATTTTAAAGAAGCAATAGGACTGCAAAGTATTCTCAAAAGCGAGCGTACCGACTTCCTGTTGGGCATGGTGATAGCACTGTTCGCTGTCTATACCTTCGTGGCATTGTTCTCTTACATAAATACGGGAGCTGAAGACCAAAGCTTGCTCGAACACACACGCCCTGGCGAATGGCTCAATCAAGGCAAGGTGTTTAAGAACTATTGTGGCTCAATGGGAGCTATATTATCCTACACCCTCGTTACTAAAAACTTTGGTTACGCAGCATTCTTCGTGCCTTGCTTCTTGCTTGTTTCGGGCATCAAGATGATGCAGATATATATGCTGAACATTTGGAAGTGGTTCTTCGGACTGGGGATAGCCATGATATGGTTGTCGGTGTTCCTTGCTAAGGTACTCGCACCACTCATGCCAGAGGCTATTTTCAACCCTGGTGGCTACCACGGATCGGTCTGCGTCGACTTCACAGAAAATGTGATTGGACCTCCGGGACTAACTGCTGTCTTATTCTTCACGGCGATAGCGTTGCTCACATTCGTCAGCAAGCAGACCATCACATGGGTGCACCGTATGTTCAACCCCATAAAGAGCTTCACGGGCAAAGCATCGGAGATTGTTACGGACAAGCTATCGAACACCGATAGCGACACAACGGGCATTGAGGATGGGCACACCAAGTTAAGTACGGAAGATAATAAGACAACAAACTCTGCTAAAGAAACGGGAAAAGATAGCGAACCAACACCGGTTATAGACCTCACCGAATTCTCTAACCTCGGAGCAAAGAAACCGAGCAAGGCTACAGCCGAACCGATAATAACCGCTACTCCAACCCCTACCCCAATCAAAACGGATGGCGAAAAACTGACCGTAGAGGTGGGTAAAGACGAAAAAGCGAAGGGCGAACAACTCACCGACGAGGCTATCAATACGCCGATTAATCCGCTTGAACCATTCACACGATACAAGTACCCGACACTTAGTCTGCTCACCAAAGACGAGAACGACGGCAAGCCATACATCGATATGGATGAAATCAAGGCGTATAACGAAGAGATTATCAAGGTGCTCAAGAGTTTCGGCATCGAGATACGCGAGATAAAAGCTACAGTTGGTCCGACTATCACGCTCTACGAAATCACTCCGGCAGAGGGTATTCGCATCACAAAGATACGCAATCTCGAAGACGACATCGCGCTACGCCTTTCGGCTCTCGGCGTGCGTATCATTGCACCAATCCCAGGCAAGGGCACTATCGGTATTGAGGTGCCGAACAAAAAGCGCCATAATGTATCGATGGAGAGTATTCTGAACTCGAAGAAGTTTCAGGAGACGAAGTACGACTTGCCTATCGTGCTCGGAAAGACCATAACCAACGAGGTGTTCATGGCAGACCTTACGAAGATTCCACATCTGCTCGTAGCCGGTGCTACGGGTCAGGGTAAGTCGGTAGGTCTGAACGTGATCATCACCTCGCTGCTCTACAAGAAACACCCGAACGAGCTGAAGCTCGTGCTCATCGACCCGAAGAAGGTGGAGTTCAGTGTCTACTCGCCTATCGCTGACCACTTCATGGCACAGGTGGACGACGACGACGAGCCAATCATCACCGATGTGACAAAGGTAGTACGCACGCTGAAGAGTCTGTGTACGCTTATGGACCACCGCTACGACTTGCTGAAGCTGGCAGGCGCACGCAACTTGAAGGAATACAACGACAAGTTTCTGCATCGCCGTCTAAACCCGGAACACGGCCATGAGTTCATGCCGTACATAGTGGTTATCATCGACGAGTTCGGCGACCTTATCATGACAGCCGGCAAGGAGGTGGAAATGCCAATCGCACGTATCGCTCAGTTGGCACGTGCTGTCGGCATACATATGATTATTGCCACACAGCGTCCTACCACATCAATCATCACTGGTAACATCAAGGCGAACTTCCCTGGACGTATCGCCTTCAAGGTAAGCTCGATGATGGACTCGCGCATCATCCTCGACCGTCCGGGTGCTAACCAGCTAATCGGTATGGGCGATATGCTCTACCTCAACGGCAACGAGCCGACACGTGTGCAGTGTGCATTCATCAGCACGAAAGAGATTGGCGAGATTAACGAATTCATCGAACACCAGTCGGGTCCGACACATCCTATGGAGCTGCCAGAACCGAAGGGCGACGACTCAGAGGGCAGCGGCAACACGGGCGGTGCAGACATGGGCAGTCTCGACCCGTTCTTCGAGGAGGCAGCACGCTCCGTTATCGTCAGTCAGCAAGGCAGTACGAGTATGATACAGCGTCGCTTCTCTATCGGCTACAACCGTGCCGGACGACTCATGGACCAACTCGAGAAGGCAGGCATCGTGGGCGCAGCACACGGCAGTAAGCCGCGCGATGTGCTCATCGCTGACGAGGGCCAGCTGACAGCTATCATGAACCAACTGAGAGGTTAATAAGAAACTGGATATAAATAACAAAACACATAGTAGAATTATGAAACGTTTGTTTTTAGGAATTATCATGGCAATGTGCATGGCCTGGCTTGGTGTAAGCACAGGCGCAGCACAGAAGAACGATGCCGCAGCACGAAAGATACTGGACCGCACGGCAAAGGTAATAGGCAGATCGGGCGGAGCAAGCGCTTCGTTCACAATGAGCAATGCTTCAACCGGAACTGTGTCGGGCACTATAGCCATAAAGGGCAACAAGTTCAACGCACACACCTCGCAAATGACCGTATGGTACAACGGCAAGACGCAGTGGACATACATGAAGAAGAACAACGAGGTGAACGTAAGCACACCGACGCAGACCCAGCAGCAGATGATGAACCCCTACTCGTTCATCACCATATACAAGACGGGCTACAAGATGTCGGCTACAACCTCTGGCGCAAACGACGAGGTGCATCTTGTGGCACAAAACCAAAACAAGAGTATTGCGGAGATGTACATCACCATCAACCGTAAGACGGGTGTGCCATCAAAGGTAAAGATGAAGCACAAGGGCAAGTGGAGCACCATCACCATAAGCAACTTCTCGCCGAAGAGCCTCTCGGACGCAATCTTCACATTCAACTCAAAGGACTACCCCACTGCTGAAGTTATCGACTTGAGATAACAAGCTTAAAGTCGTCGACTTGAGAGAATTAAGACATAATACTTATATGAAATACACCATCCCTAAATTTGAACTTATCAGACTGCTGTTGCGGCATCGCAAGCTTGCCGACAACCGCAGTCTGAGCGCAAAGGAAAACAAGTTCGCAAAGTTTTTCATTTTGTTCTCTATTCTCATTATCGTCATCTACCTTATGGGACTGGCGGTTGGCTTATCACTCATTGTAAATAGCGACATCACAGCAACGGCAGCCGAAAATCTGTGCATAGGCATACCGTTTCTGCTACTTATCGACTTCAACATGAGGTTTACGATGCAGCAGACACCTGCACACATTATCAAGCCCTACATACTACTACCATTGCCACGATACACATGCATCGACGCCTTCATATACAGCTCGCTCATCAGCAAAGGCAACTTTGTCTGGTTCGCATTCTTCCTGCCCTACGCATTGATGTCGATAGTGTTCAGCTATGGCATGTCAACAGCTACGCTGACAATGCTGCTCTGCCTGGTGCTCATCCTCATCAACAGTCAGTGGTACGCGATAGCACGCACGCTCATCAACCGCTCGGTAATATGGTGGATACTACCTATTATTATATATGGTATAGAAGCAATGCCGCTGTACATTGGCAGCAATGCAGGCTGGAATCAGTTCGTGAACACCTACTCCACCCTCGGCACTATGCTCGACAAGCACAACGTGCTACCAATCTTTATTGCAATCGTGGTGCTTGTAGGCATTACTGCTGTCAACCGCCGACTGCAGTACGTAAGTATAGAGCGCGAGTTGATGCGCACGGAGGTGAAGAAGAGTGTGAAGAAGGTCAATAAGTTTGCCTTCTTCGAGAAGTATGGCGAGATAGGACTCTTCATGCAGCTCGAGATGAAGCTGCTGCTTAGGAACGCCACTCCAAAGAAAGCTTTGAAATCGGGCTTCTTCACTATGGCTATGATCTGCGCGTTTATTGTTTTGTCGGACGTGTACGACTCAAGCGGTATGACAAACTTCTGGGGACTGTATGCGTTTATGATATTCGGCACAATGAACCTGCTCGGACTGATGAGCTACGAGGGCAACTACATCGACTGTATGCTGACACACCGCGAGAACATCCTCTCACTGCTCAAGGCAAAGTATGTGTTCTACTCGCTGCTACTGATTGCGCCGTTCCTGCTTATGCTGCCTGCAGTGATAAGCGGCAAGTGGTCGCTGCTGATGCTCGTGAGCTACTTGATATTCACAATGGGTTTCCAGTACTTCATAGCCTTCCAGACGGCTGTATATAACAAGATAACAGTTCCGCTGAACACCAAGATGACTGACAAGGCAGGTCTGAAGACCAACTACATACAATTAGTATTAGTGGCTATCGTGTTCATCGTGCCTAACATTCTTGTGAACATACTACAGTCGTTGTTTTCAGAGAACATCGCATACCTGACAATGCTACTCATCGGATTAGGCTTTATTGCTACCCACCGATTGTGGCTGCGCAACGTCTACAACCGACTGATGAAGCGCAAATACGAAAACCTCGAAGGCTTTATCAGTTCGAGACAGTAAGCAGACATATACAATGTATATAATTAAAGATTCGCAATTATAACCGCTTAATTTGGTTAATAATTGCGAATCTTTCGTTTTTTATTAACTATTTCAACTTTAGTATCAACTAAGATTTCTATCTTTGCAGATGTAAGATTTTAAATTATGAAGAAGAAAACAATATGGACAATAGCAATCATTATGGGATTTTCTTTCCTTGGTTTGCTATTCCTTCAGCTAAAATACATCCAGGCAATGGTGGACATGAAGAAGGAGCAGTTTGACGAGTCGGTCAACCGCGCCTTGTATCAGGCATCACGCAACCTGGAGCTCAACGAGACTCTGCGCTATCTTGAGAAAGACGTGAACGAGACAGAGCGACGCGCTTTCCGCAAAGACTCCATCGGCACACGTTCAGGACAGTTGGACGGAAGCATACAGCAGTCGCACCAATACAGCGTTGCAGGAAAGGACGGCACGGTATATTCATCGTTCGAGCTGAAGACTATCACGATAAAGCCGTCGCAGATGCCGAAGGGAATGATTCTGAGCACGGACAAGAACTCGCTCAGCGAAGCCTCAAAATCGCTGCAGGAGATTGTGAAGAACCGCTATATCTATCAGAAGGCGTTGCTCGACGAGGTGGTCTACTCAATACTCTACTCCGCCTCGGAACGTCCGCTCAAGGAGCGCATCAACTTCAAGCTGCTCGATCAAGACCTCAAAGCCGAGCTGATGAATAACGGAGTGAACATACCATATCACTTCACCGTCAGCACACAAGACGGACGCGAGGTGTATCGTTGTCCCGACTACACAGAAGAGGGCGAGGAGTTCACCTATTCGCAGGTGCTGTTCCGCAACGACCCACAGTCGAAGATGGGCGTAGTGCGCATCCACTTCCCCGACATGGGTTCGTACATCTTCTCGTCAGTAAGATTTATGATACCGTCGGTAGCCTTCACGCTCGTATTGCTCGTGACGTTCATCTTCACTATAGTAGTAATCTTCAGACAGAAACGCTACACCGAGATAAAGAACGACTTCATCAACAATATGACCCACGAACTGAAGACACCTATAGCCAGCATCTCGCTCGCTGCGCAGATGATGAACGACGAGTCGGTAACGAAGAGTCCGGCTATGACGAAGCACTTGGGACAGGTGATCTTCGACGAGTCGAAACGACTGCGTTTCCTTGTAGAGAAGGTGCTGCAGATGTCGATGTTCGACCGCAAGAAGGCGGTATTCAAGAAGAAGAAGCTCGACCTGAACGAGATGGTGGAGAATATCTCCAACTCATTCTCGCTGCGCGTAGAGCACACCGGCGGAAAGATATACACAGAGATTGAGGCCATCGACTCAACACTGTACGTCGACGAGGTGCACTTCCAGAACGTGCTCAACAACCTCTTGGACAACGCAGTGAAGTATCGCAAGCCCGACCAGCCAGTAGACATATATCTACGCACATGGAACGACAACGACCACCTCTACTTCTCGGTGCGCGACACCGGCTTAGGCATAAAGAAGGACAACTTCCGCAAGGTGTTTGACAAGTTCTACCGTGTACATACCGGCAACGTGCACGATGTGAAAGGATTCGGATTAGGTCTGGCTTACGTGAAGAAAATAGTGATGCTCCACGACGGCGACATCTCTATCGAGAGCGAATACGGCAAGGGAACGAAGTTCACCATAAAACTGCCGATAATTAAAGATTAATATGCTAATAATAAAAAGAAAATATCAACAAGAAAGGATTAATCACTTAAACATAAACACTTAAAATTCATAGCTATGAAGAAAAACCTACTACACATTCTATCTCTACTGATCGTCATGCTGACGGGCGCAACACTCACCGCTAATGCGGTCTCATATAATGTGGCGCCGATGACAGCAGGCAAGGTGACGGTAAGTCCGAACGACGAGTTCGTGAACGCTCCGATAAATCTCATCAATTACGGAACAAATCCCGTGAAGCAGATTACATACACACTCTACGACTTCGAGACACAGGAGTCAAGCGAGCCGCAGACCATCGACTTCGAGACTCCGTTCGATAACAGGCAGCAGGTTTTAATTCCGATTAAGCCGGGCACAAAACTTGGCAAGAGCGATGTCATCTTCAACGTGACAGAGGTGGACGGACATCCTAATGAGACAAGCGTAGCCTATACATACATTGAGCGTTGGACTGTGCTGCAGGCAGCCAAGAAGCGTGTGGTGTTCGAGGACGTAACCGGATTGTGGTGCCAGTATTGCCCGCGCGGCATTGCCATCATGGAGTCGTTGGAACGACTTCATCCGGACGAATTCATCGGCATCTCAATACACGATGGCGACGCTCTTGCAACAAATGCATATAGCAGCATGTTGTCTTCAACATGGAAGAATACAAATCGACCTCTCATCATGTGCGCAAGAGACGAAAAGGTGAACACCTTTGACGGTCAAAGCAACTTCAAATACGAGTTGGACAAGACTGCATCTTTCGACATCAGCGTAAAAGCTGCATACGACGGAAAGGATATCAACGTAACAGCTAATGTACTGCCTTGTCTGGATGTGGAAGAGGGCACCGAATACGACGTGGCATACGTGCTCACTGCAGACGGACTGAAGAAAGATAGTTGGGGACAGGCTAACCGTGTAGGCGAATGGGATGATCAGGTATTGCCAGAATATGACAGATTCAAAGGCAACGAATCTACCCTATACGGACTGGAGTTCAACCAAGTTGCCATCGATAGTAGAGGCGTGCAGTATGGCGTAGAGGGTTCGCTGACCCGTCCTTATACCGTAGGCACGATGCAGACTCACAAAGTAACTTTCGAGAACATTTCGCAGCATAAGCTGATTCAGGACAAATCGAAGTTGAACGTTTGTGCACTGATTATCAAGAAGGTTACTAATGGCAACAATATAAAGGCGACTATCGAGAACGCAGCTAAATGCCGCGTAGAGTTGGGCGAGACAGGCATCAAGCAGGTAGACAGCGAAGGTGCAAACGTCGTTACCGGCTACTACTCGCTTGACGGACAGCGTCTCAACGCTCCTGCAAAGGGCATTACTATCGTGCGCTACGCTGACGGCTCAACACGCAAGGTGCGCAATTAGAATATAAAATAACAGAATAAAAACAATTAAATAATACAATTATGGAAGACAATTTGAAAATCTTACTTTGTGAAGACGATGAGAACCTCGGTATGCTGCTTCGTGAATACTTGCAGGCAAAGGGCTACGCAGCCGACTTATGCCCCGACGGCGATGCTGGCTACAAGGCTTTTATGAAAACAAAATACGACATCTGTGTTCTTGACGTGATGATGCCTAAGAAGGACGGCTTCACCCTTGCTCAGGAGATTCGCCAGGCAAACACCGAAGTGCCTATCATCTTCCTCACAGCGAAGACAATGAAAGAGGACATCCTCGAAGGCTTCAAGATTGGTGCCGACGACTATATCACCAAGCCGTTCTCAATGGAAGAGTTGGTGTTCCGTATTGAGGCTATCCTCCGCCGTGTTCGTGGCAAGAAGAACAAAGAGAGCTCGGTGTACCACATCGGTCGCTTCACGTTCGACACACAGAAACAGTTGCTCGTCATCGGCGACAAGCAGACTAAGCTCACTACAAAGGAGAACGAACTGCTTGCGCTGCTCTGCAGCCATGCCAACGAAATTCTGCAGCGCGACTTCGCCCTGAAGACAATATGGATTGACGACAACTACTTCAACGCTCGCTCAATGGACGTGTACATCACCAAGTTGCGCAAGCATCTCAAGGACGACGACCAGATTGAGATTATCAACATCCACGGCAAGGGCTACAAGCTGATTACCCCAGAGGAGGAATAACGTAAATAATAGAAAAGAAGAAAAGCAAACACGATATGAGTAAAAAGATAAAGACTGCAGCACTTGCCGGTTTGTCAGCACTGGCACTGGCAAGTTGCTCTTCAACAAACAAGATTGTAAAGGAGGACAACGCCACAAAACCCAATTCGTACATGGATACCGATGCGAAATACTTGATTCTCTCAAACGACCAGCGTGCCACTATCAACAAGGGCAATGAGTTCGCCGTCAATCTGTTCAAGACTCAGATTGATATGCAGAGCAAAGTTATATCGCCACTTAGCGTATCCTATCTGATGGGTATGCTGGCAAATGGTGCTGATGGTGATACGCAGAAAGAGATACTCGCATCGCTCGGTGTCGGCGATGTGACGTTGCAGACTCTCAACGAGTCGTATCGTGCATTGCTCAACAGTACGGCAACCGCTGACAAGCAGACAACAATCAACATTGCAAACTACATAGCTGCCGACAAACACTTCTCGCTGAAAAGCGACTTCCGAAACACAGTCGGCAAGATGTACGATGCTGGCGTAGAGAGTCTTGATTTCTCATCGAACAAGGCAGTAGACAAAATCAACCAGTGGTGCAGCAAGCAGACCAATGGCATGATTCCGAAGATTGTTGATCAGCTCTCGGCTTCTGACGTTGCGGTACTGATGAACGCCATATACTTTGAAGGCACGTGGGAGACACCATTTGAAAAGGAGCTAACGAAAGAAGAAAACTTCCGTGGCTACACACGCGACATCAAACGCGTACAAATGATGCACCAGGAGGACAACTTCAGCTACCTCAACAACAACACCTTTGAGGCGGTCACTCTGCCCTACGGCAATCGCACATACAACATGACTGTGCTGCTGCCTAAGGAAGGCGTGTCGATTGAGGAGATGATGAAACAGCTTGACGCGCAGAAGATAGGCTCGCTATATAGAGATATGGAGAAGTGCGTTGTCGACCTGAAGCTGCCGAAATTCACCACAAGCACAGAGGTAGTTCTCAACGATGCCATATCAAAACTCGGTGCACCATCTATCTTCACAGGCGCAGCCAACTTCAAGAACATGTCTGACGCAAGCATCTTCATATCAAAGATGCTGCAGAAGGCGAAGATAGAGGTCAGCGAAGAGGGAACAAAGGCAGCAGCTATAACAGCAGGAATGGTTGCGATGACGGCACTCAACCCCGACGAGCCACGCCACGTGAAGTTCCACGCCAACCGTCCGTTCGTCTACATCATCACAGAAAGACAGACTGGTGCGATATTCTTCATCGGTCAGTATCTCGGCGAATAAGAAAAAACATTTATGACAAAAAAGACAAGAGCACTCGTAGCATTGGTCTTGTCGGTAGTCTTCACAACGTCGGCTACAGCACAAGAGGTTAATGCTACGACAACAAGCACCATAAGCAACTGTCAGGCACGCTTCGACGAATCGGCTCCGCAGCGTATCATGCCGACACGCTACGGTGGACGCTTGCGCAAACTGCAGAAAGCAGAAGAACCGTCATACGATTTGCAACCGACTCACGACGACTCGCTGCATCTGCCCATGCTTAACGCCACAACAGCATCACCCGTCAGCCGCTATCCATTCGGTTGGGGCTGCGGGTTCAACAGTTGGGCGTTGCACCGCGGACTGAACGTACAGTTAGGTGCATCTGTGTTCGCTGCGTTCGGCAAGGGAGCACATAGTGGTGCTGGTTTTCAGGAGAACATCGCGTTGATGTACGCCATGCCTGTCACCGACAAGCTGTCGGTAGCCATCGGCGGATACTTCAACAACATCAACTATGCCGGTAACAACTGGCGTGATGCTGGTCTGTCAGCACTTCTTGGATATCGGTTCAATGAGCATTGGGAGGCTTACCTCTACGGACAGAAGTCTATAACAAACAACATTGCTAACCGACTACAATATGGGCTGTATGATGGTTACTGCGGAGGCTATGGCATGGGACGCTTCAGCCGCAACGCCTTCGGCATATCCCCTTACTCCATGTACGACCTCGGCAACTTTGGCGACCGCATCGGAGCTACGCTACGCTACAATTTCAATCCGAGTTTTAGTGTGGAAGTATCGGTTGAACAGCGTTGGATGCCGAATAGATAACGTCTGTAGCAGCATTTTATACCCGAACAGATGATAAAAAGAGAGTGGGACAAAGCAACGTAATTGTTGTTTTGTCCCACTCTCTTTTTATGTTCTGATACCCTATGCCCTACTCTTCAGCGAACTGGCGTATGCGCTGCTCCTCAGAAAGTTTGCACACAAGAAGCGAATTATCGTTCTCTGCAACGATATATCCGTCGAGTCCCTGGACAACAACCTTCTTCTCGTTCAGAGTGTGTACCACACAATTGTGCGAATCGTATAATTGGATATTTTCACCTATAGTAGTATTGCCGTAGAGATCGTGATGCTTGAGAAGCATCAGCGATGTCCATGTGCCAAGATCAGTCCATCCGAAGTTTGCTGGACAGACAAAAATCTCTTCTGCCTTCTCCATAATGGCATAGTCGACAGAGATATTCTCGCATTCCGGATAGCGTTGATCAATCGTCTCACGCTCTGCAGGCGTTCCATAAATGGGCAGCATACTTTCGAATATCTTGCTGATGGTAGGGCAGTAAACGCGGAAAGCGTTAACGATGGTAGAAACGCTCCACACGAAGATACCAGCATTCCAAAAGTAATTCTTATGCGATATGTATTCTTTTGCTGTCTCCAAATCGGGCTTCTCGCGGAATGAGTCAATGCGGTATATCTCCCGATTGCGTGGCGAAGAGGTGGAAAGATCGGCTTGTATATAGCCATATCCCGTCTCTGGACGTGTGGGCGACATGCCCAATGTAACGATAGCGTCAGTCTCTGCCGTGAACTTCATGCACGACTTGATGACACGACGGAACTCCTCCACATCGGTCACGAAGTGGTCGCTCGGTGTTATGACAACATTAGCCTTAGGGTTTATTGCTTTGATGCGCCAAGTGACGTATGCAATACAAGGAGCAGTATTGCGACGACATGGTTCAAGAAGGATGTTCTCGGCTGGCACCTCCGGAAGCTGCTCGCGCACCAAAGCTGCATACTTCTTGTTCGTGACCACCCAAACATTCTCAAGCGGACAGATTTCCTTAAATCTGTCATACGTAAGCTGCAGAAGGGTTCTGCCAACGCCGAGGATATCAATAAATTGTTTCGGATTGTCTTCCGTGCTCATAGGCCAGAAACTGTCTCTTATACACATCTCCGAGCCCACGAGACAGGCAGAATCTCGTATGCC
>ENA-OYXC01000325-OYXC01000325.1-human-gut-metagenome-genome-assembly--contig:-NODE-325-length-23380-cov-58.683644_pt1 | contig 23380 bp, 19 predicted proteins | sample MGYA00244214_ERZ653415 | MGnify/ENA primary metagenome ERZ653415 (study PRJEB26926, sample SAMN06165016) | human gut metagenome | biome: ENVO:00009003; feature: ENVO:2100002; material: ENVO:00002003... | reverse complement strand
ACTCAAAATGAAACTCAGGATCTGCAACTAGTAGACAATTTTTGTAAAAGTTGGGAAGAAAAGAATAGTCATAGTGGTGCGGGAGAAGGGACTCGAACCCTTACACCGAAGGCGCCAGAACCTAAATCTGGTGCGTCTACCAATTTCGCCACTCCCGCATATTGAGAGGTTTCAGATGGGGTGGCTAAAGGGGCTCGAACCCTTGACAACCGGAATCACAATCCGGGACTCTACCAACTGAGCTATAGCCACCATCGGAAACATTGTTAAATCAATTCAATGGCGCGTCCTAGAGGAATCGAACCTCTGACCCACAGCTTAGAAGGCTGTTGCTCTATCCAACTGAGCTAAGGACGCAAGTTGCTGGATAAATAGGTCTTAACCTGTTGTTCCAACCACACTTCAGTGAGGCGAAGTGATTTAACGGTGCATATGATACAGGAGGGCTCACCTATCGTCAATGAATTTTTAACAATTTTCTCGAATTTTTTTACATTTTCCTTTTAAAGATCTGTGCAATGGCTTATTTATCACTTTTCATTTTCAGACATTTCTTTGACTTATCTGGGGTCATTTAAAAAAAACATATTGTTAAGTTCACCTATCTTAATTTTGCTAAAATTAGCTCACTTAATTTTTTATGGTGAATAGAATGATTCTTGGTATTCCTTTATATGAGTTAGCTATTACCATCGGCATGCTTTTATGCTGTGGCGTGGTAGCTGGTTTTCTGGCAGGTCTTTTAGGTATCGGTGGTGGCATTATCTTCGTACCGTGCTTCTACTTTGTATTTACCCTCTTCTTTAAAGTAGATCCTAATATTGCAATCTTAGTAGCAACAGGTACCTCTCTTTTATGTATGATCCCTACTTCTATTTCTGCTGCTCTATCTCAGAATAAGAAAGGAAACACTGACCTGGCTGTAATCAAAAGCTGGTCAGTATTTATGTTGATTGGTGTGGTTGTAGGTATCTTAGTATCTAAGTTCTTAGGTGGCGCTTGGTTAACCTTACTCTTTGGCGGAGTAATGATTTTAAATTCAATCAATACTCTATTTAGAGCAAAAGCAAAACCTGCTTTTGATTCATTACCTGGTAAAGCAGGTCAATCAGTTATCGCTTTTTGTATTGCTTGTTTCTCATCAATGCTGGGCATCGGCGGTGGTACTTTAACCGTACCTATTCTAAATGCTTGCTCTGTACCACCTCATAAAGCTATTGGTACCTCATCTGCTGTATCCTTATTTGTTTGTGTTCCAGGCGCAATTTTAATGTTGCTTACAAATTCCACACCTGATCATGCACCAATTGGTACTTTTGGCTTAGTTAACGTACTTGCTGCTATCTGTGTAGTGCCTGTTTCTTACTTCTGTGCACCATTAGGTGTCAATATTGGCAAAAATATCAAGCCAACCACATTAAAGAGAATCTTTGCTGTAGCTTTGTTTATAATTAGTGCACGTATGCTGTTCAGTGGCATCAGCTATTATGTTGAGGATAATAGTGCTCAAACTACAACTGAAGTTTCTACAGAAGCATCAACAGCTGTAGAACCTACAGAACAGACAAATAACAACAGTGCAGTGGAGAATAACTAATGTCAGCACAGATTATTGATGGTAAAGGTATTGCAAAAGAACTAAGAGCAGAGCTTCGTCAAGATGTTGATGCAAGCGTAGATAAAGGCAACAGACAACCTGGTCTTGCAGTAGTGCTTGTAGGTTCAGATCCTGCTTCACAGGTTTACGTAAGAAATAAGCGTAAGGCATGTGAAGAAGTTGGTATCAAATCTTTTGCCTATGATCTTCCTGAAACTACTTCTCAAGAAGAATTAGATAAAATCATCGATGATCTTAACAACAACGATGAAGTTGATGGCATCTTAGTTCAGTTCCCATTACCAAAACACTTAGATGAATCAAGCATTGTTGAAAAGATCAGTGCTTCAAAAGATGTAGACGGTTTCCACCCTTACAACGTAGGTAGATTAGTACAGAGAATTCCTTATATCTGTGCTTGCACACCACACGGTGTTATGACCTTATTACACAAGACCTTAGGTGAAGATCTAAAAGGTTTAAATGCAGTAGTAGTTGGTGCATCAAATATCGTTGGTCGTCCTATGGCCTTAGAGCTGTTACTAGCTGGTTGCACCACTACAGTAACTCACCGTTTCTCAAAACCAGATGATCAGAAGATGTTAATTAAGAATGCGGATATTGTGGTTGTAGCTGTCGGCAAACCTAAATTCCTAGATGGTGACCTAATTAAAGATGGCGCCACCGTAATTGATGTAGGTATTAACCGTATGCCTGATGGAAAGTTATGTGGTGACGTGGACTTTGAAAAGGCTAAGGAACATGCAGCTTTCATCACACCAGTTCCTGGTGGCGTAGGTCCTATGACCATTGCAACTTTAATGCAGAACACCATTACAGCTTATAAGAGCCACATTAAAGCTTAAGAATGAAAAGGCTTTGAGGCACTGTTCTTAATTTCTTATAAGGTATAAAAAAATTCCGTTATCAGTTTTTTTGATAGCGGAATTTTTATTGACACGATGTAAGTTTGTATTAACCTACAAGGTTATCTAAATTATCAATTGCAACTTCTGGATTTACATCCTTAGTGTAATCTACGCCAGGAACCTCAAAGCCAAATAGCTGTAAGAACTGCTTCTTGTAATCAGCATAATCAGTTTTCTCAAATAGGTTCTCAGTTGTAACCTGTGGCCATAACTCTTTGCACTTGTTCTGTACAGAATCACGTAATTCCCATGAATCCATACGTAAACGACCTTCAGCATCAACCTCAGCCTGATTGCCATATAAGGTTGTAGCAAATAATCTGTAAATGTGCTCTATTACTGACTCGTATATGCCCTGCTCACGCATAATCTTAAAGCACATTGAAATGTATAAAGGCATTACAGGAATAGCTGAAGAAGCCTGAGTTACTACACTCTTTAATACAGCAACACGAGCATCACCGTGTAATGAAGCTAAACGCTGTTCATTAGCCTTTGCTGCTCTATCAAGATCTTCTTTTGCCTTACCTAATGCACCGTGCCAGTAGATTGGCCAAGTGATCTCAGTACCGATATAGCTGTATGCAACAGTCTTGCAACCATCAGCTAGAACATCGGCATTCTTTAGAGCTTCAATCCATAGCTCCCAATCCTGACCACCCATTACCTTAACAGTATTGTCGATCTCTTCGTGAGTTGCTGGCTCTAATGATGAGGTGATGATTTCGTTCTTGTTAGTATCAATAGCTGTTGAAGTGTAGGTCTGACCAATTGGTTTTAATGATGATCTTACAACTTCACCAGTTTCAGGCATCTTTCTTACAGGTGCTGCTAGAGAGTAAACAACTAAGTCAACCTGACCCAAATCACGCTTGATGATCTCAATTACCTTATCACGGCACTCATTTGAGAAAGCATCTGCATTAACATTGTGTGCATATAAACCTGCTTCTTTAGCATACTTTGTAAATGCAGCAGTGTTGTACCAACCTGCTGTACCAGGTCTCTTTGCTGTACCTGGTTTTTCAAAGAATACACCAATTGTTGCTGCACCTGAACCAAAAGCTGCGCTAATACGTGAAGCTAAACCGTAACCTGTTGAAGCACCAATAACTAGTACTTTCTTAGGACCATTTTCTACCTTTCCCTTTTTCTTAACTAGGTTAATCTGCTCTAAAACGTTAGCATCACAGCCTGTAGGATGAGTGGTAACACAAATAAAACCACGTGCCTTAGGTTCAATAATCATGAATATTCTCCTTTAAACGCAAAATGCGTCATAGATTTATTGCGCTGATTTTACCATATTTTATGGGTTGCTTAGCTTTTTGTTATCAGCATTTGTTACGTAAACACGTGCTTTTCATTTCTTTTTCTAGGAGATAATGCAAAAACGGCTAATTGATTGGGATTACAGTACTCGTTTCAAATAAGAGATTTTTTTTAAATTTTGTTGCTAAATTTGCACATTGTCACGTAGCTGTACACGTTACGTGCATATAGTTGTATAATTTTACAACTTGAGATTTACCTATAATGCACTATCTAAAAATGAACAAATTTATAAAAAACAATTTCATAAAATTTCTTGCAATTCCTCTATTTTTATATTCATCAGTATCGCAAGCTATAGTTGCGTCACCTAATCCAATTCCAGGATCAGAAGTAGGCGTTGCTTATCTAAAGCCAAATGACAACAAAATTTATGGACAGAATGTTGATACCTTCATGCATCCGGCTTCAACCTTAAAAGTTGTATCTGGACTTGCAGCTATTCTGTACTTAGGTCACGACTATACTTTTAAAACCACACTTGAGGTTGCAGCTAACAACGCTGATACTCAAGGTAAAGTAGTGACTGATCAGAACGGAACCTTACATGGTAATGTTTTAATTAAATTTGTAGGTGATCCTAGCTTTACAACAAAGTCTTTTAGAACATTAGTAAATTCTCTTTCTAAAGCAGGTGTTAAGAACGTAGCTGGTGACATTATCCTTGATGTAAGTCGTTTTGGAGGTCTGTCAAAGGGCACAGGTTGGTCTTGGGATGACGCACCAGTCTGCTTTACTGCTCCAGCAGGCTCTGCCATTATCAACAGAAACTGTGTGTTTGCTCAGCTTCAGCCTAATGGTGTAGGCAATGTTGCTACTCCAAAACTGTCTGCAGGTAGCCCTATTACCCTAACCTCTGATGCTGTAGGTGTTGCTCCTTCAAATTATGGTGGCAACTGCGAGCTTGAAGCTGATCTTTATATGAAGAATCAGTACCACATCACAGGTTGTGTTCCTGTACTAGAGAAGAACCAGCCATGGCCATTATCCCTGTCTGTTTCAGATCCTGATCAGTGGGCTGTAGATTGGACTAACATCATTTTCAATGAAAAGAAGATTTCTTTTAATTCTATTAAACTTGCCCGAACAACACAGCCAGGTTACACCACTATTGGTGTAATTGAATCAGCTCCATTAGGAGAACTGGCAAAATACATGTTGCACCGTTCTAACAACCTCTATGCTGATGCTATTGCAAAGACTGTAGCTGCAGAATACTATAAATTACCAGCTACTTACAGCAGAACAACTAGGGCAATTCGTGCCGTACTAAAACAGTATGCCAATATTGATTTAGGCAACAGCTATCTTGTAGATGGCAACGGTTTATCTCCTCATAACCTAGTAACTCCACATAAAATGTTGGAAATATTAGAGTTCATTAACTTAAATGATGACAAGATTCAGTTCATTAAGTTACTACCAGTTGCAGATGAATCTGGTACTTTACATTGGAGAGCTTCTACAAGAAATCCTCCTTTAGCAAAAAATGTAACAGCTAAGACTGGTACAATACAAAATGTATCTAACCTCATGGGATTTATGCGTACTAAATCAGGTGTAAGAGTTCCTTTTGTGTTCTACACCAATGCCATTTCCTTTGATCAGAGAACAAGAGATCTTGTAAAGTATCACAAGATTGCATCTCCACATTTAGGTTATGAAAGATACGTTCTAGAACAGATTTATAACGAAAAAGTTATGGGCGTTGACTTCTAAAGTCATAACGCATTTTCCCCTTCAAGAGAAGCTTTGTCTATGACAAAGCTTCTTTTTTTTTCACTATAGGCATTCAAGAACTAAATTTTCCATTTCAAACAGTTATCAATTTGTTCCTACTAGGGCTCAAGCTCTGCATACATTTTGTGTTTGTTGAATTTTGTATATTATTTTGTGCAAGTAATTCTATAGTTTCACTTCTATGATGATCCTAATAAAGGCTTTCTATTGGAGTTATTATGGATTTAATTTCAGTTAACGATAAAAAATTTTTCATAAAGCAGTTACTTGGCAAAGGTAAAGGTGGATATTCATATCTTGTAGAGAATGAGCAAAATGAAGAATTTGTTGTCAAACAAATCCATCATGAACCTTGTGACTACTATAATTTTGGAAATAAGATTGAAGCTGAGAAAAACGACTATAAAAGGTTATGTGAAACAGGGATTCTGCTCCCTCGAATGTACTCAATTGACGAAACTAAAGAAACAATTCTAAAAGAGTATATAAAAGGAGACACCGCATTTACTCTAGTCAAAAATGATGCTCTTCCACATGATGCCATCTTACAATTAGAAGATATGGCTCAAAAAGTAAAAGAATTCGGCCTTAATATTGACTATTTCCCAACCAACTTTGTTTTGCAAAGTGGTCGCTTTTACTATATAGATTATGAGTGCAACTCATATATGGCGGAGTGGAATTTTGAAAACTGGGGCATTAAATATTGGAGTAAAACAAAAGAATTCTTAGACTACTTAAGAGATCATCCTGATCTCTAAAAGAGCTTATCAAAAATTTCTATTTCCAAAAGTAAAAAAATATTTAAAGTTTTTGGGAATAGAATTGATTTTTAATTTTATTATCATAAAGTTATTTTTTACGATTCTTATACATTTTCAATTACGCACTCGTGTTTCTTTGATTTAGCATCATAGCTAATACCTAACATCATTACTTTTGAAGAGTATTCTCTAACTTTATCTAGATAATTCCGCTCTTTTATTTGCTCTAAAGCTTTTGAAGCCGATTTATTAAAATTTAATTCGATAATTAGTGCTGGTACACTTTTTGAGTATTCTGCTTTCGGAAGATATACAATGTCTGCAAAACCTTTTCCTGTTGCCATTTCTAAAAGAGGCTTTTGGTAATTTTCACTGTTGCTGCAAAAGCTGTAAGTACTGTATATTTTAGGCTTTCTTCGCTATTGTATGAGATTATGGATGTTCTCTGTCCATGAACTTTCTCAAGCTCCAAAGCAACATAATTACAATCTTTTTCAAAAACCTTTTCCAAAAAAATTTTTGAATTCTTAATGATCGATACATATTCTTTCCAAGCACAGTCATCTAATGATTTTAAAAGTTCTCTTCTAACTTCCTCATTAGGAACGTAGACTTCATTTTGATTTGAATTATAGGCAAGATAACCTAGATGTATTAGGTAGACAATAACCGAATCTTTACTACTAAATACAGAGTTCTCGTTGTTAAATCGAGTAATATCGATTCCCTTTAAAGAATTTCCATTTACAAGATCGATAATATCTTCTTTCAAGCCAATAAAGTTCAATGAAATGCATTCTTTAACAGGATAATAAGATGCTGTATCAGACCAATAACTTTGATAAACTCCTGTTTTCATCAAAGTCATTATGGAACGAGGATTATAAACGTCTTAATCATCTAAATGGTATCCATCGTACCATAGCTTAGCATTTTTAAAATCGATACCATGTTTTTGACACAGAGAAGATACTTCCTCTCCAGTAAAACCTACAAATTTACCTAATCTAAAGGTATTCAACATTGAGATCTGGTCAAAATTGTTCAAAGCTGACTGTGTGTCATAACGACCAATTGGGAAAATATCGGTCATATAGGCTAAAGCTACAGATCTATCACCAATTGCACCTTTAAACAAACCTCTTAAGAGATTTAAGTATGCTTTAACCTCTTCTTTTTCATTTGGATAATCACGAAATAAGCAGTCATACTCATCAAGAATAAAGACAAATTTTTCATTTGTTTTATTAAAAATATTAAGGATAGCCTCAACGAGATTGTCTTTAGAAAATGTATATCACTAAATTCATCAGCTAATTCTTTACAAACTGACTTTTGGATGTAAGAAACTACTCCTTTTGCACCTTGATTTAGAGCAATCATCGACTGTATATCAAGAGTTATTACGTTAAACTTGTTGATATACTTTTCATATGATTCTTCTTTTGATATTTCAAGTTTACTAAAGAGATCATGTGAATCACAGCCTTTAGAATAGTATGCTGCAAGCATATTAGCAGGATATGATTTTTCCAAAACGACGTGGTCTAGAAACACAAAGAAATTTAGTTGAAGGTGAATATAAACTTTTATTGGTATATGATATCAGTGATGACTTATCAATATATTCGCTTAACAAAATATTTTGAAAGTTCAACTTTCCATCATTTATATACATCTTGATTTGCTCTTACCCCCAAACACATACAATTTAATTGTATAGTAAAAAGGCAGAGCTCTATAACTTGAGATTTAAATTATTAGTGAACTTAAGTTATTTGTAGTACAATCCTAAACACTCAAAACCAAACTTAGTAATTTTTTTAACGGGTGAAATATGAAATTATTACAAAAATCTCATAAGCTCGATAATGTCTGTTACGACATTAGAGGCAAGATACATCAAGAAGCTCTTCGTATGGAAGAGGAAGGTCAGAGGATCTTAAAACTTAACATTGGAAACACTGCGACCTTTGGTTTTGAGGCGCCTGAAGAGGTGGTTCGCGATGTTATCCGTTCTCTACCTAACTCTCAAGGATACTGCGAATCTAATGGTATTTTTCCAGCCCGTAAAGCCATTGCTCAGTACTACCAGCAAAAGGGTATGAAAAACGTCGATGCTGACGATATCTTTATCGGCAACGGCGCATCAGAGCTTATTACCATGACTATGAACGCACTGTTAAATAACGGTGATGAAGTTTTAGTTCCAGCTCCTGATTACCCACTATGGACTGCTGCTATTAACCTAGCTGGTGGTAAAGCTGTTCACTACATGTGTGATGAACAGGCTAACTGGTATCCAGATATTGATGATATGAAAAAGAAAGTTACCTCAAGAACAGTAGGTATCGTTCTTATCAATCCTAATAACCCTACAGGTGCTGTATACCCTACTCCTCTTTTACAAGAGATCGTAGAGTTTGCAAGACAGAATAATCTTGTAATCTTCGCAGACGAAATTTATGACAAGATCTTATACGATGATGTAGCACACAGAAGTATCTGTACTTTAGCTGATGATGTAACTGTAGTTACCTTCAACGGTCTGTCAAAAGTATACAGAGCTTGCGGTTTCAGAATGGGTTGGATCTTAATTACAGGTCCTGAAAAACGCAATAAAGGCTTTGTTGACGGCATCAAGCTTATGATGGCAATGCGTTTATGCGCAAACGTTCCTCTACAGCATGCTATTCAGACAGCTTTAGGCGGATATCAGAGTATCAATGAGCTTATCATTCCTGGTGGTCGTTTGTATCAGCAAAGAACAGCCATGTATGACAGATTAAATGCTATTGACGGCATTACTGTAGTAAAGCCACACGGCGCTCTGTATATGTTCCCTAAGCTCGATAAGAAGTTCAATATCAAGGACGATCAGAAATTTGCAATGGACTTACTAAAGCAAGAAAAAATGCTGATTGTTCAGGGTACAGGCTTTAACTGGCCTGAGCCAAACCACTTTAGAGTTGTATTTTTACCATCAATTGACATCATCAATGATGCTTGCGATAGATTGGAGCACTTCCTAAAGACTTACCGTCAGTAATAAAAAGTTTAGATCTTATAAGGCTGCACAAAATGCAGCCTTTTTTAATGTTAAAATATGCCATTATTTGTATTAGAAATATGAAGCATGGCAGATAGAGAAGTTCACTTTATTACTGACGAAAAAGGCAAGAGAACCCATGCCATTATTCCAATTGAGGTTTACACTCAATTAGTGGCATTAAAAGGGTTGTTAAAACACACTGCGCCTTTAGGTGATCATGAACTCTACACTTTTTCTATTAAAAATCTTACAGCTAAAGGCTATCCAGAAGGCACCAGATCAAAACCTTATTTTGTGGTAACCAAAGGATCACAGGCTGTGTTAGAACACGTCTCATCTACTCCAGAACACGTTGATGAGCAAAGAGAAAAGCTGCTGTCAGACGGATCATTAAAACTTGATCCTGAGAATAACTGCTTTGTATTCACTAAAGATTTGAAATTTAAAAGTGCCTCGTTAGCTGCTGCCATTGTCGCAGGCAATGTCAGAAACGGACTTGATGTTTGGGTCAACCGTGAAGGTTTCAGCTTAAAGCAATCAGGTTATGGAGTAAAGAGTAAAAAAGGCACTTTGAAGAAATGAGGTCTATATGACATTTGAACAAAAAAGCTTTTCTAAAAAGCCTTTCGTAAAAAAAGATGGTGCTAAAAAGGAATTTTCAAAAAAGCCTAACTTTAGCCGCAATGGAGATTTTAAAAGAAAATCATTTAAGAAAGGTGATGAAGAAAAGACTGAAAGATTCTCTAAAGAAAAGCGTCCTTTTAACAAGTCTCGTTACGATAATAAGAACAAGACAAGAGTTGAGAGTAAATTCAAAGCTCATGATGAGCACGTAGAGTTTGTGCGTCGCAAGGGCTTTTCTGCTTTCCAGTTAAGATTAGTAAATTCTATCTTAGAAGATGTTTTGGTAATGCATAACTCTTTAGATAGAGCTTATGCCTACTGGTTTAACAAAGTTAAAATCGATCCTGTTGAGCAAGGTTTCTTAATCAAGCAAATTAACTTCATGTTCTCTCGCTTATCTTTATTTGCCTTTGTTGCAAATTTAAAGAGACCTTCAGATTTTGAAAGACACATAGGGCGTTTAACTTTCTCATTCTGTGCTTACAGAGACTGGCCTTTACCTGAGTTAGAAGGTGAAGAAGGCTTTGACAGACGCGGTCTAAAAAAACGTATTGCTCAGGCTAAAGATGAGCCTATGTACAATGACGGTTGTCCTTTATGGTTGCAGGAGCTAGGAGCTGCTGAATTAAAAGGCAAGTGGGACGAAGAGCGTCATGCATTAGGACAGGAAGCTAAGAGATTCATTAGAACTAATACCTTAAAAGGTACTCGTGATGAATTAGCTCATGCTCTCTCTGAAGAAGGCGTGGTAACTAAATCTGTAGCAGGAGTTCCAACTGCACTTGAGGTTACCTCAAATTCTGCTTTATTTAGAACTAAAGCTTTTAAAGAAGGTAGATTTGAACAGCAAGACGCAGGTTCACAGCAAATCGGATCTTTTGTTGAGGCAAAACCTGGTGAGAGAGTTATCGACGCTTGCGCAGGCTCTGGCGGTAAGACATTACAGTTGGCAGCATCCATGGAAGGTAAAGGTGTCATCATTGCTATGGATACCGAGCAGTGGAAACTTGATGATTTAAAGAAGAGAGCTAAAAGAGCAGGTGCTTTTAACATCGAACCTAGAGTTATCGATTCAACTAAAGTTACCAAGAGAATGTATGAAACTGCTGACAGAGTGTTAATTGATGCTCCTTGTTCAGGTACTGGTGTAATCAGACGTATGCCAGATTCAAAATGGCGTGACGGTCGTGAGCATTTAAATGACATCAGAAATACTCAAAAAGACATTCTAAACCGTTACAGCAAAATGGCTAAAGTCGGCGGTATTGTGGTTTACTCAACCTGTTCTATCATGCCATCTGAAAATGAAGATCAGATCGCAACTTTCTTAAAAGAGAATGAAGGAAAATTCGAACTTATTGAGGATAAGCACATCATGCCATCATCTGGATTTGATGGATTCTATATGGCAAAACTAAAACGTTTAGCTTAGCTTTGTAAAGAAAAATTCCGACTGTAAAAAAAAATCCAGACTAAAGTCTGGATTTTTTGTAACTATGGGTTGAGCCTTGCAAGGCAAGGCTCTGTTGTGGAGATTAAATCTTAAAAGCCTTCACGACGACCTGAGTAAGAACTGCGGAAACCGCCCTTGTCATTACCCTTTCTTGAAGATGATCTCTTATCGAAGCCTCCAAAATCAGGACGTTTTCTGCCACCTGAACGAGATGAACGTCTTTCACCCTCAAACTTTCTAAAATCACGACCTGAGTTTTGCCCCTGTCTGTCAAACTCACGATCACGGTTAAATGGTCTGTCCCTTCTGCCACCATCTCTACCACCTCTAGAACGAGGAGGTTCTGCAGTATAGATTCGTAAATCTAAAGGTCTGCCGCATACTCTTGCCTGAGACAGGATATGCATGGTGTCCTTTGGCATACCGTCTGGTAAGTCAACGGTAGTAAAGGTATCAAAAATTGAGATTTCACCGATGTACTTCGACTCGATGTTACCCTCGTTAGCAATAGCGCCTACGATTTGACCTGGCTTTACGCCATCCTTACGGCCAACAGCAACACGGAATCTTACCATAGCCATGTCTGGGAACTCACGTAATGGAGCAGCCTCTGCTGTTGGGAATGGTTTTCTTTCTCTTCTGTCACCGCGTTCGCCTCTCTCTGAACGATTGTCATCGTCAAAGGTCCTCATGCGAGGTTCTGGCTTGCTGTCATCTAATAATAAGGTACCATCTTTCTGTACCATCTTAGCTAATGCAGCACATAGAGTTTCAACTTCGATTGCATCATCTGACAGTAACTCAGAGATAACTTCCTCATAAGTCTCAAGACCACCTTCCTCGATGGTCTGTAAAACCTGATTCTTAAAGTTCTCTAATCTTGCCTTGTTAACATCTGCAATTGAAGGCATCTGCATAGGCTCGATCTTCTGACCGGTTACGCGCTCAATTAGACGTAATGCTCTTCTCTCACGTGGAGATACGAATAAGATTGCCTCACCAGTTCTGCCTGCACGACCGGTTCTACCTATTCTGTGTACATATGACTCGGCATCATATGGAATGTCGTAGTTGAATACGTGAGTAATTCTGTCTACATCTAAACCACGAGCTGCCACATCAGTTGCGATAATGATATCTAACTGACCTTTCTTTAATCTTTCGATGATCTTTTCACGCTGACGCTGTGGAATATCACCGTGTAGTGCAGCACAAGCAAAACCTCTTGCCATTAAACGGTTTGATACATCTTCAGCATCTGTCTTGGTACGAACAAATACAATTACAGCATCATAGTTTTCAACTTCTAAGATTCTGGTCATTGCATCAATCTTATGAGCACCAGATGCAATCCAGTAACGCTGATGAACTGTTGTAGCAGTGGTAGTCTTTGACTCAATGCGAACATCAGCAGGATCTTTTAAGTGATTCTTAGCAATACGAGCAATCACAGGAGGCATGGTAGCTGAGAATAGAGCAGTCTGACGAGTTTCTGGAGTGTTGCTTAAAATCCAGTCAACATCATCAATAAAGCCCATACGTAACATTTCATCAGCTTCATCGATAACCATATGGGTTAATTTTGATAAATCAACCTTACCACGCTCGATTAAATCGATTAAACGACCTGGAGTTGCAACCACAATCTGCGCACCGTGACGTAATGAGCGGATCTGATTCTCATATGAAGCGCCACCATAGATAGGTGCTACTCTAAAGTTCTTTAAATACTTTGAAAATTGCTGACAAGCTTCAGCAACCTGAATAGCAAGCTCTCTGGTTGGCTCTAAAACTAAAGCCTGTATGCACTGTTCTTTACAATCTAACTTTGAAAGGATTGGTAAAGAGAAAGCAGCTGTTTTACCAGTACCGGTCTGAGCCTGACCAATCATATCTCTGCCTTCTAAAACTACAGGGATTGATCTTTCTTGAATAGGAGTAGGAGATTCAAAGCCTAAATCATGAACTGCTTTTAAAACTTCCTTTGACAGACCTAAATCGTCAAAGGTAACAATGTTTTCTTCAGTCTCATAAGTTAACTCTGTGTCAGTTAACTTTTCAGCTTCTTTTACTAATAAACTTTCCTCACCGCCAACAGTAGTGGTGATATCCTTTTCTTTAATATCTGACATTTATGCTCCTGAATAAGAGGAGCGTCTTATCTTAACGACATGCTCTATAGATAGATATTAGATTTTTAATACTTTACAGACACACGCACATGAGTCTAAAACCCGCGACTCAACCTTAAATTAGACACGCCTCAAAAAAAATGCTGCGCAATTATACATAAATGTGATTTACTTCGCAATCTTAAAATGATTTTTTGCCATCCGTGCTGAGTAAAAAAATTTTTCTGCTGACATCTATATCTTTGCAGGAGCACAATATCCAATTATACTGAAGAATATAAGTCCTCCAAAGAAGTAACAAATCACTTTATTAGTCACAGTGAAGATTTTCTATGAAGTTATCAGAGTTAAAAACAGGTGAGAAAGGAATTATCACCAGAGTTACAGGTCACGGAAGTTTTAGAAAGAGAGTTATCGAGCTTGGTTTTGTAAACGGAAAAACCGTACGGGTTGTCAGAAACGCTCCACTAAAAGATCCTGTTGAATACGAGGTTATGGGCTCACAGGTTGCTCTGCAGAGAGCGCAGGCTGCAATGATCGAGGTTGTCGGTGAACATGAGAACATCTGTGAGTCAAAAGATGAAAATTCCCCTCTTGACGAATACCGAACTCTTACAGAAAAAGAGATGCAGGAAATTGCAACAAGACAGGAAAAGACTATCACCGTCGCCTTTGTAGGAAATCCAAACTGCGGAAAAACATCAATCTACAACTACCTGTCTGGAGCAAACGAGCATGTTGGAAACTATTCTGGAGTTACTGTAGATGCAAGAGAAACCACTTTTGCATACGGAGGATACACATTCAGATTTGTTGACCTGCCTGGAACCTACTCCATATCTGCATATTCACCAGAAGAGAGATACGTTCGTGAATACCTTATCAATAACTCCCCAGATATAGTACTTAATGTTGTTGATGCATCTAATATTGAACGAAATCTGTACCTTACCACACAGCTTATGGATATGGATGTAAGAATGATGATCGCTCTGAACATGTACGACGATTTAAGTCGCAGAGGCGATTCTCTTGACTATGTTCAGTTAAGCCGACTTTTAGGCATGCCAATCGTTCCTACTGTAGGCAAGACAGGAGCCGGACTCAACCACCTGATGCACCTTGCCATACTCATTTATGAAAAAGGCGATTATGTAGAAAACGGCAATAATTTCAACCAGGCAGTGCTCAATGAAATGCAGGACTGGTACAAGAGCTCAGATGATGAGGATAAATGCAAAGAAGGTAAATGCCATAACTGCAGTTCCTGCCCTAGCAGTATTTCTGTAAACCTCAAGCAGATCTACCACCACGTTCATGTAAATCACGGTTACATCATTGAAAAGCGTATCGGAGCTCTACAGAAACTCCTAAAGGAGAATCAGAACATCTCCAGCAGATTCTCCACAAGATATATCGCCATCAAACTCTTAGAAAATGATCCTGATGCTGAAAAGCTGGTTAGAGGTCAGCCTCATTGGAAGAGTGTGCTTGAAAAAAGAGATAAACTGACATCTCAGATTGAACAGCTCAAGCATGAGGACAGTGAAACGGCCATCACTGATGCAAAATACGCTTTCATTAGCGGTGCCCTCAAGGAAAGTTATACAGAGAACATAAAAAAGAAAAAGAGCAGAACTGAAATCATCGACAGTATAGTAACCCACAGGATCCTGGGATATCCGATATTTTTAGGTTTCATGTTTTTAATGTTTGAGGCAACTTTCTCTGTAGGAGCCTATCCGCAAGGATGGATTGAGTCTGTTATTGATATTGTGGCAGCTCACATTGACACCTATATGGCTGACTCTGCTCTAAAAGATCTGATAACAGACGGTGTTTTAGGCGGAGTGGGAAGTATTCTGTCCTTTGTGCCTAATATTCTTATTCTATATCTTTTCATCTCAATGATGGAGGACTCCGGCTATATGGCACGAGCCGCCTTTATCATGGATAAACTAATGCATAAGATAGGTCTGCACGGTCGCTCCTTTATTCCTCTTATCATGGGGTTTGGCTGTACCGTTCCTGCGGTTATGGCATGCAGAACCATTGAGGACAGACGCAACAGATTTATAACCGTGCTTATAACTCCTTTTATGTCATGCACAGCAAGACTGCCTATCTATATTCTGCTCATAGGAGTGTTCTTTCCTTCTCATCCTGGAATAGTGCTTTTTGGCATTTATCTGTTCGGAATTCTTGTGGCAGCACTCTCGGCAAGACTTTTAAGCAAAACACTGTTCAAAAACGACGGTATTCCTTTTGTTATCGAGCTACCGCCATACAGAATTCCCCGTCTGGCAATGGTTCTTGAGCACACCTGGAATAAAGGATATGCTTATATGAAAAAGCTTGGAGGAGTGGTTCTTATTGCCTCTGTCATCATCTGGGCTTTAGGCTATTTTCCAAGAACTGAAGGTACAGTAACGGCAGCTGTACAGCAGGAAAACTCCTACATAGGTAAAATAGGCAAAACTATTGAACCTGTGATGGAGCCTCTGGGTTTTAACTGGAAACTGAGTGTGGGACTTGTCTCAGGCATAGGAGCCAAGGAGCTTGTAGTAAGTACTCTGAGCGTACTTTACAATACCGGAGATCAGGATGTTGACGAGAATGCTCTTGCAAAAAGAATCCCTATTGCACCTAATGTAGCTCTGGCCTACCTAATTTTTATCCTTCTGTATGTGCCATGCATTTCATCGTTTTCTGCAATAGCTCAGGAAACCTCGCTAAAATGGGCACTGCTGCAGGCAGGCTACGGAACCACACTGGCGTGGCTGTGTGCTCTTATAGTAAAAGTGATAGGAGGATTTTTCCTCTGACAGAAAGTAAAGGCAGGTGCTTTATACAGAGATATCACCTGCCTTTGAGAGCTCTTTTATCATTACAGAGAATGAGTCTTTTTAAAATTCTCTGAAATCAGAAGCTTTTCTATTTCTACTACATACATGGTGTGAAAATCACCGTCCTTATACCATTTGTCGATATTGTCAGTATCGGTAAAACACTCTTTTTTCAGCTCCTGAACGTACATCTTTCGACAGAACATGATGACATCGCTCTGCTCAAAATACACATGTCCTTCCTGTTCTAGAACAGTCACCCCTGACTCTTTTATCTTATCCTCATTAAAACCGGATGCTTTACCAAAGTAGGAATTAACTTTTCTTAAAGCCTCTGGGAGTACCTGAAGAGTAAGGAGCTCTGTCTTATCTACAAGAGTCTTGGTAAAACGCTGAGGTCTTATAAAAATGTAAGCGGCATTTTTACCCCACATCTGACCTACTCCTCCCCATGAGGCTGTCATGGTGTTGACTCTGCCATCAGCTTTTGCAGTTATCTGAAGCCAGTCTCTGGCAATAAGTTTAAAGGCACTGTAGTTAAATTCGTCTGGGGTTATCTCAAAAAATTTTCTATCCATGTGGATCTCCTTTTATTAGGTCAGATCTTAAGTATTCGGACGTAATCTTAAGCATGCTCATGAACTGCTTTGTCATTGCAGTAGCGATCATAGTTAACAACTATATCATTTGCAAACAGAATCAGTTTCATTTGTTAGATTTTTACAGAAGTGCACTAAATTGCAAAAATCATATTTTACAACATATACATATATTGCAAAGTAATAATACATTTTTAATATTACATTTTATGATAATTTTGAAAATAAATTATTATATAATTCAATATATTAAATTTTATTATTCATAAACATTGTAAAAACTACTTCAATTACATTTTCATAGTGATAAGATACCTAATACCAAAGACAATTACATACTTTTTGTAATTAAAGATGTAAGTTGTAAAAGTTTCAAATTTATTGTTTTTCAGTATAAAAAAGGTAAGGCAAAAATATGGCAGTCGATAAAAATAGAGTCATTATTTTTGATACAACTCTTCGTGATGGCGAACAGGCTCTACAGCAGTCTCTATCTGCAAAGCAGAAATTACAGATCGCTCTTTGTCTTGAACAGCTAGGTGTTGATGTTATTGAAGCTGGTTTTCCTATTTCTTCACCTGGAGACCTTCAGTCTGTAAGAGAAATTGCTCAGGCACTGAAGACATCTACAGCCTGCGGTCTGTCAAGAGCCCTTGATAAAGATATCGATGCCTGCTATGAAGCCTTTAAAGGTATTGATCACTACAGAATTCATACTTTTATTGCAACATCAGATATTCATGTTCACGACAAACTGAAGAAGGACTTTGACGATATCGTTGAAATGGCCGTTCATGCAGTAAAAAGAGCAAGAAACTACACTGATGATGTCGAATTTTCCTGCGAGGACGCAGGTCGTACTCCTATTGACCATCTGTGCAGAATGGTAGAAAACGCAATCAGGGCAGGAGCTACAACAGTCAACATTCCAGATACTGTGGGTTATACCCTTCCTTATGAGTTCGGTGGCATTATCAGAACTCTTTACAACAGAGTTCCTAATATTGACAAGGCAGTAATCTCTGTACACTGCCACAATGATCTGGGAATGGCTACAGCAAATTCTCTGTCTGCTGTTATGGAAGGCGCCCGCCAGATCGAATGCACAGTAAACGGACTAGGTGAAAGAGCTGGCAACACTTCCCTTGAGGAAGTTGTAATGGCAATGAAACTGCGTAAGGAATACATGAAAGGTGTTTACACCAACATCGTCACCGAGAACATTGCAAGAGCAAGTCAGGTTGTTTCAGGTATTACCAATGAACCAGTTCCAAGTCACAAAGCCATTGTAGGTTCAAACGCATTTGCCCACAGTTCAGGCATTCACCAGGATGGTGTATTAAAGAATAAGAGTACTTATGAAATTCTGACTCCTCAGAGCGTCGGTTTCAAAGAAAACAATATGCACATGACAGCCCGTTCCGGACGTCATATGATTAAGGCTGTACTTGAGAAATTAGGTTACCGCGAAGGTTCTTATGATCTTGACGATGTCTATTCTAGATTCCTAAAACTGGCTGACAGAAAAGGTCAAGTATTCGATTATGATCTTGAAGCTCTGCTGTTCCTGTCTCATGAACAGGAGGAGGACACTCAGTTCGAGCTTGACAGCTTAAATGTCATGTCAGGTGGCAAGAACATTATTCCTACAGCTTCAGTCCGTCTGAAGATTGGCAAGAGAACCAGAACAGAATCAGGTACCGGTAACGGACCTGTCGATGCTGTGTTTAACTGTATCGCCCGTCTGACAGGGATCAAGCTCAAACTGGACAGCTTTGTAATTTCAGCTAAAGGTTCAGGCATGAATGCACAGGGTCAGGTAGACGTTGACGTTATCTATAACAGCAGACACTATCACGGAAAAGGCTTATCCACCGATGTTATTGAAGCATCTGCCCTGTCACTGATTTCAGCATGCAACAGTATTTACAGAGCACAACTTATTGAAGAAGAAAAGCACGAAAAGGAGAATGCTTAAAAATGGCTAAGAATTATAAGATTGCAGTACTGGCAGGAGACGGTATCGGTCCTGAGGTAATGAACGAGGCTTTAAAGGTTTTAGATGCAGTTCAGAAAAAATTCAATTTTACCTTAGAGTACAAAAAGGAACTGGTTGGAGGTTGCGCTATTGATGCCTGTGGCACTCCACTGCCAGAGCAGACCATGGATGCTTGTAAGTGGGCTGATGCAATTCTATTCGGATCTGTAGGTGGTCCTAAATGGAATCACTTACCTACAGCAAAGCGTCCTGAAGCTGGTGCTCTTCTACCATTACGTAAGCAGTTTGGCCTGTTCTGTAACTTCCGTCCTGCAAAGATTTACCAGGGTTTAGGATCACTGTCTCCATTACGTGCTGATATTGCAATGCGCGGTTTTGATATGCTGTGCGTTCGTGAGCTTACTGGTGGTATCTACTTTGGTCAGCCTAAAGGCAGAGAAGGTACAGGTCCACAGGAAAAAGCTTTCGATACTGAAATCTACCACCGTTTTGAAATTGAAAGAATCGCTAAGATTGCTTTTGAAGCAGCTATGTTACGTAATAAGAAAGTAACCTCTGTTGATAAGTCAAACGTATTACAGAGTTCGGTTCTATGGCGTGAAGTTGTAACAGAGATGGCTAAGAACTACCCTGAGGTTGAACTTGAGCACATCTATGTTGATAACGCTACTATGCAGTTAGTTAAAAACCCTGCTCAGTTTGACGTAATGCTATGTTCAAACATGTTCGGTGATATCTTATCAGACGAGTGCGCAATGATCACTGGTTCTATGGGCATGTTACCATCAGCTTCATTAGGTGAGGGCGGTTTCGGTCTATATGAGCCGGCAGGTGGTTCTGCTCCTGATATTGCAGGTAAGAACATTGCTAACCCTATTGCTCAAATTCTGTCAGCAGCTCTAATGCTTCGCTACTCTCTAAAAGAGTACGATGCAGCTAAATGCATTGAAGATGCTGTAGCTAAAGTACTAAAAGAAGGCTATCTGACTGGAGATCTAATGGAATCAGGTGCTTCACCTCGCCCTGCTCTATCTACATCAGAGATGGGTGACAAGATTGCCTCAGAGATCAATGTCTAAAAATAAATAAATTAGAACACATAGGTTTAAAAAATGGGTAAAACACTTTATCAGAAAGTTTATGACAGTCATATTGTTTTCCAGCAGGATGGAGAGTTGCCAACTCTGTATATTGATAGACAATTAGTCCATGAGGTAACCTCACCTCAGGCTTTTGCTGGTATTGAACAGGCAGGTCGTAAGCTACACCGTCCTGATTTGCACCTGGCAACTATGGATCATGACATTTCAACAAGATCACAGACCATTGAAGCCTGCTCACCAATGGCTCAAGAGCAGATCAAAGCTTTAATGTCTAATACCAAGAAATTTGGTGTTAAGTTCTTTGGTTTTGGTGAAGAAAACCAAGGTGTTGTTCATATCATTGGACCACAGACCGGTTTTACACTGCCAGGCACTACCTTAGTATGCGGTGACTCACACACAGCAACTCATGGCGCTTTTGGTGCTCTAGCTTTTGGTATCGGTACTTCTGAAGTTGAACACGTAATGGCAACTCAAACTCTAAAACAGGGTCGTCTAAAGACCATGAAGATTGAGTGTACTGGTCGTCTGAAAAAAGGTTGCTACGCTAAAGACTTAATTTTGGCTATCATTGCTAAATTAACTACAGCAGGTGGTACTGGTTATGCTGTTGAATTCTGTGGTGAAGCAGTACGCGCTCTGTCTATGGAAGGCAGAATGACCTTGTCTAACATGGCTATCGAGTTTGGCGCAAAAGCAGGCATGATTGCCCCTGATGAGACTACCTTTGAATATCTAAAAGGTAGACTATATACACCTAAAGGTAAAGATTTTGATGAAGCTGTAGAGTACTGGAAGACCTTAAAGTCTGACGATGATGCTGTATTTGATAAGACTGTTACTATCGATGCTTCAGCTTTGGAGCCTTATGTTACCTGGGGTACTAACCCAGGTCAGGGAGCTCCTGTGACAGCAACAGTACCATCACCTGATAATTACAGCGATCCTATCGTGTCTAAATCATGCAAGGATGCTCTTGAGTACATCGACTTAAAACCAGGTCAGAAGCTAATTGGTACTCCTGTTGATTATGTATTCATCGGTTCTTGCACTAACGGCAGAATTGAGGACTTTAGAGAAGCAGCTAAAGTTCTCAAGGGTCACAAGATTGCATCTAACATTCAGTTAGCTATTGCAGTTCCTGGTTCTGGCTGGGTTAAAAAGCAGGCTGAAAAGGAAGGATTGGATAAGATCTTTATCGATGCAGGTTTTGAGTGGAGACAGCCAGGCTGCTCAATGTGTCTTGCTATGAACGACGACAAGGCTCCATCTGGCATTAGAGTTGCTTCAACATCAAACCGTAACTTCGTAGGTCGTCAAGGTAAAGGCTCAAGAACTCATCTAATGAGCCCAGCTACTGCTGCAGCATGTGCAATCAAAGGCACTATCGCTGATGTAAGAGAATTTATCTAAGGGGATTATAAATGCAGAAATTTACCGTACACAAGGGTGTTGCAGTACCTCTTGATTCAGCAAATATTGATACAGATCAGATCATTCCAAAGCAGTTCTTATTAGCTGTAGATAGAAATGGTTTTGGTGCTCACCTGTTTCATGACTGGAGATATTTAGATGATGCTGAAACAAAACCAAATCCTGAGTTTAACTTAAATAAACCAGAGTACAAAGGTGCTACTATTCTAGTTGCTCGTGACAACTTCGGTAACGGCTCATCTAGAGAGCACGCTCCTTGGGCTTTAATGGGTTATGGTTTTAGAGCAGTTATCGCTCCTTCATTTGCAGATATCTTTTACAACAACTCTTTAGGTAATGGTCTGTTACCTTTAAAGCTGTCAGCACAAGATGTTGATAAGATCTTTAAAGTACTAGAGACAAAGCCTGGTACTAAAATTACTATCGATCTTGAAAAGATGACTGTAGATTGCGATAACCTACACTTTACTTTCACTTTAGATCCTTTCAGACGCCACTGTCTGTTAGAAGGCTTAGATGCTATTTCTTTGACCTTACAGCATGAAGATGAGATTAAAGAGTATGAGAGCAAAGTTCCGGCTTGGAGAGCTCACGGTACCGTTTAAATCTTTCGAGTAGTAGAGATTTAAGTAAAAGGTCCTGCTTTTTTGTAGGACCTTTTTATTTTGAAGTGATTATACTGACTATTTGACATGCTCTGCTTTATAAGCTTCTTCTAGAGCATAAGTTAACTGATCTGCACAGGAAGTATTCTTGTTCTTGCAGAGATTTCCTCTTAAAATAGGAATGATTTCATCAATATCATGATCTTTCACAAGCTTACCGATAGCTTTTAAATTACCATTACAGCCGCCTTCAAAAGCAACTGATTTAATCTTTTTGCCATCTAGCTCTACAAAGATCTTTTTACTGCATGTGCCTTGAGTTGTAAATTCAAACATTTTGCTCCTTTTCTTACTTAGTCCAGTGATGAAATAATAGTTTCTTTTGCTAATCTTGACTTAGGTCTTAGAGCATTAGAGTCATCTTTTCTGTAGCCTAAAGTTACAATGCCAACAGACTGTAAATTCGTATCTTTTAATCGAAGAATTTCATCAGCTTTAGCAAAGTCCATACCTTCTATTGGTGTTGAGTCAATCCCCATTGAAGCAGCTCCATATAACAAAGCTGCCATTACAAGGTAAACCTGTTTTGCAGTCCACTGTGAAAAATCCCCTAACTTCTCGTGCATCTGACCAAATTCCATACGGTGTGAGCCGATAGCCTCTTTTAGTTTAGGATCTCCAAAACGACCGTCTTTGTCCTCTTGTTCAGTAAGTGCATCATATTCATCTTTAGTCATCTTGGTTTTTGAACACAAAACGATAAAGTGAGAACAATCTCTTATTCTTGGGATATTAAAATCAGGAATTGCGGGTAAAATAAGATCTTTTGCTTTCCGTGTAGAACCTACATAAAAATGCCATGGTTGAATATTTACAGCTGATGGAGTAAGTCTTGCAATCTCAAGTAAGGTATCAATGTCTTTTTGTGAGATTTTTTTATCCTGATCGTAATGCTTAGTAGTGTAACGGTTTTTTGATATTTCTAAAAAGCTTTGCATGGATGTGATCCTCTTTTCAACCTGTCATTAAAACTACTTCATCATAACATCTAACGCTTAAGTTTTAGCTATGCTTTAACCTTATTATTCTCAAATTGTCACGATTTTAATAATAGATCTCGCATTGATCGGTAAAATTTTCGAATAAAACATCATTATTCAGTTAATCAACA
>ENA-OYXC01000324-OYXC01000324.1-human-gut-metagenome-genome-assembly--contig:-NODE-324-length-23488-cov-5.345154_pt1 | contig 23488 bp, 22 predicted proteins | sample MGYA00244214_ERZ653415 | MGnify/ENA primary metagenome ERZ653415 (study PRJEB26926, sample SAMN06165016) | human gut metagenome | biome: ENVO:00009003; feature: ENVO:2100002; material: ENVO:00002003... | reverse complement strand
AGCACGCGGCTGTTAACCGCGCTGTTGTAGGTTCGAGTCCTACCCGGGGAGCCAGAATTTCTCAGCCCATTTCGCTGGGCTTTTAAATTCCTCGGTAGCTCAATGGTAGAGCACGCGGCTGTTAACCGCGCTGTTGTAGGTTCGAGTCCTACCCGGGGAGCCAGGCTTTAAAACCCGTCGCTTATGCGGCGGGTTTTTTCATGCCGCGATCGCCGGTGGCGAACGTTACCGTATCAACATTTCGTGTCGAGGATGTAATCGCGAACCCCATGGCCTTAACATGGCGCGGTCGTTGTAAAATGTTGGAATGATTGCTCCCACGACATGGTGCCGCGAGCACCAAGAAAAGGAGATTCTTGTGTCTGAGACCATTAACGGCAGCCTGAGCGTCTCGAACGACGTTATTGCCGATATTGCCGGTTATGCCGCGATGACGTGCTACGGCGTCGTCGGTATGGCCGAACAGCTGCAGGGCGCCGAGAGCGTGCGCCTGCTTGCCGGCCAGCGCCTCCGCAAGGGCGTGCTTGTTTCCGCCGACGAGAACGGCCTTACGGTCGACCTTCACGTCGTGCTCGAGAACGGCGTCAACATGAAGTCCGTCTGCCACAATCTTTCGAGCTCCGTCGCCTTCACCCTGCAGGAGATCGCCCAAATCGATCCCGCCAGCCTTAAGATCGGCATTCACATCGACGCGCTCAAGAGCCGTCTGAACTAGCATCCGAATACGGAGATTTCACCACTCATGATTGCAAAGACCATTCGCACCTGTTTTCCGATCGCTGCGGCTGCCGTTTCCGAAAAGGCCGAGGAGATCAACAAGCTCAACGTCTTCCCCGTACCCGACGGTGACACCGGCACCAACATGTCGCTCACGCTCGCCTCGGTGACCAAGGAGCTTTCCGCCCTTCCCGCCGATGCCGACATGGAGGCCATTGCTGGCGCCATTACCCACGGCTCCCTGATGGGTGCTCGCGGCAACTCCGGCGTCATCACCTCGCAGATCTTGCGCGGCGTGGCCGAGGGCCTTGTCTCTGCCGATGAGCCCATTACGTCCGCCAATATCGCCTTCGCCTTCCGTCGAGCCGTCAAGGTTGCCTTCCAGGCTGTTCGTAAGCCCATCGAGGGCACAATCCTCACGGTCCTGCGTGATGTTTCGACGAAGGCAGACGAGTGCGAGAAGAAGAAGTTCTCTGCCGAGGATGCTCTCGACGCCATCGTCGTCGAGGCTTACCAGTCCGTCGCCCGCACGCCCGACCTGCTGCCCGTCCTCAAGGAGAACGGCGTGGTCGACTCCGGCGCCTTTGGCTTTGCCATCTTCTTGGAGAACTTTGTTGCCGCTGCCCTTGGCCGCAGCACCGTGGTCGAGGATTTCTCCGCTACGTTCGATTCCGCTGGCTCTGCCCGTGACGCCGCTCTTGACCGCGTGGAGATCGAGGCCAACGACGACTGGGAGGGCTCGGAGTTCCGCTACTGCAACGAGTTCCTCTTTAAGGCCGATGCCCCGTTTGACGAGGACGAGTGTCTGAAGTTCCTGGGCTCTATGGGCGACTGTGAGCTGCTCGTTGGTGCCTATCCCGACTACAAGATCCACGTGCACTCCAACACCCCCAACCTGGTGCTCGAGCACATGCTTCAGCTCGGTCAGATCTATGAGGTCTTTATCCACAACATGGAGATGGAGGCCCACGACCGTACCGCTAAGATTCACGAGGACCAGGAGAAGGCCGCCGAGCCCTCGAAGGCCCTGGGCTTTGTCGCCGTTGCCGCCGGCTCCGGCGAGGCCGACATCCTCAAGTCCCTTGGCGTTGACGTGATCGTCTCGGGTGGCCAGACCATGAATCCCTCGACCGCCGACCTGCTGGGCGCAGTGGACCAGGTCAACGCGACCTCGGTCATCATCCTGCCCAATAACGGCAACATCCGCATGGCTGCCGAGGCCGCAGCTTCTGCCTGCACCGACAAGAAGGTCGCCGTCGTTCCCACCAAGACCGTCCCGCAGGCCTTCTCCGCGCTGTTCGCGGTCCTGCCCGATTCCGAGCTCGAGGATGCCGTCGCCGCCATGGTCGACGCCATCAGCGAGGTCCGCGATGGCGAGGTCACCCGTGCCGTGCGCGATTCCAGCGCCTCTGACGGCTCTCCGATTCACTCCGGTGATGTCATGGGTATCATTGCCGGCTCCATCGACGTGGTCGGCTCCGATGTGAAGCAGGTCACGCTCGATTGCATCAACCGCATGCAGGAGGAAGAGGAGGGCGACGCGCTGACGATTCTGGCCGGCGAGGAGCTGTCCGATGAGGCCTTCCAGGAGATCGTCGACGCTATCGAGGAGGCTCAGCCCGATCTGGAGATCGACGCCCATCGTGGCGAGCAGCCGCTCTATCCCGTGATCTTCTCGATCGAGTAGGCTCTGCCCATGTCCGAGCTGTGCTCCGTGCCGCGCGTCTCGGAGCGTTTTGCCCAGAGCAATGCGCTCGACGAGGACATCGCGCGACTCAAATATGTTTCGGGTAAACGTGAGGAGGCCCTTCGCCGTCTGGGAATTCGGACGGTGGGGGACCTCCTTCTCCATATTCCTCATCGCTACCTGGACTTTACTCGCTCGTGGTCCATCGAGATGGCGCCCATCGGTACCGTGTGCACCATCATCGCCACGGTCGATCGTATTGTCCAAAAGCAGCCCCGTCCGCGTATGCAGGTGACTGAGGTCTCGCTCGTGGACGAGACGGGCGTGCTGCAGGTTGCCTTTTTCCGTCAGCCTTGGATTGCCCAACAGCTTAAGCAGGGCGACCGCCTGGCCGTGATGGGCAAGGTCGAGTTTGCCTACGGTTTTAAGCAGATGGCCTCGCCCCACTTTGAAAAGCTCGAGGACGGGCGCGCCGCGGGTACCATTTTGCCGGTCCACTACGTAAGTGACGGCGTGAGTCAGGCATGGATGCGCCGTATCGTGAGCGGTGCGCTCGAAGTGGTCGCCAATCCGTTCGATCCCATTCCCGCGCCGCTGCGCGCAAAGCGGAAGCTCATGAGCAATGCCCGTGCGCTGCGCTCGATCCACTTTCCCTCGAGCATGGCCGAGCGCGACATTGCACGCCGGCGTCTTGCCTACGAGGAGTGTCTCTGCCTGCAGCTCGCGCTGCGTCTGCGCAACGATGGCGGTATGGTCGACGTAGTGCCTTATGCGCATGACGCGGGCGAGCATTTGGCTGCGCTCAAACAGGCCCTGCCGTTTTCGCTTAGCGATGAGCAGGAGGCTGCATTTCAAGACATCCTGCATGACATGTGCGATGGCGGTCGTGTGATGAACCGTCTGCTGCTGGGTGACGTCGGTACCGGTAAGACCGCCGTTGCCGCCTGCGCGTTGGCGGTTGCGGCCGATAGCGGCACCCAGGCGTGCGTCATGGCGCCCACGGGCGTGCTGGCGCGTCAATATGCCGATAAGACCGGCCCTCTGCTCTCGCAGGCTGGTATGACCTGGGCGCTCCTTACGGGCGCCACGCCGGCGGCCGAGCGTGAACAGATTCATGCTCGGCTCCAGTCTGGCGAGCTCGACGTGCTCTTTGGTACCCATGCGGTGCTTTCGGAGAACGTCACGTTCAAGCATTTGTCGCTTGTGGTGATCGACGAGCAGCACCGCTTTGGCGTGGGTCAGCGTAACGCCCTGCGCGCAAAAGGCCCGGGTGCCGACTTGCTGGTCATGACTGCCACGCCGATCCCTCGCACGCTGGCGCTTTCGGTGTACGGCGACCTGGATACGAGCATCATCCGCCATCGTCCCGTTCCGGGTGCCGGCGTGACGACGCGCGTCCTCACCGAGTCGAGTCGCGACCTGGCCTATGGCGCCATTCGCGATGCGCACGAAAAGGGGCGGCAAGCCTACGTGATCTGTCCGCTCGTGGAGCCGAGCGATTCGGCCGATGAGCTCGAAGACGTACCCGGCATCGCTCGCGACGACGAGGGCCGCGTGACCGTGCCCGTGCCGCTGCATGACACGGCGACCGAGCTCGATCGCCTTCGTCTGGCATTACCGGGGCTTACCATCGAGCGTCTTCATGGCCGCATGCCGGCGGGGGAGAAGGACCGGGTCATCGATGCCTTTAAGCGCGGCGAGATCGATGTGCTCGTCTCGACCACGGTGGTCGAGGTGGGCGTCGACGTGCCCAACGCCACCGTCATGGTTATCGAGAATGGCGAGCGCTTTGGTTTGGCGGCCTTGCACCAGCTGCGCGGGCGCGTAGGCCGCGGCAGCGTGTCGGGTACGTGCCTGGTTATGACGCACTCCAAAGGCAACGGCGGCGCGTCGGCGGCTCAAGATCGCCTCCAGTCGCTCGAGAAGACCTCGGACGGCTTTACGCTCGCCCAGATGGACCTGCGCCTGCGCCATGAAGGCGAGATCCTGGGTTATCGCCAGCATGGTGGTGTGACCCTGCGCTTTGTCGACCTGGATGCCGACGAGGAGCTGATCGAGTGGGCCCATTTGGACGCGGTCGAGCTCTTGCGGTATGCTTGCAACCTTGACTCCTTGGCGACGCGTCCCTTGCGCGATGCGGTCGCCATGCGGTATCGACACATCTTTAAGGAGGTCAGCGGAGGATGAGAATCATCGGCGGCGAATGGCGCGGTCGTAAGATCGAGGAGCCCCGTGGTCGCGATGTCACCCGCCCCACGACCGATCGCGTGCGCGAGGCGTGCGCATCTATGGTCATGTCGGCATTCGACTTCGATCTGGACGAGGTCCGCGTGCTGGATGCCTTTGGCGGCTCCGGCGCCTTGGGCATTGAGATGCTCTCGCGTGGCGCCCGTTCGCTCACCACGTTCGAGATCGATCGCAACGCTGCTCGTCTGATTACCAAGAATATCGAGTCGCTTTGCCGTGACCGTGCGCGTTGGCGTGTGGTGATGGGTGACGTGCTGGCAAGCGCTTCGCGCGGGCGCGTGCCGGGCGGTCCCTTTGACCTGGTCCTGCTCGACCCGCCCTATGCTTTTGGCGCCGAGCCGGTCGAGGAGCTGCTGCAAAACCTAGCTCAGCAAGGCTTGCTGGCGCAGGGCGCCTACGCACTCTTTGAGCACGCCGCGGCCGATACGGGCGCTCACCCGACCGGTTTTGAGACCGTGCGCGAGAAGCGCTACGGCATAACTGCGGTTGACTTGCTGCGCTGGTCGGCCACGAACGAGGCTGGCAATGCCGGCGACAGCGACCATGACGATGATGCGCTTTTGGAGGACGCCCATGAATGACACCATCAACCGCGTGATTGTCCCGGGCACCTTCGATCCCATAACGTTTGGCCATATCGACGTCATCCGCCGCGCCCGCCGCATCTTTCCCAGCGTGATCGTGGCCGTTGCCGAGTCGCAGGGCAAAAACGGCGTCGGCACCACGTTTATGCTCGACGAGCGCGTGGCGCTGGCCCGTGAGGCGCTCGGTGATATTGACGGCGTCGAGGTGCTGCCCTTCACCGGGCTCTTGGTCGATTTTGCCCGCGAACAGGGAGCAGGAGCCGTGGTCAAGGGCCTGCGTGCCATGACCGACTTTGAGTACGAGCTGCAGCAGGCCGACCTCAACTACCGCCTGGATAACGAGCTGGAGTCCATCTTTGTCATGAGTGCGCCGCAGTACGGCTATATCTCGAGCTCGGTGGTTCGCCAGATTGCCTCGCTCGGTAGCGACGTCTCTAATTTTGTTCCGTCCAATGTGGTCAAGGCGCTCAAACATCGCTTTTCGTGACGTTTTTTAATGCCTGGTGGCATGTGGTAAACTAACACGATGATATGTTACCTATGAAAGGAGACCGGATGCCGGGCGAGAATTTTCCTGGCGACAGGATCGTGAGTCTTGTCGACGAGCTCGAGGGGCTCATCGAAGAGGCTAAGACGCCGTTCGGCAAGAACGCCCAGATGAAGGTTATCGATGCCGACGTCTTCTTTAACATCCTCGACGAGATCCGCATGAGCTATCCCGAGGAATGGCAGAAGTCCCGCCGTATCCTCAAGGAGCGCGAGGAGCTTATGGCTTCCGCCGCCGCTCAGGCCGATTCCATCATCGCCGATGCTCAGCAGCAGGCGCTCACCATTGCCGGTGAGCAGGAGATCGTCCGCTTAGCGCAGCAGCAGGCCGATGATATCCGCGACCGTGCCCAGCAGTATGAGCGCGAGACGCGCTATGCCGCCGAGGACTACGCCGAGCAGGTCTTTACGCACCTCGAGGAGAACCTCAAGAGCCTGACCGGTACGGTGACCCGTTGCCGTCAGCAGCTCAACGAGGGTGCCGCCCAGCAGAACGGTCAGTGGTAATGGCTGAGTTCCCGAGCGTTACCGTCGATCTTTCCGAGCAGCTCGAGTTTCCCGGAGACTCGTATCCGCTGACCGGCAAGGTCGATGTCGCCGCCTATACGGTGGGCGAGAAGGAGTACCAGCTGCAGGACGGCATTGACTACGACGTGGTCTTTACCAATGCCGGCACCGGTGTTCTGCTTACGGGTATGGTCCGCGCGCACGCAACCGGTGAGTGCGACCGTTGCCTAGAGCCCGCTTCGTTTGATATTGCCGGTGAGATTGAGGAATTCTATCTATTTAACGAGCCCGAGGACCCCGAGGCCTACGAAGACGGCTATGAGTTGCTGGGCGAGGATCGCATCGTCGATCTGGGTGAGCCCATCAACGACGCGGTCGTCATGGACACGCCGTTCGTTGTCCTGTGCAAGCCCGATTGTCGCGGCCTGTGCCCCACCTGCGGCATCAATCTCAACGTCGAGCAATGCGATTGCGCCGCTCAAGCAGAGGCCGAATGGGCCGCTGCCACGGAAAATCCATTTGCAGCATTGAAGAATCTCAAGCTTGACGAGTAAAACTGTGGTAGTATCGCTACTTGCGCGTAATCGCCACACTGGATAGTTCATAAGGAAGGTCACTATGCCCGTACCTAAACAAAAGCAGGGTCGTATCCGCACTCACACCCGCCGTTCCGCCAACATGAAGATCTCGGCTGCGGCTCAGTCCACGTGCCCCCGTTGCGGTGCTGTCAAGCTCCCGCACCACGTGTGCCCCAGCTGCGGTTTCTACAAGGACCGCGAGGTTATCGTTACCGAGTAACGGTATACTCTGGATGCGATGCCGTTCCAACTGGAACCACAATGGCCGGCTCAATGAGTCGGCCATTTTTGTATAAGGAGCATGTATATGAGTAACGTTCGCGTTTGTGTAGACGTTGTGGGCGGAGACGAGAAGCCTCAGGTTGTCCTCGACGGTATCGAGGCGGCGCTTGCGGCGGATCCCGATATCGAGGTCTTGGCCGTCGGTCCCGCAGAGATCGTGAACCCCTTTGCCGCGGCTCACGCTCGCGTTGAGGCCTTGGAGGCGCCCGATGTCATCGCCATGGATGACGATCCCATTCGAGCCGTGATGACCAAGCGCAAGTCCTCGATCGTGCTTGCCTGCCGCGCTATCAAGAAGGGCAACGCGGACGCTTTCTTCTCTGCCGGCTCCACCGGCGCCATGACCGCTGCTGCTACCGCCTATGTGACGCCATTTAGGTATCAGGCCGAGGGCAAGAAGCAGCCGGTGCGTCCGTGCCTCACCAATGCACTGCCCAACCGCGCCGGCGGCCTGACGGTCCTGTGCGACATGGGTGCCAACCCCGATGTCGAGGTCGACGACATGGTACGTTTTGCCCAGATGGGTAGTGCCTATGCGCGCGTCGTCTTGGGCATTGAGCATCCCCGCGTCGGTCTGCTCGGCAACGGTACCGAGGATGAGAAGGGCTCCAACTTTACCAAGGCGTGCTTCCCGGCCATGAAGGCCGCGGTTCCCGGCTTTGTGGGCAACTGCGAGGGTACCGACCTGACCTCGGGTAACTTTGACGTCGTCGTTGCCGATGGCATGTCGGGCAACATCGCGCTCAAGGCAACCGAGGGCGCCGCTAAGTTTTTGCTGCAAGAGCTCAAGGGTGCCTTTATGGCTTCGCTCGGCACCAAGATCGCCGCGTTGCTCATCAAAAAGCAGATGCGTCAGATTAAGGCAAAGCTCTCGGGCGATGCTAAGGGCGGCGCCATTCTGCTGGGCCTGCGTGGCGTGGTCCTGATCGGTCACGGTGCCACCTCGGTCGAGGCCGTCAAAAACGGTACGCTCGCCGCGGCGGAGGCCGTGCGCGCCGGGCTGGTCGAGAACGTCGCCAACTCTATGGACGGCATCGTTTTGTAGGAGCGAGTTAGAGCGCTGTTATGTGCCTCGCGGCCTTCGTCGTGGGGTAGAATCAAAACCGTGTCTTGGCGCTGCGTTTGCGGCGCCAGCGCGTTGATGTTCACGCAATACGAGAGGAAGCGCTATGGACCGCTCCGAAATCTTCGATAAGATCGCCGAAGTTGCCGCTGACGTTCTGGGCGTCGATGTCGCCGACATTAGCGACGAGACTACCTTTGACGATCTCGATGCCGATTCGCTCGAGCGCCTGCAGCTGGTGACGGCCATCGAGGACGAGTTCAACCTCGAGATCGATGACGAGAACCTGCTGTCGCTCAACTCTGTCGCCGACGCTGTCGACGCTATTGAAAACGCCAAGGAGGCCTAAGTCTTGGCTTTATCTCAACGACTCGCGCGCGCCCAGGAAATCCTGGGCCACGAGTTCAATAACAAGGTGCTGCTGCGCGCGGCGCTCACGCACCCTTCTGCCGTGGAAGGTCAGCCCGTCTCGGCGAGCTATGAGCGTCTTGAGTTTTTGGGCGATTCCATTTTGGGCGCCGTGGTTGCCCGCTCGCTCTTTGAGTCCTATCCCGAGTTTGACGAGGGCAAGCTTACACGCCTGAAGGTGTCGCTCGTCTCGGGCGCCACGCTGTCCGAGGTGTCCCATGAGCTGGGCATCGACGACATCATCATCTTTGGTGCCTCCGAGACCGGCACGGGCGCGCGCGGCCTGCATTCGGCGCTCGAGAACGTCTACGAGTCGCTCGTGGGCGCACTGTATCTGGATGCCGGCTGGGACGCTGCGGCGGAGTTCATCCATCGCACACTTAAACCCCATTTGGCCTCCGAGCGTGCCGAGCACCCCGCGAACCCCAAGTCGTTTTTGCAGGAGTGCGTGCAGGCCGACGGCCACGAGCCTCCCGCGTATAAGCTGGTCGGTTCCGAGGGCCCCGCGCATGCGCCCACCTTTACCGCTGTGGTGCTCATCGACGGTATTCGCCAGGGCCGCGGCACCGGTTCCTCCAAGAAGGAGGCCGAGGGGGCCGCTGCGCTCGAGGCACTCGACCGCATGGGTTACACCACCAACGGCGTGATTCTGAACAAGAAGCACGTGTAAGCGAGGAACCGTGTATCTCAAGTCCCTTACGCTCAAGGGGTTCAAGTCGTTTGCCGACCGCGCCCATATGACGTTTGAGCCGGGCCTGACCGTCATCGTCGGTCCAAACGGCTCGGGAAAATCGAACATCTCTGACTCGATTCTGTGGGTCCTGGGCGAGCAGAGCGCCAAGCAGCTGCGCGGCCAGGCCATGGAGGATGTCATCTTCTCGGGCTCGTCGGCGCGCAAGCCGGTGGGTGTCGCCGAGGTCACGCTGGTGCTCGATAACTCGGACCATATGTTGCCCGTCGACTTTGACGAGGTCGCCATCACCCGTCGCATGTATCGCTCGGGCGAAAGCGAGTACCTCATCAACTCGAGTCCGTGCCGCCTGATGGACATTCAGGACATCCTGCACGATTCGGGCCTGGGCAAGGATACGCATTCCATCATCAGCCAGGGCAAGCTCGACGCTATTTTGCAGAGCCGCCCCGAGGAGCGTCGCGCCCTCATCGAGGAGGCCGCCGGCATTTCCAAGCACAAGCGCCGCAAGGAGCGAGCGCTCAAAAAGATTAAGTCGATGGACGAGCACCTGATGCGTGCCCGCGACATCAATAAGGAAATCGCCCGTCAGCTGCGACCGCTGGAGCGTCAGGTCGATCGCGCGCGCAAGTACAAAGAGCTGTCCTCGCGCGCGAACGAGCTTACGCAGATGCTGGCTGTCGATGAGCTTCGTTCGCTGCAGTCGCAGTGGAACGACCTGGAGAGCCGCTCCAAGGAAGGTGCTGCCGAGCTGGAGCTTGCGCAGTACCGCATGAGCGAAAAGGAGCGCGAGCTCGAGAAGCTCCAGGTTATGCTTGAGGAAAAGGGCCTGTTTGTGGGCGACTTGGGCGAGCAGCGCCGCCATATGCAAGATGTGGTCGGCCGTATTAACTCCGACATGCGCCTGCTCGAGGAAAAGGGTCACAACATGGTGTCGCGCCTGTCTGACATGCGCGGGCAGATTTCGAGCTCCGAGCATCAGCGTCGTCGCGTGGTCGAGGAGCTCGAGGACGCGCGTGCGCAGCTTGAGGAAGTGACCGGCGCGCACATGCAGGCCCAGGAGGACGTTGACGCCGCTGGTCCTGCCGCCGCAGAGCTCCACGAGCGGCGCGTGGCGCTCGACAATCAGATTTCGCAGCTTACGCGTGAGCAACGCGATGTGCAGCGCGTGGCCGACAACGCCGCGCTCGAGCTCGCCAAGGTGAAGGACTCGCTGAGCAATGCCGAGGTCGAGGACAACATGTATGCCTCGCGCCTGGAGCAGATCGACGAGCAGCTCGAGGAGGTCATGGCTTCGCTCGAGAGCCGTCGCGACCGCGCCGAGGAGCTTGAGGGCGCTCTTGAGGAAGCGCGCCAGGCTCAGGTCGATGCGCGTGAGGCCACCGAGACGGCACGCGCGGCCCTGAAGGACCTGCGTGCCCGTGAGAGCGAGGCACGCAACAAGTTATCCGAGGTGCGCTCGGAGCTTGCCAGCCAAAAGAAACTCGATGCCCGCATGGCCGACAGCTCGCCGCTCGTGAGCCGTCTGGTGGGTGCGCTGGGCGACGATGTCTTGGGTCGTCTGGGCGACGTGCTGGAGGCCCCGCGCGAGCTTGAGGGCCTGGTTGAGCAATTGCTCGCCGGCGATATCGATGCGCTGCTGTTTGATGACGCCGCCACGCTTGAGCGTGCCGGTCGTGCGGCTCTGGACCAAAAGAAGGCCTCGGGCGAGGCACTGCTGGTGGCGCGCGGCGTGAGCGGCTCTACCGCCGCTGAGGGCGCCTCCGGTACCCGTCTGGTTGATCGTCTGTCCGTGCGCGCAGGCTACGGTCCCGTCGTCGAGGCGCTGCTCGGCGGCTATTACGTCGTTGACGATCTTGCTGCCGCGCTGTCGGCGCCGGTCGTTGAAGGCGTGACTTACGTGACCCCCGATGGCGCCCGCGTCGCCTGCGGCGGCCTGGTGCGCGTGGGGCTTGATGCCGGCGAGGCTTTGGGTGCCTTGGAGCGCAAGCGCCGCATCCGTGAGCTCGAGGGCCTGGAACCCGATCTGGCTGCCATCTTTGAGCATGCTTCGGACCAAGTCGTCGAGGCCAACGTTGCCGTCGAGGAGGCCCGTGCCGCCGAGGGCGATGCCGCCGGTGAGATCGCCCGTCTTGAGGGCGAGCGCCGCTCGCTGCTCTCCGAGATCGGCCGCTTGGAGCAAAGCGCCAACAATGCCGAGGTCGAGCGCGTGCGCATCTCCAAGCGCCGCGAGCAGGCTGCCGAGGCCGTTCGTGCCGCGCGCCCGCGCGTTGACGAGCTCACCCGTTCGCGTGACGAGGCGCGTGCACAGGCAAGCGACCTGGGTCTCCAGTTTGCCGAGGCCAACGATGAGCTCGATCGCGTTCGCCGTGACGATTCCGAGGCCGCCGGTAAGCTCGCCGATGCCAAGGTGCGCCTGGCCCAGACGAGCGAGCGCCTGCGTTCGCTGAAGGGCCGCGTGCCCGACCTTGAGCATCGTCTTGAGGGCATCGACCGTCGTATCCGCGGAACACGCCAGGCTTCGCGCTCGCTCGAGCTGCTGCGCCTGCGCGTCGACCCCATGCACGAACGCTATTCTGCCCTGTTGGAACGCGCGTCGGATTGGGCAGCGCGCCTGCGTGACCAGGCCTCTCTGGAGGAGGCGGACTCCGCTTCGCTCAAGAAGACCATCGAGGATGCCAAGGCAGAGGTTGCCCGCGCTAAGGAGCGAGTCGATACCGCCTCCGCCGCGCAAAACGAGTTCAAGGTCGCGCGTGGCAAGCTCGAGGTGCAGGTCGAGGCTGCCATCAAGGCCATTACCGCCGATGGCACGACGGTGCTCGAGGAAGCGCTCATGCTTCCGGTGCCCACGGACCGCGATGCCGCCGAGCGCGAACTCAACCAGCTTGTGCGCCAGATCAACAACCTTGGTCCCGTTAACCAAGTTGCCATGGAGGAGTACGAGCAGCTCAAGCGCCGCGCCGACTACATCGAGGAGCAGCTGGCCGATCTGGAGAGCGCGCGCAAGGCGCTCACCAAGATCACGGTGGCCATTGATCGCAAGATGCGGAAGGCCTTCCTGGTGACGTTTGAGAAGGTCGACGCGAACTTCCGCGAGATCTTCGCTATGCTCTTCCCGGGCGGCCAGGCTCATCTGGAGATGACCGATCCCGAGCATCCTGCCGAGACGGGTATCGAGGTCGTGGCGCAGCCGCGCGGCAAGCGCATCACCAAGATGATGCTCATGTCGGGCGGCGAGAAGAGTCTGACGGCGCTCGCCCTGCTTTTTGCCGTGTACCGCACACGTACGGTTCCGTTCTATGTGCTGGACGAGGTCGAGGCGGCGCTTGATGACGCTAACCTGTCCAAGCTCATCGGAGCCCTCGATGTGCTGCGTTCCGATACGCAGCTCTTGGTTATCTCGCATCAGCGCCGTACTATGGAGGACGCTGACGTCCTCTATGGCGTCTCGATGCAAGCCGACGGCGTCAGTCGCGTCGTCTCGCAAAAACTCGATCGCGAAACCGGAAAGGTCGTGAATGCATAATGGGATTCTTCGATGCTCTCTCGCGCGGACTTGAGCGCAGCCGCGAGGCCCTCAACGAGGTCTTCTACTTTGGCGGTGAGGTCGACGAGGATTTTTGGGAGGACCTGGAGGACACCCTCGTAATGGGTGACATGGGCGCCGAGGTCGCTATCAAGGTCTCCGATGACCTGCGCGATGCCGCGGCCAAGAAGAACCTCAAGACCGCTCCGCAGCTTCGCCGCGCCCTGGCCGAGCAGCTTGAGCAGCACTTTGTGCCCATCGAGCGAGATCCGTTCTCCGATACGCCGAGCTGCGTGCTGTTTGTGGGCATTAACGGTGCCGGCAAGACCACGACGGTCGGTAAGATCGCGAGCGCCATGGCTGCCCGCGGCAAGAACGTGGTGATCGGTTCGGCCGACACCTTCCGCGCCGCCGCCATCGAGCAGCTTGATGTGTGGGGCCAGCGCGCTGTCGTCCCCGTCATCAAGCGCGACCGCGGCTCCGACCCGGCAAGTGTTTGCTACGACGTGCTCGACGAGGCCGACAAGCGCGGCAGCGACCTGGTGCTTATCGATACCGCCGGCCGTCTACACACGAGCCCTGAGCTCATGCGCGAGCTTGCCAAGGTGGTCAATGTGACCCGTAAGCGCGCCGCCAATATGGCCGCCGGTCCCATGCCGGTTTCGGTCGTGCTTGTGATCGACGCCGCGACGGGCCAAAACGGTCTGAACCAGGCGCTCGAGTTTAACGAGGCGCTGGGCCTGGACGGTATTATCATGACTAAGCTCGACGGCACGGCTAAGGGCGGCATCGCCATGGCCGTGGCCGAGAAGCTCAAGCTCCCGATCCTGCGCATCGGCGTGGGCGAGCAGGTCGATGACCTGCAGGAGTTCAATGCCAAAGATTTCTGCCGCGCCCTGGTGGGCGAGTCCAATTAAGGAGTGACTAGTGTTTGATTCCCTGAGCGATCGCCTCAACGACACATTTGACCGCCTGCGCGGCAAGGGCAAGCTGACCGAGGCCGATATTACTTCGGCCATGCGCGATATTCGCATGGCGCTGCTCGAGGCCGACGTTAACTTTAAGGTTGTCAAGGAGTTCGTCGCCAAGACTAAGGAGCGCTGCATGACCGCAGAGGTCATGGAGTCGCTCTCTCCGGCGCAAAACGTCGTCAAGATCGTGCTCGACGAGCTTACCGAGATGCTCGGCTCCACCGAGAGCAAGCTCGTCTTTAGCAACCGTATTCCCAATGTCATCATGCTCGTGGGCCTGCAGGGCTCCGGTAAGACCACGGCTGCCGTAAAGCTGGCCTACCTGCTCAAGAAGCAGGGTCGCTCGCCGTTGCTCGCCGCGTGCGACGTCTACCGTCCCGCTGCTGCCGACCAGCTGGCCACGCTCGGTGGCGAGATCGGCGTACCGGTCTTCCGCGGCGACGGTGCGCACCCGGTCGATATCGCCAAGGGCGCCATCCAGGAGGCCGTCGACCACCTGCGCGACGTGGTCATCGTCGATACCGCCGGACGTCTTCAGATCGATGAGCAGATGATGCAGGAGGCCGTGGACATCAAGAAGGCCGTTAAGCCCGATCAGGTGCTGATGGTCGTCGATGCCATGACCGGCCAGGATATCGTCAACGTCGTCTCGACCTTTGCCGAGCGCACCGACTTTGACGGAGTGATCATCTCCAAGCTCGACGGCGATGCCCGTGGCGGCGGCGCGCTTTCCGTGCGCCAGGTGACCGGTAAGCCCATCAAGTTCGTGAGCATGGGCGAGAAGCCCGATTCGCTGGAGCCGTTCTATCCCGATCGTATGGCCAAGCGCATTCTGGGTATGGGCGACGTTGTCGGCATTATTGAGAAGGCCCAGGAGGCGGCCGACGCCGAGCAGCTCGAGGCTGCCGAGCGCATGCTGCGCGAGGGCTTCACCATGAATGACATGCTCGACCAGATGAAGGCCGTCAAGAAGATGGGCGGCATGAAGGGCATCCTGGGCATGCTCCCCGGCGGCCAGCGTGCGCTCAACCAGATGGGCGGCAACCTGGACGAGGGCATCTTCGACAAGAACGAGGCCATCATCATGTCGATGACCAAGGAGGAGCGCCTTCGCCCCTCCATCATCAACGGTCAGCGCCGTGCCCGCATTGCCAAGGGCGCCGGCGTGACCCCCACCGAGGTCAATAGCCTTATGAAGCAGTGGGGCGAGATGAACAAGATGATGGGCCGCATGCGCACGATGGCCAATCAGGCGCAGGCCGGCGGCAAGAAGGGCAAGAAGGGTAAGAAGGGCAAAAAGATGCGCATGCCCAATATTCCCGGTCTGGATGCCATGGGGCTGGGCGGCATGGGCGGCCTGGGAACGGGCGGCCCCAAGTCCGATATGGACCTGCTGCGCCAGATGGAAGCGCAGATGCGTAATAAGAAGTAACGACTAGTTGAGTCGTGTATGGCGAAGGCCGCCTGGATGGTATTCCAGGCGGCCTTCGCCGTTTGTTCGCTGGTTGTCGCACGCGTGGAAGCGCGTTCTCGACGAGGTGCTTGCCGCTAGTGGCAGCCGCAGCCTTCGTGCCCGTCATGGTCGTGGTGACCGTGGCAGCCGCAGGACTCGCCATGCTCGTGGATGTGCTCGTGATCATGTCCATGGCAGTCGCAGGTGGCCTCGCCGTTCTGTGCGAGCGTGCCGGCAATGAGGGCCTCGACGCAGGCATCGCAGCTGCCCTGGGCGCCCGCATAGACCGTGATGCCGGCTTGGGCAAGCGCGTTGATAGCGCCGCCGCCGATACCGCCGCAAATGAGCGTGTCAACGCCACCGTTGGCAAGCAGGCCCGCCAAGGCGCCGTGGCCGGTGCCACCGGTGCCTACGACCTGCTCGTTGAGCACCTTGCCATCCTGGATGTCGTAGATCTTGAACTGCTCGCTGCGGCCAAAGTGCATAAAGATGTTGCCGTTGTCGTACGTCGTTGCCACCCTCATGGTGCCGACCTCCTTTGCTGGCCATGCGGCCGTCGTCGTGGCGATGGGGGAGTACGCGATATTGCCGCCCGCGATGACGAGCGCTCGTCCGTTGACCAGCGCGTTTGCCACCTTGCGATGCGCGCGGCTGCAAATGGCCGCCACCGTTGCGCGGGCGATGCCCATCTGCTGGGCGACCGCCTCTTGGTTGAGACCTTCCAGGTCGCACAGGCGCAGCACCTCAAGCTCGTCGACGGTCATGTCGATGGCATCACCGCTGGCCAGGCCATCGGGGGTAAAGCCGCGGTATTCGGGGATGATCCCGACGCGGCGCAGTTTTTCGCGTCTTCCTGCCATGCACACTCCTTATCTGACATATGTCAACAATAGGATAACGCGTTAGTCGTTGGGCGCAAGGCATTTCTGTCATATGTCAGAAAAAGGCTAAGATGCCTCGTTGCCGCATGCGGAGCCGCGCTGCCGTGCATTGCGTGTGCCGGACTAAGTGTCCAATTCGACACTCGCGCGCCTGGGCTACAATAAATCTCGCTTATAGGCGACTGACAGGAGGGTCAATGAGCAAAGCTGATCAGCAGTTTGTAACCATGTGCCGCGATATCTTGGACCATGGCACCACCACCGAGGGCCAAAAGGTCCGTCCGGTGTGGGAGGACGGCACCCCTGCCTATACCATTAAAAACTTTGGTGTCACGGCGCGCTATGATCTGCGCGAGGAGTTCCCCGCGCTCACCCTGCGTCGTACGGCGCTTAAGTCTGCCATGGACGAGATTCTGTGGATCTATCAAAAGAAGTCCAATAACGTGCATGATCTCAACAGCCATATCTGGGATGAGTGGGCCGATGAGACCGGTTCCATCGGTAAAGCCTACGGCTATCAGATTGGTCAGAAGAGCCATTACGTCGAGGGCGACTTCGACCAGATGGACCGTGTGCTGTACGACCTTAAGCACACGCCGTATAGTCGCCGCATTATGACCAATACGTACGTGTTTAGCGATCTGTCCGAGATGCACCTTTATCCGTGCGCCTATAGCGTGACCTATAACGTGACGCAGCGTCCTCAGGACGACAAGCCGACGCTCAACATGATTCTCAACCAGCGCAGCCAGGACATTTTGGCCGCGAACAACTGGAACGTGTGCCAGTACGCCATTTTGCTGATGATGGTCGCGCAGTCGGTCGATATGATTCCCGGTGAGCTGCTGCACGTGATCGCCGACGCCCATATCTATGATCGTCATGTCGATATCGTCCGCGAGCTTATCGAGCGTCCGCAGTTTGCGGCACCCAAGGTAACGCTCAACCCCGATGTGCATGACTTCTATGCGTTTACGACCGATGACCTGATCGTCGAGGGCTATGAGCACGGCCCGCAGGTCAAGAACATTCCCATTGCGGTGTAGATGGTGCTCATGACGTGTAAGCTATCTGCTATCGTCGCCGTGTGTGACGATTGGGGCATTGGGTGCGAGGGCGACATGGTGGTGTCCAATCGCGCCGATATGCGCCATTTTGTGGCCTGCACCAAGGGCTGCCCGGTTATCATGGGACGTAAGACGCTGCTGAGTTTTCCCGGCGGGCGTCCTCTCAAGAACCGCCGCAATATCGTGCTTACGCGCGATATGGGCTTTACCCACGAGGGCGTCGACGTGGTGCATAGCGTTGACGAAGCGCTCTCTGCGGTTGCCGATGGGCTCGTTGCCTGGGTGATCGGTGGCGGCGATGTCTATCGGCAGTTTTTGCCGTACTGCGTGGAGGCCGAGGTCACTCATAACCACTGCGTCCATCCCGTGGACACGTACTTTCCCGACTTGGACGCCGATCCCGCGTGGGAGATTGCGCAGCGTAGCGGGGTCGCGACGATTGCCGCCGGTGAGGGTGACGAGGGCGTCAATTATGAGTTCGTGACGTATCGTCGCATCGAGGCGTAAATCGTCTGGCGTGAACGGTATCATCGGGTTGATTGAATGCATGGGGCGGCGCTTAGCGTCGCCTCGTTTGGTATAGATGTGCTGTAAAGAAGGGTGCGGGCTGGCTGCTATGACTGATGCCGTTGAGGTTCTGCGAATTGATTCGCTCGAGGACGAGCGGCTTGATGCCTATGTTCGACTGACCGAGCGCGAGCTGCGCTGCGTGTTGGAGCCGCAAAAGGGCATCTTTATCGCCGAGAGCGCCAAGGTCATCGAGCGCGCGGTGCGTGCCGGATATCAGCCGGTGAGCTTTCTTTTGGGCGAACGCTGGCTCGACCAGATGATGCCGCTGTTTGAGCGCCTAGTCGTGCGCGAGGGCGCGGGTCCTGTTCCTGTGTTCGTCGCCTCCATGGAGCTCATGGAGCAGTTGACGGGCTTTAACGTGACGCGCGGCGCGCTGGCGGCGTTCCGTCGCCCGCGTCAGATTCCGGTTGATGAGTTCTTGGGCGGCGTCGTCGAGGCGGCGGGGGATCGTCCGGTGCGCGTGTGCGTGCTTGAGGGTATTGTCGATCACACCAATGTCGGCGCGATTTTCCGCTCGGGTGCCGCGCTCAATGTCGACGGAATTCTGGTTAGCCCTACGTGCTGCGATCCGTTGTATCGTCGCTCGGCCCGCGTGAGCATGGGCACCGTGTTTCAGGTGCCGTGGACGCGCATTGGCAGCGAGGCTCGTGTGTGGCCGCATGATGGTCTGAGCGCGTTGCACGATGCCGGTTTTTCGTGTGCCGCTATGGCGTTGACGGACGATTCCGTATCGCTGGACGATCCCGTGCTGCAGGAGATTGACCGCTTGGCAATCTTTATGGGTACCGAGGGTGCCGGCTTGGGCGCCAAGACCATTGCCGGCTGTGACCACGCGGTGCGCATTCCGATGGCGCACGGGGTCGATTCGCTTAACGTGGCCGCGGCGAGCGCCGTCGCCTTTTGGCAGCTGTGCCCGCACGCGAGCAATGAGTATCACTACCAGCCGGGTTTGTATCACTAGGCAGTTTTCCGCACCGCGCTCTATTTCGGGGTGTTTCGGTCGCCGCCAGTCGGTGCTAAGCTGGTTTTGGTTTTGGTTTTAAATTGCTGTTTTGCTGTTTGACGTATGCGTGTGGGGAGGGCGTGTGGCTAAGAAATCTACGGCTATTGATGTAACGCAAGGAGTCATTTGGCAGCAATTGCTGTCGCTGTGCGTTCCCATCTTTTTTAGTTCGTTTTTTCAGCAGGCCTACACGCTTATCGGTACGTATATCGTTGGCCAGTTTGGCGGCAAGCTCGCGCTGGGTGGCATTCAAGCCACGATGGTGCTCACCGAGCTCTGCATTGGCTTTTGCGTTGGCGTCGGCGCCGGCTGCGCGGTCATTACCGGTCAGTATTTTGGCCAGCACGATGATGAGCGACTGAGTCGTTCGGTCCATACAGCCATGACGCTCGCGCTGGTGGGCGGTATCGCTTTCTCGATTCTTGGCATAGTGTTCGTTGAGCCCATGCTGGTGCTTATGAACACGCCGCATGAACTATTGGCCGAGGGCGTGGCCTATGCTCGCTGTTATTTTGCCGCGATGGTTGCGGCACTGCTGCTTAATATGGGAACCGCACTGCTGCGTGCCGTGGGCGACACGCGCGGGCCCGCCGTGATCATCGCTTCCGGCTGCCTTGTTAATGCGGTGTTGGATGTCATCTTCGTTGCCGTGCTTCATATGGAGGCGCTGGGCTGCGGCATCGCGGTGGCGCTGACCATTTGCTCCAATGCAACGATGATCGTGTTGCGCATGATGCGCGCTCCGGGTGCATGGCGTCTTTCGCTGTCTAAGCTCGGTATCGATCGCGGTATTTGCAAGAGTATGATCTCGTGTGGTCTGCCACTCGGTTTTCAATCGGCTGCCTATTCGATCTCGAACGTGCTGATCCAGGTGTCGGTTAATTCGTTTGGCGCCGATGTCACGACTGCTTGGGGTCTATCTGGGCGCCTGGATGGCATTATCTGGATGGTGACCGAGGCGCTCGGCGTATCGATCACTACGTTCTCGGCGCAGAACTTTGGCGCGCGCAACTACGAGCGCATGCGCAAGGGCTACCATACGTCGCTCGTGCTGTCGTTTATGCTCATTGGTGGCCTGTCTGCCGTGCTGCTGGTGTTCTCGGGCCCGCTGTCGCGTTTGTTTGTCGACGATGCTTCGATTTCGGCGTACACCACGACTATCCTCCATTTCATTGCGCCGTTCTATGCGATTTTCTCGATTATCGAGAACGCCTCGGGTTCCATCCGCGGCGCCGGCGTGAGTTTGCAGCCTATGATGCTCACCATCTTTGGCACCGTTGTCTTGAGGGTGATCTGGGTGTTTGCGATCATGCCCTTCGATCCGTCGCTCGAGCATCTACTGCTGGTTTACCCCGTAACCTGGCTCATCACCGCAACCATGTTCACCATCTACCACCACAGCGGCAACTGGCTAGGTCGCGCCACCGCCTAGCTCATCCGTCAGATGCCCCTGATAAGTTGCGGTGAAATAGTTCCTGAAAAGCCCTTGCGGACCGTCAAACAAGTACTATTCCACCGCAACTTCCTTATGAGCTGTAGGTGTTGGCGGAAAACGAATCAATTAGTATTCGATGCCTTGGCGGGCTAGGAGGCCTTCGTCGAAGTAGTGTTTGATGGGACGTATTTCGGTGACTAAGTCCGCGAGGTCGGCCAACGGCAGCAGCCCGCGGCCGGTGAGCACGAGTTCCGTGGTGGCGGGCTTTATCGCGATCAGCGCTTCGACATCCTCGCGTGTCACGAAGCCGCGGCGCATGGCCTCGCCGAGTTCGTCCAAAATCAGAACGTCGACCTGTGATATCTGCTCGCATGCGAGCTCCATGATCTGTGCGGCGCAAGCCTCGGGCGTGTCGCGGTCAGCTTGTACGATGCGCAGCCCCAGGCGCGGCGCGGCATCGTGTTCGGCGCAGTGCAGTTTCTTGGCAAACTGCAGCCTAAGAACGTCGAGCCCGTAGCCCGTCGCGCGCAGCGCGAGCCCCAGCGCAGCCGTCGTCTTGCCCTTGCCGTCGCCTGTATAGATTTGAACCTTGCCGACTTACAGTGATGCCATCTCTGTCCTTTCGTGCCCGGCGTCGGTTTATCGCCGTCCGGGTTGGGTATTCTAGAAAGCATTATCAACCCCAGTAGATGGAGTTCAAGCAGATGGAGATGGATGACAACAAACGTAGACGGAATATGATTCTCTACGTGCTCATCGCCTTCGTCGTCTACCTCGTGCTCTCGACCGTTCTGTTCCCCAACATCGGTCACACGCAGCAGATTACGAAGACCGATTACTCGACGTTCGTGAAGGCGCTCGACAAGAAGAGCGTCGAAAAGGTCGAGTACAACACCGACGACTATACGATTTATTACACCAAGAAGGGCGAGGACGAGAACATCGCCTATAAGACGACCGGTGTGCCGAACGATGCGGGCTTTACCGATCGCGTGCTTGAGTCTGGCGCTTCGCTGGAGTCGGTCGTTCCCGATAAGAACTCGGGTTTGATGACCTACTACCTGCTCACACTCATTCTTCCCATGGCGATTTTCTTCCTCATCGGTTGGTGGCTCAACCGCCGCATGAAGAAGGCTATGGGCGATGACGGCCCGTCGATGAACTTTGGCGGCGGCGGTTTTGGCGGCGGCGGACTGGGTAAGTCCGGCGCGCGCGTGATCGCCTCCAAGGACGTGGGCGTGACCTTTAAGGACGTCGCCGGCCAGGAAGAGGCCAAGGAGTCTCTCAAGGAGGTCGTCGACTTTCTGGAGAAGCCGCAGCGCTACGAGGAGATCGGCGCCAAGCTGCCGCGTGGTGCTCTCCTTGTTGGCCCTCCGGGTACCGGTAAGACCCTGCTTGCCAAGGCTGTTGCCGGCGAGGCCGGTGTTCCGTTCTTTAGCATTTCGGGCTCTGAGTTCGTTGAGATGTTTGTCGGTCGCGGCGCTGCTAAGGTTCGTGACCTGTTTAAGCAGGCCAAGGAAAAGGCACCGTGTATCGTCTTTATCGATGAGATCGATACCATCGGTAAGAAGCGCGATGGCGGCGGCTTTAGCGGCAACGACGAGCGCGAGCAGACGCTCAATCAGTTGCTGACCGAGATGGATGGCTTCGATAACCATAAGGGTATCGTTGTCCTTGCCGCAACCAACCGCCCCGACAGTCTCGATCCCGCTCTACTGCGCCCCGGTCGTTTTGACCGCCGCATCCCCGTCGAGCTGCCCGATCTGACCGGCCGCAAGAACATCCTCGAGCTGCATGCCAAGAGCGTGAAGACCGAGCCGCCGATCGACCTGACCGCGATTGCCCGCGCCACGCCCGGTGCCTCGGGCGCCGATCTGGCCAATATCATCAACGAGGGCGCCCTGCGCGCCGTTCGCGAGGGTCGCAAGCGTGCAACCCAGGACGACTTCGAGGAGTCGGTGGAGGTCGTCATTGCCGGCCAACAGCGTAAGTCCACGGTGCTGTCCGACCACGAGAAGCAGGTCGTTTCTTATCACGAGATCGGCCATGCCATCGTTGCCGCTCGCCAGAAGGGCTCTGCGCCGGTCACGAAGATCACCATCGTGCCGCGCACGAGCGGCGCTCTTGGCTATACCATGCAGGTCGAGGAGGACGAGCGCTTCCTGACGACGCGCCAGGAGGTCTTGGACAAGCTCGCTGTCTATTGCGGTGGCCGCGCAGCCGAGGAGCTCATCTTTGGAGAGATGACGACCGGCGCCGCCAACGACATCGAGCAGGCCACCAAGCTCGCCCGTAATATGGTGACGCGCTTTGGTATGTCCGACGAGTTTGGCATGATGGCGCTCGGTACCGTGCAGAACGCGTATCTCAATCAGGACACGTCGCTCACCTGCGCCCCCGGTACGGCCGAGCGCGTGGACGCGATTGTCGCCAAGCTGATCGAGGATGCGCACGACCGCGCTTTGCAGATTCTGAAGGAGAACAAGTTTAAGCTCCACGAGCTGGCTCGTTATCTGTATAAGAAGGAGACCATCACGGGCGAGGAGTTCATGAACCTCCTCACGCGCGAGAATCCGCTGATGCCCAAGCAGCAGTAAAGCCGCGGCCGAGCCAGTAAACGCCGACGCCCCATTTGAGCAGCTTTCTCAAATGGGGCGTTTTGCTTGAGAGGGATGGAAATGAAGATCGTGATGAGCGCCTGCTTGATGGGCGAGAGCTGCAAGTATAACGGGCTCGACAACTACCATCGCGAGTTGGTCGAGGCCTGCGAGCGTACATGGACCGAGGTCCTCTTGGTGTGCCCTGAGGTCTTTGGGGGCCTGCCCACGCCGCGCAAGCCGTCCGAGATTGTGAACGGAGAGGTTCGTACCTGCGAGGGCATATCGGTCGATCGCGAATTTCGCCTGGGTGCCCAACGTGCGCTTGATATGTGCGAGCAGGCGGGCGGCCCGTCCGAGATCGCTGCGTGCGTCTTGCAGGATCGTAGCCCCTCGTGCGGTGCGGGTCGCGTCTACGATGGCACCTTTAGCGGTACGCTCACCGCGGGCAACGGTGTTTTTGTCGATCTGCTGCTGCGTCACGGGTACCGCGTGATTCCGGCTAGCGAGTTCGATCCCAGCATGTTGGAACATTGTCCACAGCACTCGAACCGAACACTTCCTCACGGGTGACCGTTTTGGCATCATCTGTGAAGTCGATATTGAGTACGACCCGGTCATGTTAGCGCCGGGCGATTTTAGCCGCTAATAGTCAAACTATTTTGACCAATCCCG
>ENA-OYXC01000293-OYXC01000293.1-human-gut-metagenome-genome-assembly--contig:-NODE-293-length-24957-cov-10.693438_pt1 | contig 24957 bp, 24 predicted proteins | sample MGYA00244214_ERZ653415 | MGnify/ENA primary metagenome ERZ653415 (study PRJEB26926, sample SAMN06165016) | human gut metagenome | biome: ENVO:00009003; feature: ENVO:2100002; material: ENVO:00002003... | reverse complement strand
ATTAATAATTAAAGAAAGCGCAACGAAATTAAAAATTAATAATTAATAATTTAAGAAATGGTTCAAAAAGTAAATCAACTATTGAACGACAAGGCATGGGCACGCTGGACAGCCCTTGTCCTTATCGCTTCCATGATGTTCTTCGGCTACATGTTCGTCGATGTAATGTCACCAATCCAGGCCCTTATGGAAAGCCAGAAGGGATGGGGTCCGGACACCTTCGGTACCTATGCAGCATCCGAGTACATTGTTAACGTTCTCGGCTTCCTCATCATTGCTGGTGTTATCCTCGACAAGATGGGCGTTCGCTTCACCGGCGTGCTCTCAGCTTCGATGATGTTCATCGGCGCACTCATCAAGTTCATCGGCATCACCGACTGGTTCGCTCAGACCGCCTTTGCCGAGTGGCTCAACTCTTGGTGGGTAGACCTCCCTGCAAGCGCAAAGATGGCTTGCTTCGGCTTCATGCTCTTCGGCTGTGGCTGCGAGATGGCAGGCACAACCGTTTCCAAGGCAATTGCAAAGTGGTTCAAGGGCAAGGAGATGGCTCTCGCTATGGGTCTTGAGATGGCTATCGCACGCGTCGGCGTGTTCGCTATCTTCTCTATCTCGCCAATCATCGCCAACCACTTCGGCACAGTAGTAGCTCCGGTAGCGTTCTGCACCGTGCTCCTCCTCATCGGCCTCATCACCTTCATCGTCTTCACCTTCATGGACAAGGCACTCGACAAGCAGATGGGCGTAACAGAAGAGGCTGCCGACCCAGAGGAAGAGTTCAAGTTCAGCGACCTCGGCAAGATATTCTCTTCTCAGGTGTTCTGGATTGTAGCTCTGCTCTGCGTGCTCTACTATTCTGCCATCTTCCCCTTCCAGCGCTATGGTGCCAACATGCTGCAGTGCAACCTTGACGGCATCTCTGCCGAAGCAGCCTCTAACATCTTCCGATGGTTCCCTATCGGTGCAGCCGTAATCACTCCGTTCCTCGGCAACTTCCTCGACCGCAAGGGTAAGGGTGCTACGATGCTCATGGGCGGCGCATTGCTCCTCATCTGCTGCCATCTCGTCTTCGCCTTCGTGCTCCCGGCAACAAAGAGCCCCGTCATCGCCTACTCTACTATCGTATTGCTCGGCATCTCGTTCGCTCTCGTGCCTGCAGCTCTGTGGCCAAGCGTTCCGAAGATCATCGACGAGAAAATTCTCGGTTCGGCTTACTGCCTTATCTTCTGGGTGCAGAACATCGGTCTCTGCTTCGTTCCGAAGCTCATCGGCAACCTCCTCGCTTCTACCAACGCCGACAACCCTGCGGTTATCGCAGCTAAGGCAGCCGGTGCCGAGTTCATCCCTTACGACTACACCGTGCCTTTGCTCGTCTTCGCAAGCTTCGGTGTGCTCGCCCTCCTCTTCGCCATCTATCTGAAGGCACTCGACAAGAAGAGAGGATTCGGTCTTGAGCAGCCGAACATAAAGCAGTAAAATAAGTTGTTGTGTTGATGTGTTGAGATGTTGATGATTTGACAACTCTACATATTAAAAACACTACTTAGATATAAAAAACATAGAGTGCGTAAGAACACATAAATCGTATGTTTATGAGTTCTGAAGCACTCTTTTTTTATTTGCTTATCTACAATGCAGGAGCGTAACTGCCAAGGTACTTTCTGTGATGACGTTTGATGGGATCCTTCAGCTTTATCTTACCATAGTACTGGGTGGTGAAGGTCTGAATAAAGCTGTTGTTCACGATGGCAGGGTCTACATACCAATACTGGTTGGTGCTGTATTTGTTGGAGAGCCTTTTCATCTGTCTTTTCAGTTCCCTAACTTTCCAACATTCCTTGATGGATTCCTTATAATAGAACTGCATTTCAAGCGTATTATCACACTTCAACAGTTCATAATAATGGCTCCATGTCAATTTGTGGGACAGTGTTCCACATTTTGGGAATGCCAAGTATAACTTGCGCATATAGGTAAGATTTGTACGGTTGAATCCTTTTCCGTTTCTTGCAGTCAAATCCTTTGCAAGGTTTACAAGTTACGACTTTGCGCAAGCGAATGCAAGTATCGTGCGGAAAAAGTGTGGCAGAAGTCATCGTGCGGCGGACGGAATCTGATTGGGCGGCGGACGCTGTACGGTCGCTGAACAACATGTACAGCACGACTCGTACTGCGCTTTTAGTGTATTTTTCCTCAAATCCGCAACTTAACTTTTCAACGTCCTTCTTGCGTGTACACATCCTCTCATTACTGAATTTGATTTGAACTGAAACACCCGCTTGCGGCATACAATATCCCCTTACCCCACAATGCGACTTGAGGCAATACGCAGCATCATACCCATAAGTTGTAGGCGTTATCAAACTATTCCTCCAAAAGGAGTGAGTTTCTCAGATTTAATTTGTATTTTTGCCATGTCTATCGTTGAATTCTCTTGTTTGTTTTGCAACACTAAGATGAGTGAATTCTTCGACATGGCAAAATCCTGGGCCGCTCGGCTCTGTCGCTTGTCAGCGCAAGTGACCGGCTCTGCCGCTCTTTCACTTTCAAAACATTATAATTATGAATTATCCTCTTATATCAGAATATCTTGAAGCCATTAAGCATTCGGAAGACAATTTTAATGTACTGAGCACCCTTCGTCCTGTTTATGATGAAGCTGGTGAGATAGTGATGTCCAGCGGTAACTTTGCTGTGGTATTCAAGATGAAAGATGAATCCTCGGGGAAACTATATGCAGTGAAGTGCTTTTTGAGAGAGCAAGAGGGACGTGATATAGCATATCAGCAGATAACAGATGAATTGGAATATGTGTCATCAAACTATCTGTGCTCCATCAAGTACTTCCAAAAAGAACTGTTTGTTGATTCTACAGTTTCTTCTGATACTGAATTTCCTGTATTACTCATGGACTGGGTAGAAGGAGTTACGCTTGATAAGTATGTTCATCAACACATATCCGATAAATATGCTTTGCAGCTTATCACATATCAGTTTTGTAGAATGGCTGCCTGGCTGATGTCACAACCATTTGCTCATGGAGACCTTAAGCCCGATAATATCTTAGTTACTGAAGATGGGGCCTTAGTACTGGTTGACTATGATGGTATGTACGTGCCCGCTATGCAAGGACAAAAGGCGCGAGAATTGGGCAGTCCTGACTATCGCCATCCATTGCGTACAGAAGATTGTTTCAATGAACATATCGATGATTTTCCATTGGCGCTTATTGGTATGTCTCTGAAAGCAATAGCTTTAGACACCTCTTTGTTGCAGAATAATGCTAAGTCAGATTCGCTTCTGTTTTCAGAATCTGATTTCCAGGACATCGGTGATTGTCTGATGATGAAATCACTATGTGCTCTTTTGAATGATGCGGAATTTTCGAAATTATATGCTTTGTTCATTTTGGCGCAATCACAGCAAGAACTATCAGCCGTGTCATTTCGATTGTTTTTATTGAATAAGGTAGAAAAGCCAATTGAAGAAGTTCCTTCTACAGAAGCAACGGAAGAGGATTTAAAGGATGCTATTAAAGATGAGTATGGAGTTAAGTATAGTCGCGATGGGAAAAAGCTATTAAAGGCTTCTTCCTCATTATACGAGGAAGAATATGTTGTAAGAGAAGGAACAGAAGTTATTTGCGATGGTGCTTTGCAATCTACTCATATTAGAAGTGTAAAGCTGCCCTCTACGATAATATCTATCGGTTCTGCGGCATTTGCTGACAATAATTTGGTTTCATGTAATATTCCAGCATCCGTAAAATATATTGCCCATAACAACCCATGGGGAGGATGCGGCCAAATTATGAATATGGATATTCAATCTAAAAACTTCATCATAAAAGATGGGATTTTATATTCTTCTGATTTTAGAATTGTTTATGGTGCTATTTATTGGAAATCTGTTTTTAATATAGATAATCGATCAAAAAAAATATGTGCTAATGCATTTTGGTCTAGGAGTTTTTGTATGGTAAACAAATTAATATATATTGGACTATCAAATATAGAATATATTAGTAAAGAAGCCTTTAAAGGGTGTGCATCTCTTCAAGATATCACCATTCCAAGTTCTGTAACCTACATAGGAGATGAAGCCTTTAGTGGCTGCGGATCACTTCAAAGCGTCACTATTCCGAACTCTGTAACGAGCATAGGAGATGAAGCTTTTAGATGGTGCAAATCTCTTCAAAGCGTCACTATTCCGAACTCTGTAACGAAGATAGGAGATGGAGTTTTTAGTTGGTGCGAATCTCTTCAAAGCATCACTATTCCGAACTCTGTAACGAGCATAGGAGATCACGCTTTTAGTGTCTGCGAATCTCTTAAAAGCGTCACTATTCCAAACTCGGTAACGAGCATAGGAAATGGAGCTTTTAGTTGCTGCAAATCTCTTAAAAGCGTCACTATTCCGAACTCTGTAACGAGCATAGGAGATGAAGCCTTTGGTGGCTGCGAATCTCTTCAAAGCATCACCATTCCGAACTCTATAAGAAATATCGGAAATCACGCTTTTCGTGGTTGCAATATATGTTTTTTCATTTGTAACTCAACATATTTCCCAAATGATGATGTTTGCTTGTTCAATAAGGATAAGACAGCTATTGTTAGTATAATAAAAGATTGCGTCAATTATATAATTCCGAACTCTGTAACGAGCATAGGAGATGGAACTTTTGGTTGGTGCAAATCTCTTCAAAGCATCACCATTCCGAACTCTGTAAAGAGCATAGGAGATTACGCTTTTAGCTCGTGCGAATCTCTTCAAAGCGTCACCATTCCGAACTCTGTAAAGAGCATAGGAGATGAAGCCTTTAGTGGCTGCGAATCTCTTCAAAGCATCACTATTCCAAACTCTGTAACAAGCATAGGAAATGAAACCTTTAGTGGCTGCAAATCTCTTCAAAGCGTCACTATTCCAAACTCTGTAACAAGCATAGGAGATCACGCTTTTAGCTCGTGCTATTCTCTTCAAAGCGTCACTATTCCGAACTCTGTAACAAGCATAGGAGATGACGCTTTTGGTGGCTGCAAATCTCTTCAAAGCGTCACCATTCCGAACTCTGTAACGAAAATAGGATATTGCGCTTTTGGTTGGTGCAAATCTCTTCAAAGCGTCACTATTCCGAACTCTGTAAAGAGCATAGGATATGAAGCTTTTAGAAGGTGCAAATCTCTTCAAAGCGTCACTATTCCAAACTCGGTAACGAGCATAGGAGATGAAGCCTTTAGTGGCTGCAAATCTCTTCGAAGCGTCACCATTCCAAACTCTGTAACGAAGATAGGAGATGACGCTTTCCGTGGTTGCACGCATTTAAATGAGCGTTCCCGACTACGACTAGAAGAATTAAATTATACGCAAAATTTGGATTAAATATTATGAATATCAAAAGTAACAAAAAAGAGGTATGACAAATGGAAATATAATACTATGTGGGAAAGATGTCAAGCATCGGATGACCTCCGCTACTAAAAACGCTCTAAAAAGAACAGGAATGAAACACTACAGAATTACGAAGACGATAGCAGCGGCGCTGCTCTCTCTCGCTTGCTCCACAGCCTGCGCACAGCAGGGCGCATGGAGCGGCGTCCTCAACGTGATGGGCACGAAGCTGCCACTGGTATTCAACTTCTCGGCAGACGGCTGCACGCTTGACTCGCCGGCGCAGGGCGCGAAGGACATCCCGGCGCAGAAGAGCGTGGCAGAGGACGGCACGATAAAGGTGACGGTGGCGATGATTGGTGCTACGTTCGAGGGCAAGATGGAGGGCGACTGCATCAACGGCACGTTCGCGCAGGGCGCACTGCAGCTGCCGCTCACGCTGAAACGGGGAGCGCAGGAGGTGCGCAGACCGCAAACGCCGGTGGCTCCCTTCCCGTACAAGCAGGAGGAGGTGAGCTTCGAGAACGCCGGCTTCCGCTTCGGCGGTACGCTCTGCACGCCTGCCAACTGCACAAGCGATACGCCCGTAGTGCTCCTCGTGACGGGTAGCGGACAGCAGAACCGCGATGAGGAGTTGTTCGGACATCGACCGTTCGCCGTGATTGCCGACGCTCTGGCGCGCAACGGCATCGCCTCGCTGCGCTACGACGACCGCGGATGGGGCGACAAGACGGTCGACTTCAGCCGTTTCACCACTGACGACTTCAAGCAGGACGCGGCTGCTGCAATACAACTGCTGCGCCAACGCTTCCGCCGTGTAGGCATCGTCGGACACAGCGAGGGTGGCACTATCGCTCTGATGCTCGCAGCCGAGGGCAAGGCTGACTTCATCGTGTCGCTTGCCGGTATGGCGGCGTCGGGCAGAGAGACCCTTCTGCAGCAGAACCGACTCGCGCTGCAGGCGGCTGGCGTGGCACCCAACATGATAGAGAACTACTGCAAACCTATCGCCAAGGCACTCGACGCTCTGGCTGAGGGTAAGACTGTAGAGGAGATTAGCGATGCCGACGTACCCAACGAGATGAAGCCGGTGTTCAGAAAGACGATGCAGCAGGGCAACTCGCCCTACATGCGCCATTTTCTAACACTCTGCCCCTCTGCCCTACTGCCGAAGATAAAGTGCCCCGTGCTTGCACTCAATGGCACGAAGGACACGCAGGTAGATTGCGCGCAGAACCTCACAACACTTGAGAAGGGGCTCACCAACTGCCAACACGACATCAAGAAGGTGGAGGGCGTGAACCATCTCTTCCAGCATTGCAAGACGGGCATCGTCATGGAGTATCAGCAGATAGAGGAAACGATGGCACCGGAGGTGCTGGAAATAATAACGGAATGGATAAAAACAGTATGAACGAAACACTAAATGTACTTGAAACCCGCCGCAGCGTGCGCGGTTTCGACCCCGAACGAATGCCGTCCGACGAGCTCATCGAGCAGGTGGTGCGTGCCGGCGAATATGCCCCTACGGGCAGAGGTATGCAGTCGCCACGAATAGTGGTAGTGACAAACAAGGCTGTGCGCGACAAACTTTCGCAGCTCAACGCCAAAGTGATGGGCGTAGAATCGGACCCGTTCTACGGTGCGCCGGTGATAATTCTCGTGCTCGCCGACCGCTCACGCCCTACATATATCTATGATGGTTCACTCGTGATGGGCAACTTGATGAATGCAGCCCATGCCGTAGGATTGGGTAGCTGCTGGATTCACCGCGCTCACGAAGTGTTCGACTCCGTTGAGGGCAAGCTATTGCTCGCCTCATGGGGCATCGAGGGCGACTACGAGGGCATCGGACACGTAGCGTTGGGCTATGCGCTGAAAGAACCCGTAGAAGCGAAACCAAGAAAGGACGATTATACGATTTGGATAAAATAAAAAATAACCGAGGGTTATTTTTTACGGTAAAACTAATAATGTGGTCAAAGACGGGCTGAAAGCCCAACAATCACATAGCCCAGGGCAGCGCCCTGGGTAAACATTATACCCCACATCTCCATTCGCCCTGTAAGGGCAAAAGCCTAATTATTAAGGTATTGCCCTTACAGGGCGCATTGCTCATTATATACAAAAATACCCAGGGCGTTGCCCTGGGCTATGTGATTGTTGGGCTTTCAGCCCGCATTAATTGAGTTTCGACATCCTCATTAGCTAAGCTTCTCGTCAGACTCTTCCGACTTCTTAGAAGCAGTCTTGCGAGTAGTAGCACGCTTGCGCTTCGGCTTCTCCTCTGTAGTTTCAGAAGCAGTCTTAACGCCTGCCAATTCTGGGTCGATCATGATACGACCGCAGTACTCGCACACGATAATCTTCTTGTGCATCTTGATGTCGAGCTGGCGCTGTGGCGGAATCTTGTTGAAGCAGCCACCGCAAGCGTCGCGCTGTACGTAGACGATGCCGAGACCGTTGCGTGCATTCTTGCGGATGCGCAGGAAGCTTGAGAGCAAACGTGGCTCAATCTTTGTTTCCAACTCGGCAGCCTTAGCTTTCAGCACTTCCTCCTCCTCACGAGTCTCCTGCATGATCTCGTCAAGCTCATTCTTCTTCTCAACGAGTGCCTGCTGGCGGTCGGCGATGAGGTCGTTGGTGTGAGCGAGCTCGCGCTTCTTGTCCTCAACCTTTACGTTAGCCTCCTTAATCTTCTTGTTGCAAAGCTCTATCTCAAGGCTCTGGAACTCTATCTCCTTGGTCAGTGTGTCGTACTCGCGGTTGTTGCGTACCTCGTCGAGCTGCTTCTTGTAGCGCTCTACGCTCTCCTCTGCCTCTGCTATCTCGCCCTGCTTCTGAGCGACAGCCTGCTGGAAGCTAACGATGTCGCCCTCGATGTGCTCCACACGTGTCTTCAAGCCTGCAATCTCGTCTTCAAGGTCCTGCACCTCAAGAGGCAACTCGCCGCGCAATGCGCGCTTCTCGTCGATAGATGAGAGAGTGGTCTGAAGCTGGTAGAGGGTCTTCAGTCTTTCCTCTACTGAAATTTCTGATTCCTTTTTTGCCATAGTCTTTGATATTTTAAAAATACATTATCGGATTTGTACATGTGTCGGCGATGAAACACTTCACGCCTTCACAACTGTTTTCTATTATCTCGCGGAATATCTCGCTCGTGAACTGCTCGCTCTGATAGTGGCCTATCACCGCTATCTGTATCTGCTGCTCGCGTCCGAAATACTCGTGGTAGTGCATCTCGCCCGTTACGAAGGCATCGATGCCGGCATTCGCTGCGTCGTCGAGAAGGAACGAACCAGAGCCACCGCAGATTGCCACGGTGCGTATCGGGCGGCGCAACAGCTCATTTGCCTGCACACATTCTACGCCGAACACACGCTTAAGCAGGATGATGAAGTCGTCGGCAGCAAGCGGTTCGGCGAAACAGCCTACAACGCCCGAACCATACTCAACACCGTTCATCTCCTTCGCACTCATGAAGCGCACGTCCGTAAGCCCCATCTTCTCGGCAATCTTGTAGTTGACACCGCCCTGCGCATTGTCCATGTTGGTATGGAGCGAGAGGATGACGATGCCCTGCGCAAGTGCCTTCATCACGCAACGCTGCACATAGTCCTCACCAGTGAGGCGAGAGAGCTTGCGGAAGATGAGCGGATGGTGCGACACTATGAGGTTACAGCCCTTCTGGGCAGCCTCGTCGACGATACGTTCAGTAACGTCCAGACACAATAATGCCCCTGATACTTCCGCCTCTGTCAATCCAACTTGCAAGCCAGCATTATCCCAGCTTTCCTGCAAGGGCAGAGGCGCGAAACGTTCAAGGGCTTCAATTACTTCCTTTATTTTCACGCTATTCAGCCTTATGTATGTCGATAGAATATCTATTTAGAGGTACAAAGTTACGACTTTTTTGGCAAAGCAACAGCTCTGCACCCTCTTAATTAGAATATTTTAACGACATCCGTAGGAGGCTACGGCATTCTTGCCGTAGCCACGCACCATGTTCTTGATTCAGACGGTAACAAGATAATAGGAGGGTATGGCATCCTGCCAGACCCACGCACCCTTCATAACCGCTATACTTAAAAAACAGCGTGACTACGGCAAGGATGCTGTAGCCTCCTACCGTTACAACTGTACGCTCTCGATGCGCAGCTTGACGAGTCCGGCAGGCACGCGCACCTCCACAACGTCACCGGCCTGCTTGTTGAGCAGTGCCTGGGCTATAGGCGATTTGATTGATATCTTGCCCTCAGTGAGGTTCGCCTCATGCGGATTGACCACCATATACTTCATGGTGCGGTTGTTGGCGATGTTCGTAAGCTCGATGCGGCTGAGCAGTCCGACGCGGTCAGCCTGCAGGCGTGAGCGGTCGATGACACGTGCGTTCTCAAGCACCTTCTGCTTGAAACGTATCTGTCCTAACAGTCTGCCCTGCTCGCGCTTGGCAGCATGATATTCAAAGTTCTCGCTAAGGTCGCCCTTATCGCGTGCCTCTGCAATGGCATCGCGCACGCGCGGCAGTTCAACGAGTTCAAGTTCGCGTAGTTCGGCTACCAGCTTGTCGTAGCCCTCTTGTGACATATATTCCATTATAAGTTTTGAGTTTTATCAAATATTCCAGTCGTCGGGATTGCACGTTGCCTCCACTTTGTTTTCGATATCGTCGGGCAGCGCAGGGAAGAAGTCGATGCCCGTGATGCGCTCCACCTCGTCAACCGAGTTGGCATAGTCGCCCTTCGGTCGGTTGCCGTCACCATTCTTATATATAAAGCCGATTGCCTTCGGTTCGCCCGTCATACAGAGCACCACCTTGAAGAAGGCATCGGGCACCGAGACACGGTTCTTGCCGATGGTTTTCTTGCTGTTCTTGTAAAATATCGGACCGCACACGATGTAGAGCGCACCGTCCTGCTTAGCCCACTTGCGGCACGCTTGCTCCATCTCGTTCCAGTCGCCACGGTTCAGTTGCGGTGCCTGCGGACAGATGTTTGTGAAGAGGAACGACTCGTCCATAGCCTGCGCGCTCCATTTGTTGTCGCCAGCCGGACACATATGACCACGGTCGTAGCCCGAACGCACATAGTCGAAATCGACAGCGCGCGGCTCTGGCACATCGGTGTCCTCATGAAACTTCGCATCGCTGCGCTTGCTGTTGCCCGTAAGGCGTTCCGCGGTGAGGCACCACGCCACCCAGTTGGGCACACGGCGATTGCTGTTATACGACACGGTGTAGCCCGTGCGGCGCAGTATCTGTTCGGGCACAGACTTAAGTCGAGCCGGAATCTCCAAGTCTGTGTATTCGCCGTCAGCAACAGCGGTTGCCGCCGACTTCTTGCCGCCGGAAGAAAGGCTACTCTCGCCCACTCCGTCAGCCTTCGTATTCTCAACTATGCCTATAGCCGCTTTGCTCTCGGCAAGCTTTGCGTCCATGCGCTTCGCCACTTCGCCGCAAGAGCAGAACACAGGCAGAAGACAGCACGCAACAAGTATTGTTCTTATTTTGTTCATTTTAGATTTTTGAATTATGAACCCAACATTTCCTTCAGACTCTCCACGCGCCACAACCGTTCGTGCTCATACTCCTCTGTCTTTTCGTGCGCCCATATAGTATGAAAAGGCACATGAACAGCGTAGGCACCAATCTGCAATGCAGGAGCGATGTCGCTTCGGAAGCTGTTGCCCACCATAAGCAGTTCGGCAGGCGACACCTGCAGTTCGGTACAAAGATTATGATAAGCCTCCTCCGTCTTGTCGCTCACGATGCTGACCACATCGAAGAAAGGTGCAAGTCCCGAACGGCGCAGCTTGTTCTCCTGGTCGAGCAGTTCGCCCTTGGTGAAGACAGCCAAGCGGTATCGACGTGCACCATGTTCATCAGTCTGGTCGTGCAGATAGCGCAGAGTCTGTTCTACCCCTTCAAGCGGTGTGGCATCAATGTGAAGCAGACTCTTTCCCAACTCCACTATTCTGCCAATGATATCGCCAGTTACTGTTCCACGACTTACCCTCACCGCATTCTCTACAAGCGAGATAGTGAAAGCCTTGCAGCCGTAGCCCATGTCAGCCATGTTCGCTGTCTCGGTAGCGAAGAGAGCCGCTGACACCTCCTCCTTGCTTCCCCACGGGGCAAGCAGACGGCAGTACTCATGTTCCACCGCCTCGAAGTGGTTTTGCAACTCCCAAAGCGTGTCGTCGGCATCGAAAGCAATAGCGCGTATGCCCTGCAGCTTCTCGTGCAGGGTTGCGCAATCAGTATTGTTCATCATTTACTAATTATCGTTCAGCGTTTACTTCGTGTTTTTCATTCGTCCATAAGCGTCGAGCGAATAGCGACGCGCCACTTTCACAGCCACCACCGTAGCCACTATCGACGAGCAGAGCACGCCGAACAACAGTAGCACGAAGAGCACTACCGCATCGACGACCGTCATTCCGCCCATAATCATAGCCCACATCATAACCGCACCTGCGCCTACGGACGTGCCGCCTACCATAGCACTTATGCCACGCGTGACTGCCTGTTGCACAGCACGGCGTGTGAGATAGCCCAACGCCTCGTGATGCGTAGCGCCGTTGCCAAGCATATAATAGTAGAATTGGTTGTGATGACGCAGTCTGGCGTAGTACATAGACAACGCACGAGCCAACACATCAGCCGTGCCTGTGAGCAATATAGCGAATACGGGCAGCATGAAGCGCGCACTGAGAGCCGCCAGTGACGTGATGTTGACGAGCGATATACCCACGCCCGTAAGCATGGTGCCGACGAAGAGTCCGGCTATAGCAGGAAGCACATACGACGTAGAGCGCAGACGTGCCTTCACTTTCACCTCTATTGCCGAGTAGAATAGCATGATGATGACGAACACAATGTCGAGTGCGATGCTGTCCCACTGCACGAGCCAATAGACAATGGAGCCTATGATGCCCACTCGCAGTGCCATAGAGAACAGACCTTTCATCATCTTGCCAACCATGTTCACACCTGCCATTCCCATCACTACGATGGGTATTATTATGAAAATGACACCGAGTGTCAATGCTATCCAGAGATTTACCATAGCTTAAATTGTTTGGTTTATAAGTTAACCCTTTTATTGCACACAGCGAGCAGAGTCTGATCGCCAGTTGCTACGATCAGCGCAACGCCTTCCGAACGCTTCTGCATGATATAGTCAGCCACGAGTCGGCATCCTGCTTCGTCCTGCCGCGATGTGGGGTTGTCGAGCAACAACAGTTGACGTTCGAACATACCAACGAGCGTAAGCGACGCTCGCTGAGCCACCGCCTCCTCCATCTCGTCGAAGCCCTTCTGCATACAGTCGTCAGCAACGCCGAGGCGCATCAATTCAGCTGCCACCGCCTTTGCCGAATAGGCATAGTCGGCATTGACTTTTAGGGCGAACTGACTCTTCGCCACCTCCTGCACGGTGAGCCCCTCGAAGTCGAGCGAGTCGGGCTGATAGGCGATGAACAGGCGGAAGTAGATGCCCGTAGTGGCTGTGACGGGCTCTCCATCGATGCTCACCCACCCCGATTTAAGCGGTCGCATACCAAGCATAGCGAGCAGCAGAGCCTTGCGCGACTCTGTATTGCCCGTTACGGCAACCGCATCACCTGGCTGAGCCACAAACGAGACATCACTGAAAAGTGTCTCCCCACCCTTCACCGCCGTAGCATTCTTAAATTCAAATATCATCGTTGTTTCGCTTTCTTAGTTTCATTATAAAGTACAAAAGTACAGAAAACAATTGTAAACAGGAAGCGAATGGACTAAAAAAACGGCATTAGTTTGTGGTTGTCAAAATGAAGAGTTAATTTTGCAACCTAATAATCATGCGTTTTTTAGCAGAAAGAACGTTTTTTCATAGCAGACCAAATCAAAAGTAAGAATGACATTTTCAACACAAGATATAACAAGAAAGTGCGCCTCGCTGCCTGCCTCGCTGATTGCTGACGACGTGAACAGCGCACTGCAAACGCACCATTCACTTGTCATCACGGCTCCGCCTGGTGCCGGCAAGTCGACATTGCTGCCCCTGACCATCCTCTCCTCGCTCGGCGAGGGCGAGAAGATACTCATGCTCGAGCCGCGCCGACTTGCAGCACGACAGATTGCGGAGCGCATGGCGCAGATATTAGGCGAAACGGTGGGCGAGACGGTGGGCTACAGAGTGAGGTTCGAGAGCAAGGTGTCGAAGCGTACACGCATCGAAGTGCTGACGGAGGGCATCCTCACACGTATGCTCGTAGACGATGCAACGCTCGACGGTGTGAGCATCGTCATCTTCGACGAGTTTCACGAGCGTAGCATCAACTCCGACCTTGCACTCGCACTAACACGCCAGGCACAAGAGATTATACGCCCCGACCTGAAGATTGTTATCATGTCGGCGACTATCGACGCCTGCGGTATCTGCGCAGCGTTGAAGGCTCCGCTAATAGAGAGCGAGGGACGCATGTTCCCCGTAGAGCTGCACTACGCCGACGAGGACACCGACCCACGCGACATAGCCGCCGTAGCAGCCTCAATAACTATCGAAGCGTACAAGAAACACGAAGGCGACATACTCGTGTTTCTGCCAGGACAGGCAGAGATAGAACGTTGCTTTGAACTTCTCAGCAACTCTCAACCCATCACCACCACAACACCTCACCATCTCACCATACACCCTCTTTACGGCAACCTCTCGCCAGAGAACCAGCGTCGCGCTATCGCCCCATCTGCACCTGGCGAGCGCAAGATTGTGATAGCAACGCCTATCGCCGAGACATCCATCACGATTGAAGGCGTGCGCGTAGTGATTGACTCTGGTCTGTGCCGTCAAGTAGTGTTCGATGCACGCACCGGACTGAGTCATCTTCAGACCGTGCGCATCAGCATGGACATGGCTACACAGCGCATGGGTCGCGCCGGACGTGTGGCAGAGGGCGTGTGCTACCGCCTTTGGACGAAAGCGTCGGAGCATCTGATGGCTGAGCAGCGCAAACCGGAGATTGAGGAAGCCGACCTCGCGCCGATGGTGCTCGACACGGCTGCCTTCGGCGAGAGCGACGCAGAAGCCCTTCCGTGGCTCACCATGCCGCCACGTGCCGGTGTGTTCAAGGCGAAAGAACTGCTCATGTCGCTCGGTGCTATCGACGAGAACGGCAATATAACGCCTATCGGCAAGCGCATGGCAGCACTACCCTGCCACCCGCGTATCGCAAGAATGATTCTCGCCACAACCTCTCTCACCACCTCAACATCTCAGGGGGTGCACTTGTCTCAAGTGCACCAACAACACCTCACCACCTCAACATCTCACCACCACAACACCACCTCTTTAGCTTGCGACATAGCCGCTCTGCTCGAAGAAAAAGACCCACTATCCGAGACCGGTGGCACCGATCTTACTCTGCGCCTCTCCGCTCTGCGCGCCGCACGCCGTAAGAAGCAGCCGGGCAGATGGCAGCGCATAGCGAAGATTGCAGCCGAATATCGTCGCATGGCACACACCGACGAGGAAAACCGCGACCCTGCACCTACGGAAGTTGGACTGCTCGTGGCTCATGCCTACCCGGAGCGCATCGCACACAGCACGAACAGCATCGGTAGCTACCGCCTTGCAAGTGGTGCCAATGTGCAGTTGGATGCCACCGACCAGCAGTCGGCTCACTCCTGGCTTGCCATAGCATCGCTCCATAGTGCACCTGGAGCTACGGGCAGAGTGTTCCTCGCTGCACCGTTAGACCCAGAGGATCTAAACGCAGAGTTCGTAAAGGAGGTCGACAACATTTCGTGGGACACCAAGCAGGGCTGTGTGGTGATGCAGCGCGAACAGCGCATAGGCAAACTCATGCTCAGCGAGAAGCCGATACACGATGCCGACAAAGAACAAGTGAAGAGCATAGTGTGCGAGGCGATGAAGAAGGACGGACTGACGATGATGGCATGGAGCGAGAAAGCCGTGGAGCAGGTGCAGCGACGTGTGGCGCAAGTGGCTGCGTGGCACCCCGAACTGGCGTTGCCCGACGTGTCGACCGAGCACTTGCTGAGCACAGCTGCCGACTGGCTGCCGTTCTATCTTGAAGAAGGAGGACGCGTGAAGTCGAGCGTTCAGGAACTGAGAAAGCTTAACCTTGCTGAGATAATATGGAACCTCCTGCCATACGAAGCACAGCAGGAGGTAGACCGACTGGCACCGACACACATCGAAGTGCCTACGGGGTCGCGCATACGCATCGACTACCGTACTGGAGCCGAAGCACCGGTGCTGAGCGTGCGCCTACAAGAATGCTTCGGAATGGAGCGCACGCCATGTGTTGACGATGGCAAACAACCGGTGCTTATGGAACTTCTGTCACCGGGCTTCAAGCCCGTGCAGCTGACGCAAGACCTTGCCAGCTTCTGGCAGGGCACTTACTTCGAAGTGCGCAAGGAGCTAAGACGCAGATACCCGAAGCACTACTGGCCCGAAAACCCACTGGAAGCGGAGGCAGTGAGGGGCGTAAAAAGAAAATGAACGCTTATGTAGTATTAATAAACGTTCATTGTATAAGACAGTAAAAGTTACGATTAATCCATACGCGTCGGTCGACGCGGATGTCTGCGTCGGTCGATGCGGATGTCTGCGTCGGTCGATGCGGATGCCTGCGTCGGTCGATGCGGATGCCTGCGTCGGTCGATGCGGATGCCTATATATAGACAAATACAAGGCGCAGTATCTGCAAACATCCGCCAAACCTTAAATCTACAGGTTTTTTAATAAGCCTTTATGCGATAGATTATACCCAATTCCAAGCGGTCGGTGTTGTAATCGGTGAGCGTGCTGCGACGTGTGTAGTTGTACTTGCGACCTGCATAGGAAAGGAACACACGGAAGTCTTGCTTCTTCACGGGGAAGTACTCCAAGGTGCCCACGTAGCCATAGCTGCGACGATAGTTGTGAAACAGCTCGCTGTTGCATACGGTAGTGATGCCATATATGCCCTTCAACTGAAGGTTCCACGATGGTGCGAACTGCCAGTCGGACTTGGCTGTTAGCGTGTGATACTTCACCTTGCCGAAGTGGGGATTGACCTCGGTTTCATCATCAGCGACATTAAGCAACGGCATCACTTCTGACGTGGCGATGCCGAGCTGGTCGAGGTCGTCGAACGCACCCATATAGTCGAGGTAGCACTGAAACTTGGGCAGATTGAGTTGCTGTCCTAAGGTTATCATCTTGCTGTACTTGCCCTTGGCCTGTGTCTGCACTCCACACGACCAGCGCGTGTTGAGCACTCCGCCGAACATCGACCCGTTCCAATTGAGGATATATACAAAGGGGGCATTCGACTTCTTCAGCGGTGCGACCTTGCTGCCATTCACAATCACGGGAGTCTCGCCATATCGTTCGGAAAACTTCTCCTGATACGTATTGCTCACCTCTACAGCTATCTCATGATTGGGCGTGGGATGATAGCTTGCCATCACACCCGTCATAAAGTCGCCCATATTGCCCACTATGTCCGAATACTCGTAGACATAAATCGGGTTCTCGTCAAACTCATAACCACCCCACAACTGCGCCAACTTACCGCCAGCGATAGTGAACTTGTCGTTTATGTTGTAACCCACCATCATAATATCGGTAGCCTTAGCAAAATTGTCAAGGCTCCGACCTGCAGCCGACCTGTTAAGACTGTGGCGCAGACGATAGAAGAGTTTGTCGTTGATGGTGCCTTTGATCTCAAGACGCAACTGACGGTTGGCAAACTTCGAGTCCCACTCGTCGGTGCGACTGTCATGCTCTGCCCTCACCGAACCGGCAAAGTTGACGTAAACATTGAAGGCATCGTGCTTCTTCTCCAGTTTGGTTATACGCTCGGCGATTGACTGCACACCGTTGTCATTGCCACCCATAAGCGTGTTATTACCCTGTGCTGCTGCACCTAAAGACACAAAAAGTGACGATATTACAAGTAAGAATTTGTTCATTGTTGTTTAAGTTAATTGTAATACAAAAGTACAAAAAATTATTGAATAACCTTTCTTTTGCAAAAAACAATCGCTCGTTTCAGTTTTTTTCTGTAATTTTACACTCTTAAAAAAACAATATAAATTGTGTAAATACAGAATATGAAGAGCTTACTTATAAAGGACACTACCGTCGACGAGCGTATGCAGATTGTGAAGGAAGCACTCGGCGGATTCGGCAACTGCGACTGCGAAGGCATCGACATGGACGATATGTACGACGACTATATCTTCGGAAGACGCGAACTGGCGGACATAAATCGCGAGTTCAGCCAACAACACGCCGGTGCGGTGAAGGCAGAAGACCGCGAAAAACGATCGGGATGTGCCATGCACTAATCTTTAAAACAACAACAATCACACAACGAACGATAAGAAAATGGAATTGATACTGAAATACTTCCCTAATCTCAGCGACACTCAGCGCGAACAGTTCGCTGCGCTGAAGGCTCTCTACGAGGACTGGAATAGCAAGATTAATGTCATCTCGCGCAAGGACATGGACAACTTCTACGAGCACCACGTGCTCCACTCGCTTGCCATAGCTCACGAGATACGCTTCCGCGAAGGCACAAAGGTGCTCGACCTCGGCACGGGTGGCGGCTTTCCGGGCATACCACTCGCAATCATGTTCCCCGACAGCCAGTTCAAGCTCATCGACCGCACGGGCAAAAAGATTCGTGTGGTGAACGAGGTGGCGCAGGCAATCGGACTGAAGAACGTTGTGGCTGAACAGCTTTCGGGCGAAGAAGAGAAGGCGCAGTACGACTTCGTGGTGAGCCGCGCCGTGATGCCCCTACCCGACCTCGTGAAGATTATTAAGAAGAACGTGAACCGCAAGAACCAGCACAACTCACTGCCTAACGGACTCATCTGTCTTAAAGGTGGCGACCTGCAGGCTGAAACAAAGCCGTTCAAGAACATCGTGAGCCTCACCGAAATACACGATATGTTCAAAGAGGAGTGGTTCAAGGAGAAATATCTCATCTACCTACCCCTGTAAAAGTAAAAAGGTAAAAGAGTAAAAAGAAAAGAAGAAATGCTCAAGATAGAAACATTCACATGCAACATGCTGCAGGAGAACTGCTATGTTGTTAGCGACGAGACCAAGGAGTGCGTCATCATCGACTGCGGTGCATACACCGAGGCAGAGAAACTCGCCATCGAGAAATACATCAACGAGAACGAGCTGCGTCCAGTACATCTCATTGCTACACACGGACACCTCGACCATAACTTCGGCGATGCCTTCATCACCAGTACCTACGGTTTGCCGTTGGAGCTTGATGCATCTGACGAGGCTTACGTTCGCGCTGCCGACAAGCAGGCTGCGTTCTTCGGTATAGCTCTTACAGAGCCTATCGCTTCGGACATCAAACCGTTCACAGCAGGTGCCCACCTCAAGTTCGGCTCGCACGACATTGAGGTAATCGAAACACCGGGACACTCTATGGGCAGCGTAGTGCTTTACATCAAAGACGAACGCGTGGCGTTCACCGGCGACACTCTCTTCCGTGGCTCTATCGGCAGAACCGACTTCGAGGGTGGAAGTATGCTGATGATTATACAGAGTCTGCGCATGTTCGTGCAGTTTCCCGACGACATCACGCTGCTGCCTGGACACGGACCGAAGACCACAATGGGATATGAGCTGGCGCATAACCCGTACTTAGACCGATAGATGAAAGCAGAAAAAATAATTCTCGGCATCGACCCAGGTACGAACGTGATGGGATATGGTGTGCTGCGAGCCGTGGGCAACAAGGCAGAGATGCTGCACATGGGCGTGATAGATATGCGCAAAGACCACGACCCTTACCTGCGTCTTGGCAAGATACACGAGCAGGTGACGGCGATAATCGACCGCTTCCTGCCAGACGAGATGGCTATCGAGGCTCCGTTCTTCGGCAAGAACGTGCAGTCGATGCTCAAGCTCGGACGATCGCAAGGCGTAGCCATAGCAGCTGCTGTGGGACACAGCGTACCCGTACACGAGTATGCACCGATGAAGATAAAGATGGCTATCACAGGGCAAGGTCAGGCTTCGAAGGAACAGGTGGCTGCTATGCTGCAACGCTTGCTACGCATCGAAGCCGACGAGATGCCGAAACTGATGGATGCCACCGACGCTCTTGGCGTGGCTTACTGCCACTTCATGCAGCAAGGCAACCCTGTAAGCGACACTCACTATAGCGGTTGGAAGGACTTCATAAACAAAAACCAAGATAAGATAAGCCGCATCGGACACTAAGCAACACACACTACTGTAGCAGCTTTATAGCTGTAAAGAAAAATAAGAACGTATGAAAAAGTTGTTTATAATATTGGCACTTGTATGTATGTCGGTACTGAGCACATCGGCTCAAGAGATATACGACGAGGTGAGAAGAATTGAAAAGGAGGCAAAAGCATTTGCCAACGACACGAAAAACAATTTGGAGGCACGCAAGATAGCTACGTTCAAATACGATGCTATCTACTATCTCATCGACAAAGCGAGCCAAGAACCTCTCTTCAGCGAGTACGAATTGGGTGTGCAGACAAATGCTATGATTGAATTTGTGAACCTCTTCGTAAGCAAACTCAGCACTTTAAAAAAGAACAAAGACAAGGATATGCTGAAAGCGGTGTTCCGCACAGCTACTATCAACAACTCACTCTTCAACGACGTTGACAAGGAAGTGATATACAGTTATGTGGACAACGAGAACTTTATAACACAGTTCTCTCTTGATACCGACTGGCCAAAAGCATTGGCAGAGGTGCAAAGCAAATAAGCTTTGCACTTTTTTTATCGTCCTACTTCAGGATTTTCGCCAAAGAAGTTGAGCGAACAATCCGTCACATCGTCACTCTCCATCGCTATATCATCGATTGCACGCGTGTATAGCATTTGTTCGCCCGACTTTGCCGTTATTCTCAGCTTTAGCTTTCGCGCATCGGCATGTGGAAAGGTGTAGAGTTCGTATGTTGATTTACCTCTATATGCAAGCCTTTCCACGGCATGTGACTCCGTCTGACGCGAACTCACCTTGCCGTATCCCGTTGTGGGGTCGAGCGTACTGCTACCGCCTATGTAGTAAAACGATAGAGTGTCTATCTCTTGTGGTGTAACGTCGTTAAGCGTCACACGCAACTTGGCTATACAATGTTTCAAGGTGATGTCGTGAGAAGCCTTACCTTTTATGTCTAATTCGCCATAATAACAATAGGTATCGGTAAGTTTGTTCTTCTTGAACGTTACGGTATTTGGCTCCGATATTGTAGGTGCGGCATTGCCGTTCTCCGCAACAAATACAAACGAATACTTGCCTTTGGGTATGGCAAGCGACACTTTTCCAAAATCATTATCGCTGCTGAGTTGAGTGATTGTGCGATAATTCAGACGCTCTCCTCCTGCATCGAACACCGAGAAACTCAATCGCTTACACTTGCTTTTCAGCGAAGCAGTGCCGTTCTGCGCCGATTCTACACCGAGCACATTAAACTTCACGTTGAGTGTAGGTAGTTTATTTCCATTATCGTCTTTGTTATCAACCACCACATCGCCACCTTCGTTGGTGCTTTCTACGAATTGTTTCTCGCATGAAGCACCAACAAACACAAGGGCAGCAAGGGCAATGTGCACACAAATAGTCTTGATATTCATAGGTAGTAGTAGTTTGAAAGATTTGCATTTAGGCGATTACCACTTCGGCTTTCTGCCCTTGTAGCCGCTCTTATTGTTACGATTGCTGCGCCCCTTACGGCTATCGCGAGTGTCCATCTCGTCTCTGCCCTCGCGACGTTCAAACTCCGGGCGACGGTTGTTGCCGAAGTTGCGTCCGTAGTTAGGAGCCGGCACACCAGCATAGAGCTTCTGTATGAGATCAGCTCTACCTATGCGGCGTAGCTCCTGCTCGATGGCGCGGCGTTCCTCCGGTTTGTACCAGAAGAAGAACTGACGCTGTGCGAGCTTCTCTCGCGGAGTCTTTGCACTGAACACCGGCTCCAGCGTGTAGGGATCATAGCCCGTATACCATGTCTCCGTGCTCACGGTCATTGGTGTCGGTGTGAAATCCTGCACCTGCTCTAAGTGGAAGTCGAGTTGCTTTGTAAGCACCGCAAGTTCAGCCATGTCCTCTTCTCTACAACCCGGATGCGAACTGATGAAGTAAGGAATGATCTGCTGGTTGAGATGCTCCTCACGGTTTATGCGGTCGAAGATACACTTGAACTCGCCGAACAGCTTGAACGACGGCTTACGCATGAGCTTGAGCACCGCATCCGACGTGTGTTCGGGTGCCACTTTGAGTCGTCCGCTCACGTGTTTGGTGATTAGTTCGCGTGTGTACTGGCGTGCTACGGCATTGATTGCCTCGTCCTTGCTACGATGCAGCAGCAGGTCGTAGCGCACACCGCTACCGATGAAACTCTTCTTTATGCCGGGCAGAGCGTCGACGGCGTGATATATTTCGAGCAGCTTCGAATGGTCGGTGTTGAGGTTGGGGCACACCTGCGGATGGATACACGACGGACGTTTGCAGACGGCGCACGCCTTTGGGTTGTTGCCGTGCATACCGTACATATTAGCTGACGGACCACCGAGGTCGGAGAGGTAGCCCTTGAAGTCGGGCATCTCTATCACCTTCTTCACCTCCTCCACGATGCTGCGCTTAGAACGGCACGCTATGAACTTGCCCTGATGCGCACTGATTGTGCAGAAGGCGCAACCGCCGAAGCATCCGCGGTGCAGATTGACCGAGAACTTAATCATCTCGTAAGCCGGTATGCGCTTGCCCTTGTACTTGGGATGTGGCAGACGGGTGTAAGGCAGGTCGAACGAGCGGTCGAGTTCGTCAGAGGTCATCGGCGGATAAGGCGGATTGACAACGGCATACTTGTTGTCTACAGCCTGCAGCAGACGCTGTGCGTGCATCTTGTTCGACTCCTCTTCGATGTGCCGGAAATTGTCTGCTTGCGCCTTCTTGTTGCGCAAACACTCCTCGTGGCTGTGCAGCACGATGTCGTCGTCGCCAATGCCGTTGGGTATCTCCTTCTCACGGCAGAGGTAGACAGTCTGCGGAATGTCGTGCACTGCGCTTATAGGCAAGCCCTCGGCGAGGTTGCGACAGAGTTCTACAATAGGTTTCTCGCCCATGCCGTAGATTATCATGTCAGCACCAGAGTCGCAGAGTATGCACTTCTGCAGCGAATCCTTCCAGTAGTCGTAGTGCGTCAGACGGCGCAACGAAGCCTCGATGCCGCCCAATACGACGGGCACATCGGGGAATAGTTGCTTCAAAATCTTTGTATATACAATGGTAGGATACTCCGGACGGCAGTCGTGACGACCATCCGGACTATAAGCATCTTCCGAACGTAGACGTTTGCCAGCTGTGTATTTGTTCACCATCGAGTCCATGCAGCCCGGTGCTATGCCGAAGAACAGATTAGGACGACCCAGCTTCTTGAAGTCGCGGAAGTCGCCATGCCAGTCGGGCTGTGGCACTATAGCCACGGTGTAGCCCGCAGCCTCAAGTGTACGACCAATCACTGCCGCGCCAAACGAGGGATGATCCACATAGGCATCAGCAGAGAAGAGAATGACGTCGACGGAGTCCCATCCACGCAGTTCGATTTCTTTCTTTGTTGTAGGCAACCAGTCGGTAAGACGGTATTCTTTCATTGTATATTCTTTTCGTTATTAAATAGCCTGACTGATTACTTACTCGCCATCAGTCGGTTGGGCTTCTGCATTCTCCTCAACGTGAGACGGAGCCCACTCGCGATAAAGCGCGATGAGGTTCTGCAGTCCGAGAGCCTTCATATTGTTATTGTAAATCACGTCAAGGCAAAGATCGAGCAGAGCCTTATCGTTCTCAACTGTGTTCTCGAGCAACGAGCGCACGTGGAACTTCAATTTGTCGAGCACTGGCTCATCTACAAAGCCATTGCTGTCTACCAGACCATCAAACAAAGAGTATTTACTTATTGTTTGCAGATGTTCGTCACTTATCTCTATACTTCTTGTGCCTGAGGCGTTTGCTTGGATTTTATACATGGCAATTCGTTTTTTTGGTTATTATTACAAAATTAAATAAAACGGACGACATGACCAAAACAATTTGTTTTTTTATCTGTCTAATGCACGATATAACCTAAAGAGGTTTAATTAATGTCAAAAATAACGCCCATTATAGTTCCACATATAATAGTTTTAGTACTTTTGCAACATAATATAAAAGACTATGAAGAAATTTTTTATAATGTCATTCATGCTCATGCTTAGCGTATGCTTCGCCATGGCTCAGGGGAATCAGGCTTCGATTAAGTTCGACAAAGTGGTTCACAATTTCGGCACATTCTCAGAAGATGCGCCTACTCAAAAGTGCGTGTTCACATTCACAAACACTGGCACAGCACCACTTATCATCAATCAGGCTGTAGCAAGCTGCGGATGCACCATACCTTCATACACAAAGGCTCCTATCAAGCCAGGCGAGAAGGGCGAAATAAAGGTGACATACAACGGCACCGGCGCATTCCCTGGTCACTTCAAAAAGACCATCACTGTGCGCACCAATGGTGTAACAGAGCTCACACGCCTCTACATCGAAGGCGTTATGAGCGAGACTAAGAAATAAGCAAAAACAATCATTACAAACCATACGGGGTGGGGAGAGAAACTGACAGACGTTTGCTCCCCACCTTTTTTATTTCAATACATACACTTATGATATTCTACTTCTCAGGAACCGGCAACACGAAGTGGGCTGCGAGCAAGACTGCCGCTGCCCTCGACGACCAACTCATAGACATAGCAGCCACACTGAAGCACGCCGATAGCGACAGCACATTCAGCTACGAGCTGAAGGATGACGAACCCGTGGGCTTCTTCTTCCCCGTACACGGTTGGCGACCACCACTGATAGTGAAGGAGTTCGTGCGCCGCCTACGCATCAATCAAGCCGGCAGCTACTGCTACGTCGTATGCACGGCTGGCGACAACGTGGGCGAGGCTGTCGACATTCTGGAAAAAGACTTGGCGGAAGTGGGCATCAAGGTGCACAGTGCAATATCGCTCATCATGCCCGAGTCGTACGTCGGACTGCCATTCATGGACGTGGATAAACCCGAAAAAGAAGCCAAAAAGAAGCGCGAAGCCGACGAGAAACTCTCGAAGTTCATCGACGACATACGCCAACGACGCCACGGCATACGCGACATCCTTATCGGCAACTGGCCACGCATCAACAGCCGACTCATCGGTGATGTGTTCATCCGTTGGATTATCAAAGACACCCCGTTCCGCGTAGACCCCAACCGTTGCATCAGTTGTGGTCTGTGCGTCAACAACTGCCCCGTCAACGACATGGCAATGGACGCGAACAAACACCCAGTATGGCTACACAACGGCAAGTGCCTATCGTGCTTCGCTTGCTATCACCACTGCCCCACCCGAGCCATCGAGTATGGCGGAAGAACAAAAGGAAAAGGACAATACTACTTTGAAAAAGTAAAAAAGTAAAAAAGTAAAAGAGTAAAAGAGTAAAAAGTAGGAGGTATGGGCATCTTGCCCATAC
>ENA-OYXC01000281-OYXC01000281.1-human-gut-metagenome-genome-assembly--contig:-NODE-281-length-25805-cov-5.964466_pt1 | contig 25805 bp, 19 predicted proteins | sample MGYA00244214_ERZ653415 | MGnify/ENA primary metagenome ERZ653415 (study PRJEB26926, sample SAMN06165016) | human gut metagenome | biome: ENVO:00009003; feature: ENVO:2100002; material: ENVO:00002003... | reverse complement strand
GCAGGACGCCGCCGATGGCCATGCCGGTCTTGGCGAGATCCTCGCGGTAGCCGCTCCAGTCGTCGGTGTTCGAGTCCACGGTGGTGTCCTCGCATAGGGTCCTGTCGCCGACCTTGACCTGCTTGAGGCCTGTCGTGTCGGACGCGTCGCCGTCGACCTTCGCATCGGCGTCGGTCTTGCCGTCGCCGGTCTGGTCGCCGTCCTTCTGCTGGTCTCCGAACTGGTCGGTGACGAGGCATTCGACGAGCGGCGTGCCGGTGACCTTCACACGGTCGGTGTGCTTGCCGCCCTGCCCGACGCCCTTCAACGTGCCGGTGATGACGGTGGACTCGCCGGGCTTGAGCACGAGGGTGTCCCAATCGTCCGGATACTTCAGGTCCACAACCTCGCCTTCGCCGGCGATGGTCCTGTCGACCATCTTCAGGTCCTTGGCGAGATACCAGGCGCCCTCACCGGTCGAGGAGTCCGTCTTGGACGTGTTGGTGATCTTGAACGCGATCTGCTGGCCGTCTCCGGCCATCTTCAACGCGTCCTTCACGTCGTCGCGGTCGCCGGCCTGTTCGCCGGAGGCCACGTCGTACTTCTCGATGTGGATCGACGGGGTCATGTCCGGGGTGCGGGTCCACACGATGTTGGACTGGAACTCCTTGTCGTTGAACTGTTCGGTGAACTGGTTCTCGACGCGTTCGGACACCTTCAGGCGCTTGCACTGGATGTACGCGCGCCAGCCGTTCTCATGCGCGTTGTCCGCGGACACGAGGGCACGGTACGCTTCGGTCGCCTCGACGGTGACCTGGCCGTTCTCGTCGGCCGTGGCGGTGAACAGTTCGCCGCCGAACTTCGAGCCGTCGAAGCCGTTGCCGGCGAGCTTGTCGCCCTTCGCGGCGAGCACCTTGCCGTCCCTGTACAGGTCGCGGGTCGCGTACACGGCCCACTGGCCCGTGTACTGGTCGAACTCGGTGTTCAGCGGATCCACGATCTTCCACTGGCTGACCTGCGGGTAGGCGCGGTCGGCCGGGATGACGGAGCTGTCGAGCTGGTAGAGGAAGGTGCGGTCCTTGTACACGCTCCTGCCGTCGATGCTTTCGCCGCCGACCTTGACGGTCACGTCCTTGGCCGGGTTGACGGGCTTGAGCGGGTTGGACACCTCGTTGGTCTCCACGGTCGTGTCGTTGGTGACCTGGATGGCCTTGTTCCTGACCGTGTACCCATCCTTGACCTTGACGACCTTGTACGGCATGACGACCTGGTAGGTCTGGCCGAGGAGGTTCTGGTCGATGGCCGGATCGTTGAGCGGATCATGCTTGCCGTTGGTCGAATACTTGGCGAGGTCCTTCGGCTGGGGGTCGCCCTTGACGGTGACGCCCTTCTTCGGGATCCACGTGTCCACGGTCTTCGCGTACACGTATGCGACGCCGTCCTTGATCTGGATGTTGAACTTTCCGGTCACGTCCTTGCCGGACTGGTCGAGCACCTCGATCTTGGATTCGTCGATGGCGACGTACTCGTCATCGAAATCGTCGGTGACGCCGGCCTTCCACACGCGGTACGCGTTGTTGGTCTGCTTCAGGTCGAGGGTGACCAGATAGTTGCCGGTATCGCCCAGCAGCATGGTCTTCCCGTCGATGCTGACGGTCGGATCGCCCTGCTCCTTGGACTGGTTGTCCTTCTTGGAGGGGTTGTGGACCGGCGGCAGGTTGTCGACGATGTTCGACGGGGTGATCATGTTGTTCAGCGTGAGCGCCCACTGGTTGGCCACTTTGCGGTCGACGGGAGCGTTCTTCGCGACGGTGCCTTCGAAACGGACCTGCACCTGCGGGTTCGTGCCGGCCTTCCAATGTTCGGCCACGTACTTGTTCGAGTATGTGATGGTGAACTTGTGCGCCGCGGTGTCCCATGCGACCGTGTAGTCGCCTTCGACGCCCATCTGTGGGTCGCTGGTGGTCAGCTGTCCGCCGGTGGCGAGGTCGGTGATCTCAAGGGTCTGCTGGTCGGGTTCGAGGTACTGGTCGTACACGTCGGTGTCCTGGATGGACACGATGCGGTATCCGAGGTCGGCGGGCAGTTTCGGCTGCGTGGTGAGACGGTATTCGACCTTCTGGCCCGGATACACGACCTTGTCGTCGGCGTCGTTGTTCGCGCCGCCCTGGCTGCCTTCGGCGATGACCTTCTTCTTGACCGGTGGGACGTAGCCGCAGATGTGCGGTTCGTTGGTCGGCTGGGACTCGTTGTTGACCTTCTCGGAACCCGAGTTGGTCAGCTTGGAGCCGTCGGGGTTCTCGCAGAACGTGAGCTCGTCGCCCGCGGCCTTCCTGAAGTCCTTGCGGACCTGGGCCGCGCCCTTGCCGTTGGCGAAGTTCACCACGCCAGGCAGGAGCAGGCTGATCTGCTTCGGATTCTTCAATCCGGCCTGCGCGGCACGGTATTCCGGCTTCGCGGTCGCGGTGACCTTGGTGCCCTGGACGGTGATGTCGAACTGGTCGGTCACGTCACGGCCCTTGTTCGCGATGTCCGCGACGGAGGATGCCGCGTCGGTCGTGGCGTCGGCCTCGTACACGCGGATCTTCGACTTGTCGGACGTGAGATCCCAGATGTAGTCGGCCTTGGCGTAATCGTCGGTCAGCTTGATGTCGGTGACCTTGACGAGATCGGACGCGATGACGCCGTTGACCACGGACGCGACCTGGTCGCCGTCGAGGAACTTCTGGGTGTCCGCTCCGGTCTTGTTCGTCTCGTCCGGATCGACCACGGCCTGCCAGGTGCCGTCATCGCCGAGCTTGATCCAGCTCTTGTCCGGGTTCGGGCTCCACTCCCTGACGGGCGGCTCGTTGCCGGGCACGGTCTGCTGGTTCCATTTCTCCCAATCGCCGTTGGTGAGCTGGACCTTCTGGCCGGCCTTGAGCACGCCCTTGGTGAACGCGCCCTTGATGGTCATGCGGACCTTGCGGTCCGCCGCCTGGTTGTAGGTCGTGTCGAGCAGCGGCTGTTTCGCGGTGATCCACACCCTGCCATCCTGCTTGTGCACGTCGAACAGGCTGTTCGCGTCCTTGCCGTCGATGGTGACGGTCACCGACGCGGAATCCAGGTCGATGTTCCTGGCGCTCTTGGAGAAATCATCACCCAATTCGTAGGAGCTCATCTTCCTGGCGAGGTTCTTCGGCAGCAGGCCGTTGACGGTCACGCCGAAATCGTCCTGCTGGACGAACGTGTGCGTGTCCGCGTTGACCTTGTTGCTCCACGCCGTGTCCTCGGCCGTGGCGGCCTGGCCCTGGTCGGCGCTCCACACCTTGTCGGGCTTCGGGTTGCGCACGTAGACCGGCGGCTCGTTGGTCGGCTGGGATTCGTTGTTCCACTTCTCGGAGGCCTTGTTGGTCAGCTTCCTCTGGTCGGCCGCGGCCTGCGCGTTCGGCGTCTGCTTCACGTATCCGCCGATGTACAGTTTGACCTTGCGGTCCTTGGTGCCGAACGCGGTCTTCGTGAGGAACGACTGCTTCGCGGCCGCGGTGGTCGTGTGCTTCGCGGTGTCGACCGTGATGTCGAACTGGTCGGTCACGTCCTTGCCGTCCACATACACCTTGACCTGGTCCTTGTGGTTCCAGTCGATCCACTGGGCCGAAGCGGTCCAATCATCGGTGATCGCGTAGGAGGTGAACGGGTTGAGCAGGTGCGCGGGGATACGGCCGTTGACCACGGCGCCGATCGCGTCGCCGGTCACGAACGTGCGGTTGTCGCTGCCCTTGTCGTTCGTATGCTGCGGATCCTCGGCCGTCAGGGCGCCGTTGGAGTCCAACACCCACACCTTGTCGGGCTTCGGAGTGACCTTGCCGACCTGTTCGCTGTTACCGGTCTGGCAGTGGCTCTTATCCGCATTGCCGTACTCGTCGCCGGTCCAGCAGGCCTGGCTGTCGTCCGGAATGGTGTAGTCCGTGCCGGTCGGGGTCGCGGACTGGGGCACGTTCAACGTGTATTGTCCGGAGACCGGGTTCGGCACGTGCGCCTTGACGACGCGTTTGCCCGCATGGGAATCGTCCACCGTGATGTCGGCCTTGACGGTGTTGCCGTCCTGGTCGGTCACGGTGATCTTCGAATAGTCGTCCTTGTCGGTGCCGCCGATCAGGACCTTCTGGCCGGTCACGTCGATCGTGTCGTACAGCCAGAAATGCTCGGACGCGTTCGACTGGGCGGTGATGTGCGCCGTATACAGGCTGCCGGAAGCGATCTGCTGGGCCTCGGCGGTGACCTGCTGGCCCGCCATGTTGGTGAGCTTCTTCGACGGCGGCGGCGAGACCGGCTTCCAGGATTCCTTCGCGTCCTGCGCGCCCATATGGCTGGCCGCGGCCTTCATATGGCCCTGCTTGCCGACGGTCACATCATAGTAGTAGAAGCCGGCCGGCCAGACCTTCCAAGACTTGTCCACGTCCCTATAGCCGAACGAGACGCTTTTGGTCGTGTTGTTGTTCTGGGTGAACTGCTTGGACGCGGTACGGGTCGTGCCGTCCAGACCGGTCCAATGCAGCGTGACGGTGCCCGTCACGTCCTCGGAGATCGTGCTGGCGCCACGGCTGGTGGTGATCGCGTCGGAAACGTCATCGGTCGAACCGGCCTGGGTGAACAGGCCACCCGCCTGCGTGCTGACGGTCAGATCGTAGTCGACCGGCGGTTCGTCCTGGTCGAGGACGATGGCGACGACGGCGCGCGGGGCTTTGTTCATCTCACGGGCCGCGAGACTGTTGATGGAAGTCTGTCCATCAGAGAAGAACGAACGGGTCGTGTAGTTGGCTCCCTGATACGAATAGGTGCCGTTCGGGATGCCGGAGGCGTTGTAGGCCGCCTTCCACTGGTCCGCGCTGAAGGAGCCGTTGGCGCCCGTGTACCAGTCGCCGTTCGCGCCGGGCGTGTGCACGAAGCCCACGGACACGAGGCGGCAGGTCGGATTCTGGTTGCCCGAAGCCTTCGAACGGGCCACGCATTCGGCGTTCGCGCCGTTCACGGCCTCGTCGATGGCGCTGTTGGACTCGCTGCCGTCCATCGACTTCACGCCGACGGATCCCATGGCGGATTTCACATTCTCGCGGGTCGGGGAGCCGAAGGAGTCCTTGTACACCCATGTGATCTTGCCGGTGCCGCCGGCGGAGCCGTCGCCCGTGCCCGTGCCGTCACCGGAGCCGCCGCCACCGTCGGCGGCGAACGCGCCGACGACCGGGGACGCCAGCGTGGCCGCGGCGACCAGGCCGGCTATCGTGGCCTTGCCCCATTTCTTGTTCTTGTTGGAACCCAATGTTCCGTCTCCTTTCAGAGATTCTGCTTGCAGAACGTCCCGCCGTGCGGGCGGGACGGGACGGCGGGAACGCACGTTCCCTGCGCGGTCCCCCTCACGGGGACCGGCCCATCCAATCCGTTCCACGCGCGCACGCCTCGATAAGGGGCAATATTGGTTCGGGGTGGTATGCCGTGCGGACGAAAACGGCCCCGTCCATTGTTGGACGGGGCCTGCGGAAAGGACAAGGGGAAAATGAATCATCCAAGCGGACAGAATTTATCCGGCTGGCAATTGTATTGATCCCCAGTATTGTCTTCCCAGTCGTAGTGGATGCTTGGCGCGGGGGAGTTCCCGCTCGGGGAGCCGCCACCCTGGCCTTGCGATCCGCCTGAATACGATCCGCCGGAATAGGACCGTCCACCGGCGGAACCGGACCAGCCGCCGGACGAATACGAACCGTACGAGTACGAGCGTTGCGCCTGCTGTTGGGCCTGCTGCGCGGCGGCCGCCCGGGCTGCGGCCTCCTGTTCGGCCTGCGCCTTCGCTGCGGCCTCGGCGTCGGCCTGGTCCTTCGCCGTCTTCGAATCGTTCACGGCCTTGACGGCCTTGGCGATGGCGTCGGCGTCGCGCTTGGCGATGGCCTGCTTCAACGCGTCACGGGTCTTATCGTCCTGGACCTTGCCTTCCGTCGCCCTGTACAGTCCGTCCGCATCGTCCACCGTCTTGTCGAGCTTCGACGATTCGACCGCCCTGACCGCGGCCTGCAGCGTCTTCGCATCCGCCTTCACGCTCCTGGCCGTCTTGTCCGCCTTGGCGGTGGCCTCGTCCAGACCGGTCTTGTCGGACGCGTCGCACTTGACCATGGCGGGAGTCTCCGCCCCAACGGCCCGTTTGAGCGCGTCAAGGGTCTTCGCGTCCTTCACGGCCTTCACGTCGGTCTTCAACGCGGCCGTCGTGGCGTCCGCGTTGAGCAGCGCCTTATACGATTTCACGGCCTTCGACTGATCCGCGACGGCCGATGCGCACGCCTGACGCGCCAGAGACACCCGACGGTGCTCGTAAGCCCTGTATCCGCACACGCCGCCGACAGCCAGGACGGTCGCCGTGACGGCCGCCACGGCGATGATGATCGGCCTGCGGTCCTTCCTCGTTGGAATGTCCTCCGTGCCGGCCGGTGGAATGGCTGCCGGGACAGTATTCTTCTCTTCCATGACGGTTCTCCTTGATGTCTTCCGTTCCCTGTTTCCTCAATGTTCGATATGCTCATACTACCCACATAACCCCCTGACAATATCGGCAGGGGAGAAGCATGGGTTTTTCGGTCTGGCGGCCCGGAAGGAACGTCCGCCCATGGAGTTCGGAATCCGGGAAACGGTTGCGGATGGAAAACAGGAGTCGCGGAACGCCATGGGAGCACCACGTAGCAGTCAACTCAGAAGGTCGATACTCCGAACATAGTGGAGGCTTGTTCCCGGTTTCCTTTCATCGGCCGTCGGTCCCTTCTTCAACGACTTCGGATAATACAGTCCGTTGTCATCCCGTCCCAGACCAAGATGCCATGCCGAGCCACCGAAATACAATCGGACACGACTATTGCCCGACTCCACCACGAGTTCGGCCTTATCCAATTCGAATGCGCCGGCAATCACATCGGCCTTGGCTTTCAACCAGTTCGCATCACCGGTCGGCGCGACCCTCTTCGGAGAGATACGCTTCCGCGCGAGCAGATCGACATACAGACGACGTGCGGGCAATGACCGCCTGCGATGGTCGTCGGCATAATAATCCAAGCCACACAAGTGAGCGAAGTTCTCAGCCCTCCACCGTATCGCCACCTCGAAACCGTCGTCACAGACGATTCGCGTGGTCCGGCCAACGAGACACTGGTACGACAGGGCGGCCTTGCGCGCCTCGCCAAGCATGCGCTCCTTCTCCCTGGTGACGTTCAAGCCCGATCCTCCCGCGAAAAAAGAAGGGGCGTCGAACCAACGCCCCTTCGGAAGCAGACGGCAAGTCTTTTTACAGTCTTCTGCGTGACTTGACGCTCCCTTGTCAGGGAGGATGAACGGCTTCGGCCCGTTCCGGCCATCTGGTCCAGCCGCTGGACGAGACGTCCCGCTATCGCGGATGACGCGGCCATCGTCATCGGACGCCTGCGGCAGCATGCCATCTGTTCCGGACCCGAAACCCCGCCCACGACCAAAACGGGGTCAGGCTTCAAGGTCTATGCGATTCTATTCACAGACCATGGACGAGTCCATCCAAAGGATTCATAGGCTCCTGCCATGTGTGCGGACGAGCAGGTACGCCCAGACCATCAGATTCACGGCCTGCACCACCAGCAGAATCACATCCACGCCGGAAACAGTGCCGGTCCAACCATCCCGTATGCGCATGAGCCCATGACCCAACCCGTACGAGTAGGCGAGCACGCCGATCCACCCGGCCAATCGGCACACCGAATCGCGCCGCCGTTGTTCTTCCGAACATCGACGGGAACCGTTCGGCATCATGTATGGTCCGACCAGTCGGACGCACGCCACGAGATTCAGCACGCATACAAGGCTTTTCAACAGGTTCACCCAATTCACTGAATGTCTCCTTCCCACCATCCGGCGCTTTCGCGCACCTGTTCCATCAGATCCTCCAACGTGGCCTGTTTCGAGGCATGACTTCCGATGGTCCGACCATTCCACGTCTCTTGACCATCGATATCATGAGAGGCGCGGTCACCTTCCCGGACCGTCGAAACGTATCGGAGCGGAGGACGATGAGGGCACGATGGAAGGATCGGGATCGGGAAGAGGTTCGGATGGTTCCGGCCGGGACGGGAAGCCCACGGCGGGATGCAGTTCCCGCCACGCCTCCACGAACGCATGCTCGTACCGGTAGTCGCAGACACGGCGATGATAATCGTGGAAACCCTCCGGCGCGACGGTGAGACCATGCGACGTGGAGGGTACGGAGTCGAGAAGATCATGAAGGGAACGCGGATCGTATCTTTCCATGAAACGATCCAACGCCTTCGTACATTCCTCGTCCTGCCCCGACATGATGTACTTCAAGGGAGCGATGGGAGCGCCCTTGTCCGTCACATAACAGGAGCGGACGTCCAACGCGTCCTGCCGGATGAGATCCGGGTTGGCGAGACGACGTTCAATTCCTGATTCCGTTCTCTTGTTGTTGAACGAATTGCCGTTATCATAGACCGGCGCGAGGGAGAACTCCCCACGTGGATTTCTGAGAATACCCCAATTCGTGTTATTCCGGTCTATATTGCGGATGAACGCGTCCACCACGAACATGTCCCAGAACCTATCGGACACTCCATCGATCGAACGAAGCACCGGGATGCGGTGGATCGCCGAACGCACGTCAGCGAGCACCACTCCGGAGCCGGTGGACGCGTCCTCGGTGAATCCTGGCTCATCATCGGAAAGAGAGTTCTTCAGATCATGGAAATTGACGAGTCTGGAATCCGGAAAGGTGAAATCCCTGCAGGCGCAGACGATACGCCCATCACGGATTCCCAACACCGTTTCATGGACCGGAATGCCAAGCGCCCCGTACACATGGGATCCCAACCATTCGGACAATGGCGCGGTCGTATACGACGGGACGCTGCCGTGAAGGTTCCTGGTCGTGCCGGGGAACTTCACCAGCCAGTCGCTATCCCTCCAGACGAGTCCTATCTTCCGTCCGGCGTTTCCTCCATAGAATTGCCCGGAAGTCTCGCATGATTCAAAATCGTGGATGTCGATCATAAGGTTCATTCTAACGGAACTGGCTTTCGAGGGAACGAGCCGGCCGGACTGGAACCAGATTCATGGCCCGCACGCCGGTTCTCCTTATTCAAGCCGACGGATTCCGTCATTTCTTTCACTCCTGCGGTCCGGCGCTTTCGCGCACCTGTTCCATCAGATCCTCCAACGTGACCGTGATGGACTCGGCCCCGCTCGCATCATCCGTGGCCTGTTCAGCCAAAGCCAACGTGTCCGCGAGACGCGTCCGCAGGTACGGGACCTTCAACTCCATGCTTTCGGTCCGTTCAAGCAGACTCCGCGCCGCATCGATATCCTTGGCCAACCGGTCCATGTTCTCCTCGTCCGCACGTTTCGCAGCACGCCGATCATACACGCGGGCGAACGCGTCCACCCGGCTCGACTGTCTCCCGTAAGCGCGCGCCGCATCACGAGCCTTGTCCGCATGCTTTTCGAGCTGATCGTTCTTCTGGCTCGCGTCACAGTCGATGGACACGGTTGCGGCGACACGTCGCAACGAATCATATTCACGTTTCTGCCGTGCGGTCAACGACTGCGGATCGACGTTCCTGAACTTGACACCCACACGATCGCTCAACCGTACACGCGCCTCGCTCATTTGCGAGACCGCGTCCGAACATTCCGAGACGAGCTGGTCGTGGCGCACGCTCAACCGTGATTCCGTGATGACCATGCCGATGCCCGCGACCGCGATGACGAGCGTGCATGCGGTGAGGACGGCCACGCCCTTCCCTGACATGCGCGACGGGTTGGCGTGAGGCGTCTCGCTGCCGTCATCCCAGCCGATATCGTCCGGATCGTCGTCACGTGGCGTGGAGAACGGATTCCAATCCGGGTCCACGCCATGCGACCGTATGCCGTCGTAACCGTCGTCGTCAACCATGGGAAACCTCCTGAAGAAAAATGAGAAGGCCGCCCGCCGGACCTCCCGTCGAGAAGATAGACAAAAAGAAACGGGACAGAAAACGGTCCGGCGGACGGCTCCCGTCGAATGTCGGATGGGAAGGGGTAGAACCCATCCGGACGGGATCGCTCACCAGCCTTGAAGCGTAGGCCGGACGGGAACGCCGGACGCTCCCTCAAGGGGAGGAGGGAGAAGCCCGGACGTTTCCGTCAACCATCCCACATGACGGCCGACCGATAACAGCCGATACGGGTTTCTAATCCAACACGTCGGCGGCCATGTCCAACAACGTTCGGTTCCTATGGGAATCGTCCTTCGCCATGAGACTGTCCAGGAAACCGGTATCCAAGACCAGTTTCAGATCAGGTTCGAACCGGACGTCACCCAAGCATACGGACAGCCGATAGGTTTCCACGCAATGCTCGCCGCGCATGACAGGATTCTGATCGTGGATAAGGAAAGACAAATCGACGAAACCATGGCCCTCCGCTCTATCGACACGGACATAACCATCCATCCTGGTCGGAGTGAAACGAATGCTTTTGATCCGTAGCTTTTTCAGATAACAGTGCAATGGGCCATCTACCAGCAAGTACCGTCCCACCAGGTTCTGGGCGGGCGCGGCGTAGAAAAGCATGAACGACTGGTTGAAATAGGAGGCGCGATAATACCGCCATCCCTCATCGGCACGCCACATGGACAGCAGTTCCCGAGCGTATCCACGTCCCACATGCAGGCCCGTGGTCTTCTCCCAGATGTAAACATACCGGTCGAATTGGTCGCGCATCAGAGCGTACAGTTCCCGTCCGGCCTTATCCGTCGGAGTCCGGCGCGTGTTACCGGGATCCGAATGGTTCCTGGACAGCGGACAGAACATGTACGCGGTCTCGTCATAGTCCGCGACTCCAGGAACCGACGCCGAGTAATGCCGGCCGTACGGATTGGCCGACCGGCTTCCGTCAGTCCTTTTGAACAGGTTGCAGATCAGGATCGGATTGCCGCACGCCGGACATACCGCGAAATACGAGGGATGTCCGCCCCGCATCTGCACGAACGGTGCTTTCCGGTTCGTTTCCCGCCGATAATTTTCTTCCGTCAACGGCACAACGCGTCCTCTTCGACCTGTTCTGAAAACATCCATGGCGAACCTCCACTAACCGGAACCGATATCGGTTCCAATCGTAGGACGATTCGCCTATCATCGGTCAGGACCAAACTCACTGGTACCTCCTGCTGACTTTTATCCACCATTCCGTCGAGAGGGGTGGCACCGCGCCCTCATGTTCGGCGAACGCGAGCATGGAAAGCACCGTGGTCAGTCCCATGCCGAACTCACGGCCACCCTGCCGCAGAAGGAACACGTAATCCTCCGTGCAGTCGTCGCAATCCATATGGTCGATGATCGCCTTGCGCGCCAGACGCGCACGCTCCACCTTGTCGATATCCTCCGCCACGCTTCAGCTCCTTACTATCATTCACTATGCTTTCTCACATGCGTCACTGAAGAGCCGCCGCGATAAGGATACGGGTCCCGAAACAAGCCCATCCATTAGGACCTGCAATGATTAATGCCATGCCGGCGCATGGAACGACAAGCTGATAGAAGTGCTCGCCCGGCCGCAGGGACGTGACATGCTCGTGTTCCACATCGAGCATCTGGCCGACATACCTGCTGGATGAAATGGAGACAACGGAAATGACCGACATCTATGAACGACTGGCGGACGAGAACGAGCCCGCTCCCGCGACAGCTCCGGCCGCGCAGCTCACGGGCGATCAGGCATCCGATCTGATGGCCTCGCTCACGGTCGAGGACTCCGACGCCACCACGATCCTCGCCGCCCTGGCTGGACCCATTCAGGCCGCCCACGCGCACCACGAAGAACACCGTCTACAAGCCATGTGACGGAACCGTTCACTTTCCATTCCCGTTTCACTTTTCAGGTCATCAGATGAACACGCCTGGCATTCCCGCGCATCCATCAATCTCGACCAGCGGAGACAAGGCCCGTTTGATTCCGTTCACTTTCAATGTGAGGTCCGGTTGTCCCATGGCCGGCCATTCCGCCATCAGACTGCCGTGAGGCCGTTCCGGTGTGAGCATGACTTTAAGTTGCGTGTCGAATATGAGACTCCTGTGGATGATCCGGATCGGATCATCAGCATATGGGAGGTCCACCGTCACGGTCCATGTCAATCCAGTGATTCCATTGAGCCGGTCGAGAGAGGCCACCAAAGGAAGACCGCAACGGGAGACCTTGCGGCCGGCCGTGCGCACCGGACAGTGGATATGCCGATTCGTATACGGTCGGCCGACCTTCCACGATCCCACGGGAAACACGTCTTTGCCGGAACGCACCGACAGGCCCATGCCGATCCGGGCTCCAGTCTCGAAACAGGGATACATGAGATTCAATACCAGTATCCCGTCACCGGCCCCGACCGGTTGCAAACGCTCAACCTCGGCAAGAACACGCGCATAATAGGCGTTCTCACCATCCGAAGCATTCCATGAGGCCCCATTTCGATCGGACGTCTCACGATTTTTCATACTCCCGTCCTTCATCATTTATCAGCCTTCACGTTGGAGACTGGCAGGACTAACGGTCCGACATCCGAATCCTCGCAATAATTCGCCACCACGGTGACCGGCGACTTGTCACGCAGGAGGAACATCTGGTTCAACATCACGCAAGCCCCGGGAAGCAACGTCACATTCCGCTCCCAACCCCGCAGATCATCATCCTCGGGTCCCGACTGGCCGATGGCGATGCCATGCTGGAAGGCGCGGAACTGGTTGGCGCCGAAACCACAAAACTCGTCGGACCGGTTCGTCACACGGTAATGCACGATGAGTTTCCTTCGACGGACACGGTAGGACAGCACGTCCACAGTGGACCATTCGGATTCGAACCGGTGGGATATGTTGACGAACCCGCGTCCCGCGCAGGCACGGGCCTCGACCCATCCGAATAACAAACAATCCCTCACGCATATCCAGATGAATCCCAACACAACAGGAGACAGAACCACAGCACAGAAGACGATATAAGGACCAGCGGCCACCCAAGCCTCATGGAATATGTTCATCGCAATCGTTTCCTTTCGGATTACAGTATCGGTTTATGGATAAAAAGGACGAGAAAAAGAAAGCCGCCAAGTACGATCCCACGTTGACGGCCGAAGAGAAGAAGGACGCCAGAAAACTGACGGGAAAGGAATGGCTGTACCGCATCGGACGCGCGGACGACAGCATGTGGGACCAGTCGAAAAAGAAAACCACATACAGGTGGGCGAAGAGAATCGACGGCCACTTCGATGAAATCGGCGTCCTGCTGTCCATCCTGTCGATTGTTCTAACTATTTGCGGATTCATATTCACGTGCGTGCAGATCAATCAGGCCAACGAATCGTACAGGGAATCCGCACGGCAGTTCCAACAATCCGGTCCCGTGTTCTCCTGGTTCGACGAGGATTATTACGCCAGGAGCATGTCCAGTGACGGGACAGGACGGCAGATCGGCGCGATCGTATTGTCGAACACGGGAAGAACATCCGGCAGCATCATCGCGGTCAAACGAGATGGTGATTCCGGAAAGCCCATGATGTTGTGCATGCCATCCTTCACGGAGGACGGCCGATACGACAAGACCATGAAACCGACGGTCGGAACAGGTCTCGCGGCATTGGACCCGGGCGATTCCCGACTCGTGTTCTACATGACCGGCAACGGTGGGAGACTCGACCGGACGGAGACGTTGCGGATCGTGACCACGTCCGGCCAGACCCTTGACGCGGCGAGGATACGGAACGTGTCCAAGGAAGCCATGGACCATTACTCTTCCCTGGAAGGATGGTTCGACGCCGTCAACGCCTGCGAAAATGCGATGGACGACGCACGATGACCGGCAGAGTTCAGCGTCGAGCATCTGAACGACAAATGGCGTGGCTACTTGCGTTAGGCACATAGGGAGAAAATCAAATCCAGCACCAGAGTCATGGAGGACAGCAGGATTGCGATTCCTCCCAGCCAACGTTGCTGACTGGCGTACCGTGCGGGGATCTCGTCCCATGCCCTCCGGGCGTTTTCTCTCTTCTCCTTTTCCGCGGCCTTGATGTCCTCCGGATCGTTGCTGAAGGCTACCACCATCGGTCCGAAGTCGGGAAGAACGAATGGGACGCGCAGGAGACGGCCAACGCCCCACAGGACCACAAATAGTATGGACAATCCGAGGAGAACGCCCAGAAGGGTATTATCGAACAGGTTTGTCCACATGGAAGAAAGCAATTCTCGAAACAGCCGGACAGAAGAAAGCCATATGTCGCTCATTTCGTCGTGTATGTCAATCATTCCAACACCTTTCCGTGATTGTTGCCATTTTCAACGAATCCACATGACTGGCATCCGTTATCGCGGAACGCGGGTGATGGGGAGGCGTGGCCGATAAGCCGTCCAAGTCCGATTCAAGGTCATTCCTCGAATCGGAAGACGGGCCATGTCACTGCGCATGGAATGCCTGGCATCCACGTCCTCCCGGGAATTCATCTCAGTCCACGACCACATCTCCAGCGGTTGTGAAAGCGCCCGCTTCCAACGGCGCACCACGATCGTCGTTCTCGCCGCTCACCGATCCACCGCCCTTTCGTTCGTCGTTTTCCCTTCCGCGCCGCGCGCCTCCTGCCAGCGACGGTATCGCGCGTAGTCACTGTCCATGGCGTCCTTGAGGATGTGGAGCGCGTCCGTATACGCGCGACGCTGGCCGTCGAAGAACAGGGCCAGTCCAGGCTCGTTCTCATGTTTCCCGCGGAGGGCGTCGGCCTCGTCGGCCAGTCTCTGGAGCTTCTATTGTCATCGAATCGTCCATTCGTTTTCCTCCGTTCCTCCATGACCGTTCCGACCGCGGTCTTTTTTCACGAGCCCACATGACTGGCATCCGTTATCGCGAAACGCTGGTGACGGCATGTCACTCTCCACCGATATCGACGACACGTGAAATGCTTGAACCATGCGTTTCGTTGAAGGCATCAAGAATCTCATCACGACCCCGGCCAAGAGGAACAAATGCCAATCCCGGCTGCGGATTGTCCCAACGGCGAACCAGATGCAGACAGATATGGTCTGGAACCTGCTCACCGAACAGATCGAACACGGCTGGGACGAATCCCTGCCAAAGCCGGCTCCCAACCCGGATGACCTGTACCGGCCGACTCTTATAGGGGCGTGGGCCGAGGATCGCCTGGTAGGAGGCGCATTCGTCATGCCAGACAGTCAGGACGCCCAAGCCCTCGTGTCGTTGGGGGCGGACAAGGCAGCGCAGGCCTTCGAACGAAGCTGCTGCATGATCCAAGGGATCGCCGTCGATTCCGAGCACAGGCGTGAAAACATCGGATCGGAAATCAAACGGCACTGCGACCTGTGGGCCGCACAGCACGACGCTTGCCTGGTTCTGAGCATTCCAACGAACGATGCGGCCCGACGCATGAACGAGAAGGCCGGCTACGACGTTCTTCCACCGCAGGTCGCACTGTGTGTCGAGGTCACGGACGACGACCGCACCATCGCCTGCTGGGCGTTCCATATAGTCGCGCAACCCAAGTGGGTGCCCCTCGCCGTCGGACAAGGGACGGTTAAAGGAACGGGCGGGCATGATGACGGTAACGGTTTCACGCCCAGATGGATGTACCGCGCCGTCGTTTCCTGAACGACGCCATGTCATGATGGTCATTCCCTTCCTCCCGCATGATCAGATGCCGAGGGGAAGGATGGTCGTCAACGCGGCACGCTGCTGGCCCTTCATCGGGTTGAGTTTCATATGCCAGTTCTTGGCCTTGTTCTGCATGTCGCGGTCGAACACGTCGAGTTCCGGCAGACTGGACGCGAACAGGGTGACGTATCCCTGGTGGTCGGTGTCGGGCCAGTTGGCCTCCTGTTCCAGTTCACGTAGCCGCTGCTCCTTCTCCTCACGGCGTTCGTCGCGGCTTTTCTCCCTCTGGTCCTGGAGTTTGGCGCGTTGGCGCATACTGCTCTTGCGGTTGCGCAGTTCCGCTTCGGACTGTTCCATCGTCAATGGACGCCAGATATGGCAGAACGCCATCATGCGCCGGTCGGTGACCAGGTCGCGTATCCATCCGGCCTGCACGTCGAAGTCGGGCCACTGGTAGATCCAGTAGGTGCGCGCCACGCACGAGTCCAACGTGATGTAGTCGTGTTCCTTGGCTTCCTCGCACCAGGTCACGGTCGGATCGTCCCTGTTGACCGGTGGACGGTCGTTCGCATGTTCCGGGTCCGCGACGGTGCGGATCAGATACCGCAGGTCGTCCACGGAACACCAGTGGATGGTGTTCCGGCGGGCGCCGCAGTCCAGCAGGGACGGGGCGACGGTCATGCGGATCAGGTCGCCCATGGCGATGCCGACCGCGGCGCGTTCCGTCCGGTCCTTCCTGACGACGTGCGGCAGACGGTCCGCGTTCACGGACACGCTGATGTAGTTCATGTTCTGCAATGGGGTGAGGATGTCCGGAAGATGCCACAGGTTCGCAAGATCCTCACGCGCCCACTGCGGGGTCTTGTCCGATTTCAGGTATTCGGGTTCCGGGGGAGTGTGGCCGGGAAGCACGAAGCTTGTCTCCTTCAATTCGACGAAACCGTCCGTTTCGGACAGTTCCTTGAGCATCGTGTTCAACGCCATCGCACGGCCGGCTTTCTGCCGGTCGGAGGAAAGAACCCATTCCTCCACGTTCGCGGTCAGTACGGCCGTGGCCTGCCGTTTGTCCGGATCCCACAGATAGCAGGCTCCCTGGAACGGGGTGCCCACGACCTCCACGCCGTCGCCTTCGATTGTCTGGGCACGGTCCTCGACGTGCCCGGACAATCCCAGCACGCCCAACGGGCGGCCGGACGCGAGCGGCGAGTACGCCCAACGGTTCGTGCCGTCCTTCAGCCGGCCATGCCAATGCGTCCAGATCCATGTCCATGAGACGAGGCTCAACCCCTGGATTCGTGGAATGCCGTATGCGAGGACGAGCGCGCCCAATATCATGATCGGCACGTTCAGGCCCGTGGCCGCTCCGGCCACGAGGATGGCGAGGCCGATGACGCAGACGATCAGCTGGGCCTTGTCGAGGCCGAGGACCACGCGTGTGGCGGACAGTCGGCTGAACGACGCGGAGGGGACCCTGCTCCGGCCGGTATTGGATTCGTTATCGGACATGGAAACCTCCATCGGATTATCGGTTGTCGGAAAAACAATGGAGGGAAACCGCCTGGGGTCGGGCCCAGGATGGCGGGTTCCCTCCGGTATTACGGCCACACGGCCGCGTGTCGATAACGGATGGCGTCAGCCGACGGTCGGACCGGACGGCGCGCCGCCGCCCTGATACGGGTTCGACCCACCGGATCCACCCATACCGCCCATGCCGCCGTCGCCGCCGCGACCGCCGGTGCCACCCTGACCGCCATCGGCGCCTCTGGCTCCTTGGCCGCCGTCCGCGCCACGGCCGCCCTGGTCGCCATCCGCATGCGCGTCTCCGCCACGGCCGCCCGGGGCTCCCGGCACGGATGTGTTCGGTGCCGGGTTCGGAGCCGGTGCAACCGTCTGACCATCGGAAACCGACGAGGTCTGCGAGGATTCCCGGGCGTCGGGCAGGGACACATCCGGCGTGGGGTTCGGAGCGGGCGCGACCGTCGGAGTGGTGGACGACGAATCGCCATCGGATGATGGAGCGGAAGCGGCGTCCATGACCTGGCTGGAACCGGAATGGTCCATGCCATCCGATGCCACCGGCGGAACGGCGGCGGCATCGTCCGTGGACGCCGGTTTCGGAGTGCCGTAATCCTCGCTGTCTTTGACGGATCCCTTCGACGTGTCTTCGGAATCCTTGGGAAGCATGTCCTTGACACCGGAGGCGATCCCCGGGATCGACGATCCCACGGCGGCCGGATTGCCCTGAGCGGCTCCCAGCACGGCTCCCGCACCCGAATTCACGACCTTGCCAAGACCTCCGGTGGCGCCGCCGGTCGCGGTCTGCACGACGCTGGCGGTGACCTGCACCGCGGCCTTGATCGCGTTCGGACCAATCTTGCCGCCACGCTCCTGCATGTCGGCGGTCACGTTCTCGCCGATGAAGCTCACGGCAGGCATGATGAGCTTCGGACTGAAGCACGCCATGATGATCGTGGCGATGCCCATCAGCGCGGGGAAGAACGATTCCGCGTAGTTCGGATTGTTCTTCGACACGAAGCAGATGCCGGAACCCACCATGATGACCAGGGCGCTCAACGGTGCGGACAGGAGCACGCCGACCACGGCCTGCGCCCATTTCGCCGCGGCGGGACGCGTGACCTTCCAACCGGTCATCATGACCGGCAGCGGCGCCACGCAGGCCAGCAGGATCAGGCTGATGTCGCGTGCGGCGAGCATGCCCGCCAGGGCGAGGACCGCGAGGAAAAGCACGAAGTCCACGACGCAGCGGATGATCAGATCGTATCCGCCGGTGGTCTTGACGATCGTGCCGATGAGGTTCGACACGATGCTGTCGCCGAACGGGTCGGATGTGCCGACACCGTTCAACGGGACGGTGAGGATCCTGTGCGTGATCTGTCCGACGATGCCGTCCATGGTGATCATCACGCTGATGCACACCGCGGTCAACGGCCATGCGAGCACGGCCATCGCGAAGCTTTTGATCACGTCGGCGACGCTGCCTTTGGCCGCGGCCTGCAAGGCGCCGATGACGCATAACGCCATGTTCACGAATCCCATGATCCAGCCGATACGGTTCGCCGCGGTGATGGCGACGTTCCATTCGTCGTTGGACATGCTGCCCACCAGGCCGCTGAAGGCGCCCGTCAACAGTTGGGAGCACAGGTTGTCCAACGGTTTGAACAGCCAGTCGATAAGGTTCGCGAAGACGGTCTGGATGATGAGTGACATCTGGCCTCCTTCAAAAAAGGAAATGCCGTGGACGGGACTGGCCCGGCCACGGCGTGAATAGGGGTGTGTCAGGCGGGAGCCGTCAGAACAGCGCCTGCGTCGCGAAGAACTTCACGATCGCCATGGCGCTGCCCAGGATCATCGTCGCCAGGGCACACCAGATGAACACCGTGCCGGAATACTGCTGCATCGGACCGGAATGGATCACACGGCCGCCGATCCAGGCGATCGCCGCGCAGATCCACGCTCCGACGGCGATGTACAGGCTCAACGCCCACAGGCCGCCGACCATGTCGGACACCAACTGCATGAACGGGAAGAACGTGAAGTTCGGACTCACCTTCAGGTTCGAGATGTCACCGTTGTTCAGGCCGGTGGCGACGGACACGATTGTTGCCGCGGCGGGCGCCGCGAGATTGTGTAACATGATGCACACTCCTTTCAGAAGATTCCACGCGGCCGGACGGCCCGGCCACGCCGATAATCGGCAGGGGGATTATTTGCTTCCGGTCAACCATTTCCATAGGCCGGTCGCGCCGTCCTTGATGCCCTGGCCGGCCTTCTGGAATATGTTGCCCTTGCCGTCACCGCCGGAAACCCAGTTCCAACCCTTCAAAGCGTCGTCGACGGCGCCTTTCACGGTGGTCTTGACCGTGTCGGAGATACCGGACACGATGTCGTCGCCCAACTGTTTGACCAGTCCGGTCAGACTGTCGTCGCCCTTGCCTCGACCGTCCTTCAGGTTGGTTTTCCCACTGCCGGACGCCTGCGTGTAGGAACGGTTCACGCCCAACCCGTTGGAGCCGAACACGTTGCAGCTCCAACCCCATCCGCTCACGGCGGCTCCGATCACGAACGGGACGAGCATGGCGGCGAGCAGGCGTTTCCAACTGAACGCGCGTTCCATCTGGTTGTTGGACACCAGTCCCGGGATGAGGCTGACGCAGCCGATGATGATCACGCCCACGCACAATACGAGCGCGACGGCGATCACGCCGCCGGCCATGTCTCGGACGCCGGACACATCCCAGGCCGGGTCGGGTTTCAAACCCTTCAACGCGTTGTCCGCGAGGTTCAATGCTTCCATTTCCGTTTCCTTCCATTCGAGGTCCATCAGTACCAGCCGGTCGCTTCGGAATGGGCCCAAGCGCCGCAAGGCGACTGGTAGCGTTGTTGGATGTAACCCAATCCCCATTTGACCTGCGTGGCCGCGTTCGTCTTCCAATCCTGTCCCGCGGACGCCATCTTGCTGCCGGGCAGTGATTGGGGGATGCCGTACGCGCCGGAGGACGGATTCGTCGCGTCCCACCGCCAACCGGATTCGCGTGTCCAGAGCTTGTCCAGACAGTCGAATTGGCTATCATCCCAACCGAAGTCCTTGAGTTTGCGTCGGGCCATCTTCTTCGCGTCCGCGGCCGATGCCTTGTCCCCGGACACGTCGGATGTGGAGTCGTCGCCCGTCACGCACTGTTCCGTGCCGGACGAGCCGGACGCGCCCATGCCCGTGAGCTTGTCGTTCGGCAGCACGTACGTGCCACCATTCCTGATCGGCATGGTCCGTGAATACACTTTGTAGCCGGCGCCCTTCTCACTGGTGGTGATGGTGCCCTTCGCGGTGTCCACGCTTTCGACGATGCCGACATGGCCGTACGTGGGATCCGAATCCTGCACGCCGGCGGGCCAGCTGATGATCGAACCCGCGACCGGCGCGTCCGTAGTGGTCTTGTAGCCGGCCGCTGCGCCGGAACGCGCCCAATCCTGACCATTGCCCCAATACTGGCCTATGTTCTTCCAGCCGAGTTTCTTCGCCCGCATGCACGTCCACCACGTGCACTGGCCGTACGCGTACGCGACGCAGAGGTTGTTCGGCCCCTGCTGCCCGTTGAACCAAGCCTCGGCGTCCTTCTCGCTCATGCCGACCACGTTCGTGGAACCGGTGCTGCCGGACACGGCCTGCGCGGATGATTGGCCGCCATGGGGATCGTTCACGTTCATGGAGCCCTTGTACCGGTAGTAGGCCGCGTAGCCGGCCGCGTACGAGTCGATGCTGATCTCGTCACCGGTCTGGTCTCCGGGCTTGGGACCTTCAATACCATTGTTCTCGTCGTGGTGCGCGCCCACGAACCTGCCGTCGCCGATGTAGATCTCCGTGTGGCTGGAACTCCATACGATGTCGCCGGTCTGCAGGTCGGACACGCGTGACCAGTCGTGTCGTTCGAATCCCGCGTGCTTCAGGGCCGCGTCCTCACCGTAGGTAGAGAAGGGGTACGAGCCCACGTCCAGGCCGGCCTGTTTCAACGCGTAGTAGACCAGGCTGGAGCAATCGTAGTCCGGGTTGCCGGTACGACGCGGCTGACTGTAGCCGTGGGAATCGTCCGCGGCGATGTTCTTGGCCCATTCGACCCATGAGGTCGTTGTTCCGGCCGCGTTGGACAATCCACAGTTCGTGCCGTACTGGGCCTGGACCATGGCGACGAGGATGGTGCTGAGGCTCATGAGCATGACGAGCGGCACGATGACGATCATCGGCACGGCCAGACCGAACACGGTGGCGCCTTTCACCAGACCATGCCCGCCGTTCCCGGTCCTCTCCGCCATAGGCCCCTCCCATCATCGGCACGCTTATTGCAATCCATTCCACGCGGATACGGGAGGAACCGACGCCGATAATCAGCGAGGGGGAGTGGACGGGAGCCATGGAGAAGCAAAACCGACTCGACGAGGACCGGTCAAGAAGATAGTATCGTCCATTACAGGCCAGACGGAAAGGTGAGTGAACTATGAGCATCGAGATGCGCCCGTTATCTGGAACACGCCCGTTGTACGTGGACGAGCCGGAACCGTTCTGGCCGGCGGGAGACGACCCGGACCTCTACAAGCTGGAACTCTGGAGACTCCACAAAGTGGGATTGGTCCAAGGCCTGCGCAGCGTGCCCTGCTGGAAGTGCGGATACTTGGTCATCCAAAGCGGACTGTTCCTGGAACTCGAGGGACGGGACGGATACCATTGCCGCGTCGTATCCTGGAGCGACGCCCACAACGCCGGTATACTCTCGCAACCATTCCTGCGCACGCTTTCCGACTGCTGGCGTGTACGCCCGACGTATTCCAAGTCGGCGGGGTACGCGTATCTGGGCATAACCTGCCCGAAATGCGGCAGTCTCCAAGGAGACAATTTCGTCTACGACAACTATCAGGGCCGGGGAGGCGTGTTCAGCGATCCTGAAGACAAGTCCCCGCTAGAGGTACTGCCCTTGCCGGTGTTCACCGATGATTGGCCGCAAAGATTCCATTGGGCGTTCGACTCGTTCAGCCTCGATCTGGAACCATGGAGGATCAGGTTCGGCAAACCGGTCGCGATATGGGGCAACGCCTGGCCATGGAGCGAATGAGACCACGCAAGACTATGACGGCCGACGCGGCAAGCTCGCGGCGGGGAATATCAGTTGCGGAATAATTCCGCAACTGATATTCTGCCTCCGTGCCAGGAAATGGTGCCTCGCTTATTCGATCAGGGAATCGAAGCCGTTCGTCCGCAGGGACTCATCGGCCAATGATGTTTGCTCCATTGCGGAGATCATTCCCTTCCCGGCATCGATGATAGGAGAGACCTGTTCCCATGAATCCGGTACGGGCACGGGCAGACCCCAGATGTGCCTTGGTTGGAGATGCTGCTGCACCGAGCCGAACTCGTCGAGTTTCATGAGATTCATCGCCGTGGACGACATCAGGAACGCCAGGAGATACGCCCTCATATTCTCGTCGGGAACGCGGACGCGTACCAGGTCGTCGCTGATGACGTACTTGTCCGCGAGTATCCGCGTGGCGTAGGTGACTTTGCCGATCGTGCCGGAACGGGAAATGAGGATGTCCCCCTTCTGCACGCGCAGCATTCTGACGCATTCCTTCTGTTTGTCGGTGGCGCGCGACATGTCAAACCATTTGACGGTCATTCGTCGCTGCTCCAACGCTCCGTTGGCGGTGAGATACGGTGTCAGATTCGTCGTGTCGCTTGGGTCTTCGACGACGAGGCTTCGTGAGCTCCATCGTGGCCCCATGTAGATGCGGATGTTCTTGTCGAGTTGGCCGATGGTGGTGACCGACCAATCGGGTTTGTCGTCGAATTTGCTGACTTTTTCCAACGTCGCGTTCAATTCGGGTGAATAATGCTGCGGGTTGAGGTTGAGATTGTCGTCCAATTCGCCGCGTTCCGCGGTGAAACAGGTTTCGGATTCGGTGAACGTTCCGATGTCTCTGAATGTCTTGTATGCTTCCGCGATCTGGGTCAGGTCCTCATCCAGCTCGCTGGTGGCGGAGCCTTTTTCGTCAAGTGCGAACACTGGTTCGCCCTTCGAATCCTTGCCGACCCTTCTGGATTGGGCCATGAAGATGGTGTAGTCGCCGGGTACCGGATCGTCTTCCAAAGGTTTGGAGAGGAAAAGGACGCATGTTCGAACGCCTGTGTCGGGTTCGAAAGTGTTCTTGTGCAGCGTGACCACCGCATCCACCTTGCATCGCGACAGCATCCACCTGCGGTAGTTGATGTAGGTGCGGTTGTCCAGGATTCCTTTCGGAAGGACGATGCCGATGCGACCGCCCGGCTTGAGCCAATCGATGCAGCGTTCGAGGAACAGGAGCTCCGGCGCCTGACGGATCAATAGGGTGCCGTGGCCGGCATCCCGATCATCATCGTCCGTGATCGTGGGGAACGTGCCTTCCGGATCGGGTCTGTGTCCGAAACCGAATAATTTGAGGATGTCCGGATCCATCATCATGGATTCGGTTTTTTGCCCGGAGAACGGAGGATTGGTGATGATGATGTCCGGCGTGCCTTTTGGACAGTGGCTGGTTATCCACCCGTCCAGATTGGAATACTTGTCGAGTGAGTTTCCCTGGGTCATGCCGGTGTTGCCGTCCCCGGTCAGAAGCATCGCCGTTTTGGCGATCTTCACGAGTCTTTTCGAGATCTCGACCAGGAACACCGAATTCTTGCATAAGCCGAGCCGTCTTTCCCGTTGTGGGCTGCCCGGTTTGGTGCCGTCGATGGCTTTGCGCCGCTTGTATCTGAACGCGGCGGTGGCGAAACCGCCGCTGCCGCCGGCGGGGTCCAGCACTTTGTCGGCTATGTCGGGGTCGAGCATATCGACCATCGCTTTGACCACGAGCCGGTTCGTGAAGAACTGTCCCTGCTGGCGTTTGAGTGTGACATGGGTGAACTGCTCGTATGCCGCGCCCATCAGATCCCAGTCGTCCGCATCGTCCTCCCTGCTGACGAACGAATAGTCCTGGAGCACGGAAGCCGCTTCGACGAGGGTGGAGTCGCCGACGGCGATGTCCTCGTCCTTGTCGAAGACCGTGGGATACTGTTCCGCGTACTCATGGAACAGGCTACGGATGGTTTTCGCCACGGCGGCCCGCCCGTCTTCGGACTTGTACTGTTCCGGAGTGATCCAGAAATGGGGGTAGGCGGTGTCGGAAGTCACCGTCTCGTCATAGATCTTGGCGAGAAGGATACGCACCATGTCCATGGTAAGGTCGGAATCCGCGTTCTCCATGCCCCTGCCGTAAAGACGGTTATGGCACATCGCCAACAGTCTGCGCACATTACGGGGCCGTTCCAACTCTCCTATGCGCGGAGTCCTCCCATCCTCCCATCCTTGACCGCACCTCGGCAGACCGGGGGTCTCCTCGAGGACTTGAATGCCGTCCTTGTTCTCTCTCCGGTAGAAGACCGTGCCGTCACCATTCGTCCAGACGCCACCATTGGCGCTGGTGTTGAAGATGTACGAGACCAGCTGGGCGTATCCGTCCTCCACCTTGTTCCGTTTGCATTCGACCACGAAGTTGATCTTGCCCTGGTCACGGTTCAGGCAGGCGGCCTTGGACGCGTAGACGACGATGTCCGCGCGCACCGGGTTCCCGTCGTTGTCCCGGAGCTCCTTCGACCCATGTTGGATCGGCACCTCCCTCCGGATGGTGTTCGCCGGATAATGGTACTCGTTGATCAGGGTCTCGATGAAACGCTGCCTGACTTTTTCCTCGGGAGTGCTTTTAAGACACCCCCCCCCCAAGAATATCCACGATGTCGCCGTTCTCATCGAAACGAACCTTGAATCCCGTGTTCGACATGCATCAGCCTCCTTGTGTCCGATGGCTACAGTGTACAATGACGCCGCCGTTTCCAACGGTTCACGACGGGAAATATCCGACAGGACGAGGCATGGCCGTGGATAACATGCCCGAAGTAAAAGAGAAGCCGGCACTCCAATAAAAATATCAGGTGGGACATAATGTCCCACCTGATATTCTGTTTCAAAACCAATCGTCCCGGCGCCTGGAGGATTGGCGGATGGGGACTCAGGCGGCGAACCCGCAATGGAGAATATCAGGTGCGAGGTTTCCTCGCACCTGATATTCCAAACCATTGTCGGCAACTGAAAAGCTTTTCGAAATCATCGACCGGAAGGGAAACACTACGTTCGGGATGGTCCGCTGTCCGGAACCGTTCATCGTCTCTGGTTGGGGCGAAGGTATTCGAGTTGCGTTTCCGGATCGATCGGGCATGTGGACGACCGCTTCGGATTCTCTACGCTGCTTGTTGACGACGTACACGGGTTCTTCGTATTGCGTTTCGCTCATTTTTATTGCAATCCATTCCACGCGGATACGGGAGGAACCGACGCCGATAATCAGAAAAAGCCAAGGAGAAGGACCATGCCCAGGGGAGCGGATCGTGACCATTGGGCTCCGCAAGGACAGACTAAAAAACGAACCAACGACAGGAAATATCAACTGGAACATTATGTTCCAGTTGATATTCCGAACCGCCGTTGGGGGTAGTGCCCGAAAAGTTGCGCACTTTGGATCATGGCCGTCCATGGAGCGATGATCAGTTCGCTTCCACGAGGTTGTCATCGAACCGGGAC
>ENA-OYXC01000258-OYXC01000258.1-human-gut-metagenome-genome-assembly--contig:-NODE-258-length-27237-cov-23.202892_pt1 | contig 27237 bp, 17 predicted proteins | sample MGYA00244214_ERZ653415 | MGnify/ENA primary metagenome ERZ653415 (study PRJEB26926, sample SAMN06165016) | human gut metagenome | biome: ENVO:00009003; feature: ENVO:2100002; material: ENVO:00002003... | reverse complement strand
TGACGATAGTTTGTGCAATTCCATTATTGCCGCATGTACCACTTAATCCATTTTAATATGAACACAGAAAAAAAACGAGGGGGACGAATCCCCAAGCTGAACCCGAAGTCGCACCATGTGATGCTTCGGTTCGACGATGACGAGTGGATGAAATTCCTCGTCATGTATGAGCAGACTGATGTGAAGGCAAAGGCTGTCTTTGCCAAGGCACGCATCTTCGGCGAGCCGTTCAAGGTGCTGCGTGAGGACAAGACATTGGTGGAATACTACACCAAACTTTCCTCTTTTCACTCGCAGTACCGAATGATAGGCAACAACTACAACCAGGCTGTCAAGGAACTCCGTTGTCATTTCTCAGAGAAAAAGGCGATGGCTTTGCTCTATAAGCTGGAGAACTGCACCAGGGAACTGGTCTCTCTTACCCGTGAGATTGTTGAACTAACCCGTAAGTTTGAGGAAAGATGGTCGCAAAGATAAGTTTCGGAAGTTCATTGTATGGCGCATTGGCATACAATGGTGAGAAGATTAACAAGGAAGAGGGAAAGCTCTTGGCAACGAACAAGATCTTCGATGATTGTTCGGGAAAGACGAGCATCGCCAATGCCTTGCGTGATTTCCAGCGATACCTTTCTCCGCATATCAGAACAGAGAAGCCTGTCGTGCATATATCCTTGAATCCGCATCCCGATGATGTGCTGACGGATATGGACATGGAGAACATCGCCCGTGAATACTTGGAGCGCATGGGATATGGCAACCAGCCATACATGGTTTACAAGCATGAGGACATCGACCGTCACCACATGCACATCGTGACCATCCGAGTGGATGAAAACGGCAAGTGTTTGGATAGCCGATACAACTACCACAGGAGCAAGGCTATCACTCGTGACTTGGAGATGAAGTACAATCTCAACAAGGCAGACCGCAAGCAACGTCGATTCGACAATCCACTTCGTAAGGTGGATGCAAGCCAAGGCAATGTGAAGAAGCAGGTTGCCAACACCGTAAAATCACTCTGCACTACCTACAGGTTCCAGTCCTTGGGCGAGTACCGTGCACTTCTCTCCTTATATAATATATCCTTGGAGGAGGTCAGAGGCGAAGTTGGCGGTCGTGAGTATCATGGTTTTGTCTATTTTGCCACGGACGGACAGGGCAACAAGGTGGGAAATCCTTTCAAGGCTTCCAAGATTGACAAATCTGTCGGTGTGGAGGCAATAGAAAAACGGTTCGCTTATTCTACCAAGAAGTTCAAGGAGGAAAAGAAACTCTCCGAGATGACCCGTCATAGCGTGGAAGCTGTCTTGAAGCAGACGTACCATAAGGATAAGTTCGTTGAGTTGCTGAAAGCAAAGGGCATTGATGTTGTTTTCCGCCATACAGCTGACGGCCGTATCTACGGAGCAACATTCATTGACCACCGCACCCAAAGCGTGTTCAATGGTTCAAGACTTGGAACGAATCTTTCTGCCAATGCCCTGCAGGAGCTCTTCACCTTGCCTTACGAGAATGAGCAACCGATACCGCTTACCATTCCAACGGAAGATGGCGTTGTCTTGGAGAAGGAACTTCAAAGCTCTGGCTTGTTCGACGAGTACGGCAGCGGTCTTGGACTTATGTCTGGAGGAGGTTCATCAAATGAGGCACAGGAGGCTGCGTTTGACAGAGAGCTACGCAGAAAGAAAAAGAAACGAAAAGGGCGAAGTCTTTAATCGTGTTATCAAGGTTGGCTTTCTTATACAATGGAGAAAGTCAGCCTTCAATCAGAAAAAAACGATTAAGCGAATGCAATGAAAGTTTACTTTCGGATTGCTGAGCGTGAGTTTTTTATTCAAACAATTTGTATAACTTCAAAACTGAAAAACAATGGCACAAGAAGACGATTTGAGAGCATTGGGGAAAATTATGGATTTTCTCCGTGCTGTGAGTATCATACTCGCAATTATGAATGTATATTGGTATTGCTACGAGGCAATGCACATTTGGGGAGTGACAATCGGGGTGGTTGACAGAATCCTGATCAACTTCAACCGTACAGGTGGTTTGTTTCATTCCATTCTCTATACCAAGCTGTTTTCGCTTCTGCTCCTGGCACTCTCATGTCTGGGAACCAAGAGCGTGAAAGCGGAAAAGATGAGTTGGAACAGGATTTGGACGGTTCTTGCTGTTGGCTTCTTCTTGTTCTTCCTCAACTGGTGGATATTATTGTTGCCTATATCTAATTTGGGCAATGCCACGCTGTACATATTTACAATGACAGCGGGTTATATCTGCCTGTTGATGGGAGGACTCTGGATGAGCAGACTCTTGAAACACAACCTCATGGAGGATGTGTTCAATAATGAGAACGAGAGTTTCATGCAGGAGACCAAACTCATGGAGAACGAGTATTCCGTCAATCTGCCAACACGATTCTATTACAAGAAAAAATGGCAGAGAGGATGGATCAACGTGGTCAATCCGTTCCGAGCGACCATCGTGTTAGGTACACCGGGTAGTGGTAAGTCCTTTGCTGTCGTGAACAACTACATCAAACAGCAGATAGAGAAGGGGTATTCAATGTATATCTATGATTTCAAGTTTTCCGACCTTTCGACGATTGCCTACAACCACATGATGAACCATCAGAATGGATATAAGGTCAAGCCCCAGTTCTATGTCATCAACTTTGACGATCCTCGCAGAAGTCATCGCTGCAATCCTATTCACCCAGATTTTATGAGTGACATTTCCGATGCTTATGAGAGTGCATACACCATCATGCTCAATCTCAACAAGACGTGGGTACAGAAGCAGGGCGACTTCTTCGTGGAGAGTCCGATTATTCTGTTTGCTGCCATCATCTGGTACCTAAGAATCTACAAGGACGGAAAGTATTGCACCTTTCCTCATGCCATCGAACTGCTCAACCGCAGATACGAAGATGTCTTTCCGATACTAACGAGCTATCCCGAACTTGAAAATTATTTATCTCCGTTCATGGATGCCTGGCAAGGTGGGGCGATGGAGCAGTTGGCGGGTCAGATTGCAAGCGCAAAGATTCCGTTGTCACGAATGATCTCACCACAACTCTATTGGGTGATGTCCGCAAGCGAGTTTACACTCGACATCAACAATCCCGAAGAACCGAAGATTCTATGTGTCGGCAACAATCCCGACCGTCAGAACATTTATGGTGCGGCACTTGGCTTGTACAACAGCCGCATAGTGAAACTCATCAACAAGAAGGGACAACTCAAATCATCCGTTATCATTGACGAGTTGCCGACCATCTATTTCAAAGGCTTGGATAATCTGATTGCTACGGCACGAAGCAACAAGGTTGCCGTCTGCTTGGGCTTTCAGGACTTCTCACAGTTGGTCCGTGATTATGGGGATAAGGAGGCAAAGGTGGTTATCAATACCGTTGGTAATATCTTCAGCGGACAGGTTGTTGGCGAGACCGCCAAGACTTTATCCGAGCGCTTTGGAAAAGTGCTCCAAAAGCGTCAGTCCATTTCCATCAACCGTCAGGATGTCTCTACGTCCATCAATACCCAAATGGATAGTCTCATTCCGCCAAGCAAGATTAGTGGTCTTACCCAAGGTATGTTTGTCGGCTCTGTTTCCGACAACTTCACCGAGCGCATAGAGCAGAAAATCTTCCATGCCGAGATTGTCGTTGACACCGACAAAGTAAAGCGAGAGGAAAGCCATTATCAGCCTATCCCTATCGTCAACGATTTCAAGGATACCGATGGCAACGACTGCATGAAGCAAGCCATTCAGGACAACTACAATCGGATAAAGGAGGATGTCAAGCTGATTGTCAAGGACGAGCTGGAACGCATCGCTGCTGACGAGAATTTGAAGCACTTGATACAGAAGTAAAAACCGCATTTATGCCGAAAAAATCTCGTTAATATATAAATTACTATAAATATTTGTAGTAAACCGCATATTTTTCGAGATTTTTTCGTTACTTTGCAATAGAATTAAAAACAGATTAGATTATGCTTATCAGATTCGACTTTAGTAACATCTTTTCTTTTTTAGAAGAAACGGAGTTCAATATGTTGCCTGCAAAATCTTTGAAGAGTCATACAGACCATCTTCATAAGATTAATACCAACGTGAATGTTCTGAAAGGTTCAGTCATTTACGGTGCAAATGGTGCTGGCAAATCAAATATGATTAAAGCAGCAAATTTGCTGCGTGACATTGTTTTAAAAGGTAGAGTTCCTTCTGACATCAGATATATCAGAAATAAATTTTCTGATGAGGTTACTCCTGTCTCACAATCAGTAGAGTTCAGCTATAAGAATAAAATATATAACTATGGAGTTACTTATGTGTCAAAGCTCTGCTTGGAGGAATGGCTTTATGAAACAGGTGTAGAAAAAGATGAAATGGTCTTTGAACGTACCTACTCTAAAGAGACAAACAAACCTGTTGTCAAAATGGGCAGGAAATATGTCGATGGTGATGAAAAAAAGGCTCTATTGGTTAGTTTGCTGGAAGATAACATTTTGAAAAATGATGAATTACTTATCAAACATGAGGATATTATCAAAGAGCCAAGAATCAACAGAGTCAGGGAATGGTTCAAAGACAATCTGAAAATCTTCTTCCCTGAGACCAAGTCTGCGTCTATTTTTGATACTCAATACGAAAATCTGAAATTCAAGCATTTTTCTGAAAAGCTCTTAAGAAGTTTTGATGTAGGCATTCAAGACATAGAGTTGCATGAAGATGATTTGGATAAATTTGTCTCGCAGACTGGTATGCCTTTGGATAAAATTTTCGAGGACATCAAGACTAATCTCAAAAAAGAAGAGTCTGGTGTGATTGAAACGCAGTATTTTACTATTGGCGTTACAAAGGAAGAAGATGATAAATATATGATCCGAAGAATAACAACCAGTCATGTTGTAAACAACAAGGCTGTGAGTTTCGAGTTAAAAGAGGAATCGGATGGTACACAACGATTGTTTGATTTTGCGCCAGTTCTTTATGACCTGATGCAGTCTGACAAGACTATCATTGTCGATGAGATTGACAGGAGTATCCATGCCAACCTATTGAAGATGTTTGTAGAAAAAGTGATGGGAATGCCTATCCTTGGACAAATTATCTTCTCATCCCACGAATCATGCCTTCTTGATTGCTCTATCTTCAGGAATGATGAGATTTGGTTTGTTGAGAAAGACAGAAAGAACCAAAGCTCTCGTTTCTATACGCTTAATGATTTCAAACCACGAAATGATTTGGACATTCAAAAAGGCTACTTGAAAGGACGCTTTGGAGCTATTCCTTTCTTAGCTCATTTAGAGGATTTAAAATGGGAGGACTGACGTATGCCATATAAAAAACGCAGCTACTATAAGCATGAGGAAGCCAAGGCAAGAGACTATAGTCTTTTTGTTATCGCATGTGAGGGTACAAAGACAGAACCAAGTTATTTTGCACCGTTCGATAATTTCGAACGTATCAAGGTTAGAATCTTGGAGCATAAGCAAACTGAGTCTGCCCCTTCACATGTATTGGCATCAGCGAAAAAGTATATGACAGAAGAGGGGCTGAATGCTGAAGATGGTGACTCTCTCTGGTGTGTTATCGACGTGGACAAATGGCCTATTGACATGATAAAAGAATTGGGTAGTTTCTGCATAAACACCCCAGGATGTCATATAGCCATCAGTAATCCATGTTTTGAGGTATGGCTTCTATACCACAAGCTTACTGATTTGAAAGATATAGATTGTTCTAAGTCTCACAACGTAAAGGTTGCTTTGTCAAAACTCACCCCTGGTGGATTTTCGGCAACTGAATATGTAAAACTGATGGCTCAAGCTATCATTAACGCTAAAGCCAAGGACTCTCAACCTGGAGAGCAACATTACTTCCCAGCACTTAAAGAAACCAAAGTATATGAACTGGGTGAGGCTTTAATGGAAAGGATTGGCAAAAATAGTTGGCAGGATTTTATAAACAAGAATATTTAAAATCAGAACCTATGATAAAATTTAGGCAGTAACGTATCCCTATGGAATTTCGTTACTGCCTAAAATAAGTAACGCCCCTCTAGTATGCTGCCTTTCGGCGCGCCTGAGGGGCTTATTATCTTTAGTTGAATGAACTGTCTTTCTTTTTGCGCTGCAAAGTTAAGAACTTTTTTTGAAACTACCAAATAAAAAACAAAGATTTTTCTAAGTTTTTTCAAATTTTCCACATTTCTTCGTCTTTCCAATCCTCAGGGAAGCCCATGGCAGGTAGCGACACGACATCTTTATACTCATCCAACAATGCTATCAGCCTGGTTTTGAATGGAGAAGTAGGATTCACCGTCTGCAACAGATAGTTCAGGATACAGGCAGTATAATAGAATTTCTTCAATCTCGCCTTATGAGGTTCTCTGAGCCATTTGTGCTTTTTGGAAAATTCCAACCGCTCCGGCACGATACTCATATCTCGATTCCAAAGACGGGCATGATGGGCACAGATGTTCCTCACGTAGTTGATGGCATGCAACCAGGAGCAAAATGTCTTCGGAGGCAATCCGAAATACGAGGCGATACCCGCTATGTCAGCACGGTTCTTCAACCCCATACATATTCTTGAAAGATGGTTGAAATACATAATTTCCACACTCATCCAAGAAGGTGGGTTCACCGGATCATAGTACTTGCTGGTATAATGCTGTATGAATACCTCAGCACGATTGTTATGCAGCTGTTCCCTGATATGACTTTGTATTTCCGAATATACATCAATGGTTATCTGCTTGCCATCACGCAACATGATGGTCTTGGGTTCATTGAATATATCCTGTCTGTCTTGCCAATGCGAACCGTATTTATGACTTAATTGGTAGATAATCTGAGTTCTGATGGCTACCTCAAGTCTTTCTATCGCATCAAATACCAACAAACGGAGCTTTCTGTCAAAAACATAAAGGTTATAGACATGATCCCAGGTGATACCTTTCTTGAAAGAATCCAATATTTCTCCTTCTTGATTGGCTTCTTTAAAAGGCAGCATATAGGCACTCATCCTATAATAGCTGATATTGGCAAGATGCCTTTTGGCACGTGCCTCGTCAGCAAATTGAAGCCCTCTGGATTTGAGGAGTTCAACCTGCTGCTGATAGGTCAATGGTGGCTTTGTATATCTTTCCATACTCTCACAATTTTATTTAAGTTACAAAAGTATAGAAAAATTCCTGTATGAAAGAAGAAATGCCTAATTTTCTTGTATTCTGATAACATTTTTCAGTAATTCTACAGAAAATGAGCATTTTCATCGCCTCATCCTCTCCAATTCATCATCCCGTCGCATCTTATCATTCAACTTCTCCTGCATCTTATCCAGAAAGTATGTACGACTGTAGTTCTTACGTCTCCGGATATCGGTATAAAAACGGTAGCAGTCCTTGGTCTTGACACCAAAGAATTGGTACATGGCTTGAGCCAGCTCCTTGAATTTCACTTCGCCGTCATTCACACTTCCCATCACACAGATGCCATATACCATCTCTACGAGGTCTACTGCGTTCCCCGTCCAGCATATCGGCAAAGCCTTGTCCGTCTTCTCATGGGCAACAGCAACAGAAGCCCCCTTGCACGCACTTGCCTTTACCTGCTGCATCATCTTACGGATGAACGACAGGGCTTTCTTGATATACAGTCCAAGAGCACATCCTGTATCTGGATGTAACAGTGGATGATATTGCAACTCTGTCTCTGCAAACACCAGGGCATGCAGAGCCTCCTTGCTCTCTGACGTACGGTGGCACAGGTCTATAACCTGAGTTACAAACTGGTGATACTCCTCTTGGATCTGCTCCATCTTCATCTTGCCGCCAAGGTCGTTGATAACCTTAAAGAAGGCAGTCTCTGTCAATATATTATAGCTCATAAGTCTTTCTGTTTTGATTGTTAAACTTCTATTGGGCGGTGTACACACAACCCATAGTAGTCCAAAACCAATGCCAACAGATGACAGACAGCGTCAAAGTTGAGTATAACTTCCTGATTACCAGCAAAGCAACAGCACTCACAACCGAGCAGTACAAAAACAAAAAGTGTTCAAAACCTGAACACCTGTTCACGTTTTGAACACCCTATTCTACACTTTTGCCTTCACAAAAGCCTATTCTATGCCATATTTTTCCTTCAGATTGTACAATGTTGTTCGTCCAATCTTCAGTATCTCTGCGGCTTTCGTATGATTTCCCTTGGCTAGTTTCAAAGCTCCAATGATTCGTTCCCGTTCCGAATCCGTATCTCGCAGCGCCGTCGTTACCGTTGTTGTCCCCGAAAAAGAATCAAACTTCAGGTTCTCTTCCGTGATCATCCTCTCTTTCGCCATAACCACGGCATTCTTGATGACCCGTTTCAGTTCTCTCACATTACCTGGCCAGGTATAAGTTTCCAAAGCTTTGATGGCTCCGGTACTGAAACCATCTATTTCTTTTCCGAACCGCAGTTTATACCTCCTCAGAAAGAATTCTGCCAATGGTCTGACATCCTCTACCGCCTCTCGCAATGGCGGCAACTCGATAATGGTCTCGCAGAGGCGTTGCAGCAGGTCATGCTTGAAGGTATCGTTGTTCACGGCCTTGCCCAAATCTTCATTCGTTGCCAGCACCAGACGCACATCGGCCTCGATGTCCTTTGTTCCACCTACTCGTCTGAATCGCTGTTCCTGCACCACTCGCAGCAGCATCTTCTGCACCTCCAAAGATAGGTTGCCTATCTCGTCCAGAAACAGGGTTCCTCCCTTCGCTTCCTCAAACACGCCCACACGGGCATTGTCTGCCCCGGTAAAAGCTCCCTTCTCATGCCCCAGAAGAGTAGAAGCGGCAAGCTGTTCATTCAGGGTGCCACAATCCAAGGTGACGAATGGCTTGTTGGCTCGCTTGCTTTTCTCATGTATCATCCGGGCGATATGCTCTTTCCCCGTACCGCTCTCTCCCAGGATCATCACCGTTATCTGGATGGGAGCAAACATATTCACCAGTTCTATCACCTTCGTGAAGGCCTCACTGGTCCGGGCAAAGATCTTCTCACGACTCTTGGCGATATGTTCATTCCCTTTCCACAGGGCATTCAGGAATTCAAACAGCTCTCCCTGCATCTCACTCTTCGGGAAATAATTAGCTGCGCCCTTCTTAATGGCTGCCACGGCTGAGGAATAACTCTCATAGTCCGTCATGATGACAAACTGGTTCTCATAACCATTCTCCCGCATCCATTCCAACAGTTGGATGCCGTCTCCATCGGGCAACCGAAGGTCAGAGAGTACGATGGTAAACTCATCCACCTCCCGCACCAGTTCCATGCCCTTGCGCATGTTGTAGGCTTTGGAAGTCTCCCACCCCTGACGCTTCAGCATATTACAGATGCGTTCACAGAAGGTCATACTGTCTTCTATCACTATGATTCGCTTCGTCATTTCATTCCTCCTTCCTGTTCTTCATGAATAGCCTGGATGATATCTTCGCACTGCCGTTTGATTTCACAGATTCCCTGGGCTATTTCCTTGTCAGTAGTGGTAGTATTCTTCACGGAAGAAAAAACGCGGTTCAGCTTTTCACCGCATCCTATCAGTTCCCAGGTTCCTCTCATGCTATGCAATATTTCTTTCAGCTCATGGCGGTCGCCTTTCTCCCAGGCCTTGTCAATACGGCGGATGTTCTCCTCCGTCTCTTCCTCAAAAAGCCACAGCGTTCTTTGCTTCTCACCAAATTCATATAGGGGTATCAGGTCTATGTTCCCTTTCCCGTTCACCTCCTTCTGAATGAATCGGTTGGCAACCGACATCAATTCGTTCGGGGAGAAGGGTTTGGATAGACATCCCGAAAAGCCCTTCCCGGTCAGATAGTCCTCTGTGATACCTGCCGATCCCGTCACGGCAACAACGGGTATCGTCCGGGAATTTCCGATGTTTGACATTCGCAGGATCTTGAGCACATCATATCCGTTTGCGCCCTGCATCTTCAGGTCGGTAAACAGAATGTCATAGTCCTTCTCACGCATCTTAGCCAGCAATTCATCCATACTCATACTGGTATCGCATCTGATTCCGTTTTCCGCAAAGATGCCCTGCATTCGATGGAGTATCAGTTCATTATCGTCTATGACGACCACTTCCGCTCGGTTGTCCCCGATCATCTCATTCTCTCTTTCAATGTCTTTCTCATGCACCAGTGGCAATGGGATTTCCACTGTGATGGTACTGCCGACATTCTTCTTGCTCGACAGTTCAATCTTTCCATCCATCATATCCACCAGGTTTTTCACGATAGACAGTCCCAAGCCGAATCCGTCTTTCGTTGCCGCATTGCTCAGCTGCCTGAAGGCATCAAAGATTTGCTGCTGTTCCTCTTCGTCCATTCCGGTTCCGGTATCATGCACGGAGATGAACAGCATGCCACCCTCATAACTCAGACGAAGGGTCACAGAACCGGCATCCGTAAATTTCAGGGCATTCGACAACAGATTTCTTACGATTCTCTGTATCTTCTCCTTGTCGCCCAGCACGATGTCGTCCGACGAACTCTCCACGGTCAGCACCAGTCCCTTCTTGTCCGCCAGTCCAGCAAATTCCGATGCCAGCCTTGTTCCAAGTCCTTTAACGGTAAAAGGTTTGGCCATTATGGTCTCTTTCCCGTTGTCCAGTCGGAAATAGTCCAACAAATCATTGAGCATCTGCTCCATACCTGCTACGGCTTCCAAAGAGATATCTATTTCATCAGCAGATTCTTTCTTCATGACACCCAGATGGTGTTTGAGGGTTGCCAACGGGATTCGCAGCTCATGGGTGATAGCCTGTATGGTCTGGCGGCGCTGGGTAAGAAGTTCTATGTTCTGCTGGTTTTTGGCATTCAGCTTCCCGATGAGTTGATCGGTTCTTTTCTTGTTTCTGATAACCTGCAGGAACATGCAGAATAATACCAGAATCAACAGGGAGAGCATACCTATATAATAATAGGTGTAGTTACCTTCCAGTGTTGCTATCTGCTGCTCTCTTTCCACGATTCCCTTGTTGACATGCTCGTCAACAACGGCAATCATTTTCTGTAGATGATGGTTGATGGCTTCATTTCGGATGCCCAGACTGTCCAGATGCCCGATGACTTTACGGCTCTGCTGCTGATGTCTGACGACAATCTTCTGATTGAGCACAGACAGCATTTGGGTCGTGGCGGTGGGCTGTTGACGCTTCACGGTATCTACGGCAGCCTTTTCTTCTTTTCTAAACAGCCGTACCCAAAATCCCCGTTTCTTCTTCTGAACCGCAGGACGGGGAATGGAGGACTGTACTTGCTGCTCCTTCTTGCTTTTCGCAACAATCTTGGGCACTTCCGTCGTCAGTTTCTCATGAATATCATTACGTTTCTGTACGGCATTCCTGATTTGCAACAACAGTCTTTCCTTCTCAACAAACAGCTGGCGGAGGTCCTCAGTTTCTATCTGACGATTCATCTTCCCCATGTTCTCCAACATATGGTCCACTTCCATCCTAAGTTGATGATAGTCTTCTACATCTGTGGTGTCCCAGTCTGCTACCGTCTCGCCAAGCAACGACATCTCGGCGATATGCATGTTCAAATCATGCATATCCTTGCGCCACTCATGCAGTTCTGTATTCCTGCATTCTATCTCTTTCCTGTCGTGCCATTCTGATAGGCCGATCATGATGGTACATCCTATGATGAGGATGGCTGCCATGATACCGCCTGCCATCCATCGGCAGATATGTCCAGTCTGTTTCTTGCGTTCCATCTTTATATTTTCTTAGCCGTTACAATTCTATGGTCCTGCTGTAACCATCATTACCTTGTACTTCAACCGCATGTTCGTTCCACCTGTATATGTATTTATATTCTGGAGGCAGGATGATATTACCCCTCCTGTCCAATAGTCCATACAAACATTTCTGTATGCCTATTCTGCATTCGGCATAATCACCCTTGAAGTCAGAGATATACGAATAAATGGGTTTCACAATGATGTCGTTCATCACCCTCAGTCCCCATCTGCCATCCTGCTGGAAAGGCTCTACATTCTTCAGATATTCCTTCAGTTGTTTGGCTGTCATCTTCTTCCTTGCCGTATTCGCCTTCTTCACCGTTATCATCTCATCATTCACGGCAATGATGTTCTGCATTTTCTTCACATAGGTTGGAATGATACCCTTGCCTGCCCTCAGTCCTGCAAACATACTCTCCCAGTTGCGAGGCTTGTCTGGCAAGCCGAACTTGCGATAGTTACCCACATTATCGATAATCATGCACACCTTATCCTTGTTCTCCTTGTTGATACGCAACCCACGCCCCACCATCTGCAGATACTTGGCTAGTGACAGCGTAGGACGAGCCATCTGGATAAACTCCACGTCAGGACAGTCAAAACCTTCATCGAAGAGGTTCACGTTCACCAGACAGTCTATCTCGCTGCGTCTGAAAGCCTCCACCATCTCCTTGCGTTTCTTGGCAGGCGTCTTGCTGTCCAGTGCCACACTTTTCAGTCCGAGGGCATTGTAACAGGCGGCTATCGCCTGGGCATGCACAATGTCAATGGCATAAACGATACCCTTCTTGCCATCAGCGTATTTCTTCACGCTGTCGTAGAGGCGTTGGATGGTCTGCGGAATATTCAGCTTCTCGTCCATCTCCTTGATGGCATAGTCGCCATCACTGCCTCGTCCTTTCAGCTGGTTTACGGTCAACTGATCGTTGGAGTACTTGCCGATAACCACGTAGTCGTAAGGTGCCAGATAACCACGCAGGATGAAGTCGTTGGTACAGGGAGATTTCAATAATATCTCGAACAGCTTGCTGAAGGATTTCTTGTTCATGCGGCATGGAGTTGCCGTCATGCCGAGTTTCAAGGCTTTTCTATTCCTTTCAAACAGGTCTTGATAGGAGGTTGCTATGGCGTGGTGAGCCTCATCCACAACGATGAGTCCAGGCGTACACTCCGCCCCTTCCAGTTCGTCGATATGTCTGTTCAACCATTGAATGGAGAGCACCCTTATCCTTACTTTCGCTTTCAGCTCCATTTCTTTCTCCCCATAGTCCAGACAGAATCTGTCCAACGTCTGCTGCATTTGCTCCACCAGTTCACGGCGGTGCGCTACAATCCACACTTCGCCCGTGTCATGGTTATCAAGGAACCATTTCACCACAGCCGCCATCACGTAGGTCTTTCCCGTACCTGTCGGCATCTGCACCATCACCGAACTGCCCACCTTCTCCTTCTTACCATTCTCATTGTAGAATGTACCGGAAACTGCAGTGGTCAGCACGTTGATAATGTCCTCCAGCATCTTCTGCTGGTAGTCATAAAGCTTGATTTTCTTCATCACAAATTATATTTTCGCAATTCAGCTCTCGACACCGTTTGAAAATAGGGAACGTATGGCACTCCATTACTTTCCAATCTCAACCCATTTCTACTGTCTTGCGTGATGTATATGTCTGAATCAATAGCATAGCCAGAGAAATTCTTATACTCTCTCACCACAAAATAAGAAAAGTCATCCGTCTTCTTCAAAATCTTGAACCATAACCGTGGTTCCTGCTTCAAAAATAGAAACTCACTGTTGATGACACAAATGTTGTCATCAGCCACAATCTGCCAATTTCTCAATACGGTATCTCGCAAATCCGGGATATTCCGAACATAATACCAGTCGCTCTCTCTCAGCAATCTCACAAATCCTCGCTGCTCCGCCACAGGCTTGGCATAATGCTTCAACCCAGAAATGCCATCCACCCAATAACTCTCGCCAAACACGTCCTTGGGTACATACCATATCTCGTCAACTCCTTTCTGCACCTCATTACGCTCCCAAACCTTGCTATTATGAATAGGATAGAAAAGTCCATGCTTATAAATCTTCTGATGCTTCTCCGCAGCCTTTTTCTCCTTCCTGCTGTATTTCTGGCAATAATCATTCATCTCCACCTGTGTCTCGATGGGAGTCAATTCCATGTCGGGATTTCCTTGGGCATAGCAATTTTCCTCATCATCCACATATAACCTCACACTACCAGCCTTGTCCTTCAACTGATACACCTTGTCAGGTTCATCCATCGAGATATATTTCCTTTTCCAATTAATGCCTCTGCCCACTTGCAACTCCAATGATTTCAAGTTGATGTAAGCCTTGTCGTCAATAAACTTGGAGCGGATGCGAGGATAGAACCTCATACCGTCCTCCGTACAGAACTCCACACCCAACAGTCTCACCGTCTGTGGACGCTTTGCAAACCTCAGTCCGCTCCGCCTGTCAATCCATCCGTCCTTATCCTCTACAATCTCATCATTCTCGTTGTCCTCAATCATCTTCTTCTGCCTGTCATGCCCAAGAATCTTCATCATCTCCTCATTCTCGCTCACCACGCTGCCCCAATGACAGAAGCTATTGTTAATCCTCATGCAAATCTCCTGCAACGAATCCGCAAGCTGCGACCTCCCTTCAAACATCTGCTGCCAGTCCCTATCAGCTGAAGGCATCCCGAACCGCCGATACAGTCCCACATTATCCAGTATCACGCAATAGCTCTTCCTCTTAGCCACACGCAACCCACGTCCCACCATCTGCAAGTACTTCGACAGCGACAACGTAGGTCTCGCCAACTGAATAAACTGCACATCAGGACAGTCAAATCCCTCCGAAAACAAATCCACGCTCACCAAGACTCGGATTTTTCCTTTTTTGAATTGCTCCACCAAACTCTTTCTTTCATTCGATGGTGTCTTGCTACTAATCGCTACAGCGTTTATATCATTCTGGCGATAGAACTCCGCAATATGCTCCGCATGCTCAATGCTAAAGGCATACACAATGCCTTTCTTCCTCGGCACATATCGTTTCACTGTCATGTAAAGCCTTTCGAGCGAAGGCCTCACATCCATCACCTCATTCAGTTCCTTCTGCTGATAATCCCCATCAGCCCCACGTTTCTTCAGTGAGTCAATCAACCTCTGGTCCAATCCATCCGGCTTGATAGAGTAGTAGTCATACAGGCTCAACCGCCCCTTGGCAATAAACCGCTCCATACTCCAAGACGTGAGCAACGTATCAAACAAGTCAGCAAATCCCTCACCTTTCAGTCGATAAGGCGTAGCCGTCAGTCCCAACTTCTTCGCCTTTGGAAATGCCCTCATCACCTCCGCATACGTCTTCGCCACCGCATGATGCGCCTCATCAATCACAATCAGCGAAGGTACCTCCCTCATCTCCCGATAATGCAACGTCAACCACTGTATCGACATCACTTTAATAAAAGCAGTATCATCATCTGTCGATGTTGGCAAATCAAACCTTGCAAGTGTTTCTTCTATTTGCACAACGAGTTCTCTTCGATGAGCAACAACCCACACACATGGATTCTTCACTCTTCGTTCTTCACTCTTCACTACTGCTGCAAGCAGATACGTTTTCCCCGTTCCCGTCGGCATTTGAACCATGACGGATTGGAGCTTTCCAAAAGCCTTCCCAATCCGTTCCACCATTTCTTTTTGATAATCAAACAGCTCCATCATGATTTACAGCATAATCCTTTCCGTACTTCCATTATCCTTGATACCCAATACAGAATACCTATTGATGAAATGGAATCCCCTGTATTCTGCAGGAACAATCACATACCCATATTTGTCGATAATTCCCGACACCATATGATTATTGGCAGGATGAAAGACCGCATAGATACCTTTGAAATCGGAAATGTAAGAATAGATAGGCGGCAACACGATTTCATCGCCCGATTTCAGTCCCATTCTCCATTCACCCTTAACCTCAAACGGCACGATGTTCTCCTTGAACGTCCTCAACTCCTCAGCCGTCATCTTCTTCCTGCCAGTCTCAGCCTCTTTCACCATCATCATCTCATCATCCACGGCAATGATACAATTGACTTTCTTCACGTATGACGGCACCGCACCCTTGCCAGGCATATCACCCTCAAACATGGCATCCCAATCACGATACCTGTCAGGCAATCCAAATTTCCGATAGTTACCCACATTATCAATAATCATGCACACCTTCTTCGGGTCTTTCTTATTGATGCGCAGTCCACGCTCCACCATCTGGAGATATTTGGCAAGCGACAGTGTTGGTCGAGCCATCTGGATATACTCCACGTCAGGACAGTCAAACCCCTCGTCAAAGAGGTTCACGTTCACCAAGCAGTCCAACTCTCCTTCCCTAAATGCCTCCACCGCTTTCTTTCGGGTCTTGGCAGCCGTCTTACTGTCCAATGCCACCGCCTTGATGCCAAGCGCGTTGTAACACTCTGCTATCGCCTTGGCATGGTCGATGTCGATGGCATATACGATACCTTTCTTGCCAGCAGCATACTTCATCACACTATTATAGAGTCGCCGAATAGCAGGCGGAATATTCAGTTTCTCATCCATTTCCTTAATGGAATAATCACCGTCACTGCCACGTCCTTTCAATTGATTGATAATCTGCTGGTCAGTAGATTTCATCCCGATAACCACATAGTTATAAGAAGCCAAATACCCACGCATAATAAAATCCCTTGTGGAAGGCGAAGTAATCAAACGGCTGAACAACGTGCCAAATGATGCTTGCTTCATGCGACAAGGCGTTGCCGTCATGCCAATCTTCAAGGCTTTGTGGTTTCGGATAAACACATCCTGATAAGAAGTGGCAAGGGAGTGGTGGGCTTCATCCACGATAATCAGACCCGGCCTAAAACCATTCTTTTCCAAGTCCCCAATGTTTCTTGTGAGCCATTGGATGGACAATACCCTTATCCTCACCTTTGCCGTCAGTTCATCATCCTTCTCACCATAATCCAAAGCAAAGCGGTCGAGCGTCCGTTCCATCTGCTCCACCAGTTCCTTACGATGCGCAATCAGCCATACCTCTCCCTTGGAATAAGTCTCCAAGAACCATCTCACCACAGCCGCCATCACGTAGGTCTTACCAGTCCCCGTAGGCATCTGCACCATCACCGAACTCCCCACATTCACCCTTTTTCTCTTCTCATTATAGAGAACAGAGTCAAAGACTGCAGCGGAAAACACCTCAGTGATGTTCTCCAACATCTCTTGTTGATAATCAAAAAGCCTGATTTCTTTCATACGATAGATTCAAAATCCTTTCTCGGCATACCATAATCCTTATAGCATTCCGTATCTTCTATTTCCTTCCATGCTTTGTGAAGATACTCCTTCACGTCTTCTGGCAATCTGCCATCTGCAGCAAGCCCATGAAAAACTCTCAGCATATCATTGACAGCATACTCAGGACTATACATGTCATCAAAATAGTTATAATGCTCATCCATGACAAAATGCCTACACATGGATTTCGTCATTTGCATAAACATCAATGCAGCATCCATATACTGACCCTTGGCAATCAACCGCTCAATCTTTCTATTCTCTTCAAGCATCAACTGCCATATCAAATCACAATCCCAACCAATATTTCTACTGTTGAAGATACGACTCTCATAATCCTCATTCAATGGAATGACAGACCGTGCCTCTTTCTCTGCTTCCATTCGTTCCTTTTCCTCTCGCTCTTTTTGAAGAGCTATGCGTCTTGCCTCACGCTCTTCCTCCTCATTCATTTCTCGCTCTACAGCCACTGTTTCACCATTGAAAGGAGCCGCAGGAACCAAGGCGAGCAATTTCTTTTCCAAGCCACGGAAGTTTCTGTATTCCTTTGAATGCAACAAGATAAACCTACAAACCTCTTGGCGTATTGTCTCATTGTTCCAAACCTTCACCGTCTCCACCAATGCTGTGTAACTTGCCAACACCAACTTACCGATTCTCGACTTATATTCACCAATCAGTTCCGCGATGTCATCACGGTTAATCAGCAATGGAAGATGTTCACACAATCCCTTTGCAATGGCAAAAGCCGCATCAGGACGATTCTTAGCTAATATCTGTGGTATGGATTTCTTGTGCCAACGCTCCAACAGGCGCAACTGATGCATAAAGTCCTCATTGTCCTTTGGCTTGAATGTCACTTCCTGCATGAAGAACTTGGCATATTCCTCCTCATAATTCACGGTCAAGCCACGAGGCACGAAGTCAATCTTCGGTCGCTCCATCTGTCTGCGGCACTGCTCCACCTCACGCATCCGTTTCTGCTTCTCATCCCATTGGATACGTAAAAGTTTCTCCTCTCTGATTCTAAGTTCTATCCCTTCAAACTCAGGAGTTTTCATCGTCTCCTCTTTGAGATGATTCTTGATGACTTTGTTCAAGTATCTCTTCCATACCTCCTTGTTCTCCTCATTCACGAACGGAGGACATACATCGCCGTATGTCGCTCGCCAAGTTATCTCGTCAAACTGGAGATACCACTGATAACGTTTATGTTGGTTGTTGCTTTCCATTATTTATTTTTTAATAGTTGAAAAATTGAATCATTCATACAACATTCTTTCCTTAAAATAGCCTTCCAGTAATTTGAGCCAAATCTTTTTTGCAATTCTAAGGAAGTTGCTAAAATGATTTCTTTACATTTGTCATTACCCAAAAGTTTAGAAAATTGCTTTATCAAAATAGCAGTTTCCGAAATCTCATGAAAACTATATTGTTCAAATCTTCTGCATAAATCCAACTTCTTATAATGATTAGAAATTTTCAAATATAAATCCTTGTCTATACTGTTGCTATCATCCAAATAGAATTTAACTCTAATGGTGTTATTCTCAATTGACAATTCAACGAAAAGATATTGTTCTGTAGGAATATCATCAAGATACAAGTTGATATAATCCCAATTGCCATCCGCAAGCCAAGTGTTGCTTTTCTTACTATTACAGTTAGAACAACACGGTATCAAGTTCTTTGGGTTGTCAGAAAACACAGGCATAATAGTTTTGGGAACAATATGATCCAAATTGCTTGCTTCACCTATTGTGCAATAGGGACACAAGGAATTGTCAATACCATTTTCACTTGTCGTTAATTGATTAAACAAATGAGTATAAATAGGAGAATGAAAATTATATAATTCTATAAAATCTTCTTTTTCCTGTTCGGTAAGACTTATGGCCTTCAAACCTCTCAAAGAGTTCTTTGAAAATTTAGCATCATAATCAGCAAAAGCCTTACGAGATGTCGGTAAAAGTGCAGCCAAACGATTTTTTTTATTCTTATCATCGGCTGTATTCCTTTTACTGTTCACAACATCCTTGTGAAAATCCAAAGTATCTCCTTGATAATGATTAATCTTTTTCATTTTTACGACTTTCAACAAGTGATTCTAACAAGATTGTCAGATTTAAACTTACTGGAATATTTTCAGATTGTATATGTCTGATAATATCCTCATAACTCATGCCGTCATCAACAAGCCTTTTCAACACAATATAGTAATAAGGAGTAATCTCTTTGTTGTCAAAGACTTCCTCCGTAATATTGGTAAGGTTTTCTCCAAACGATTCCATACCTATACGTTTTACTGAAGGGATATTGCCTATACGACGCATGATATATACATTCCTTGCAAACAGTTCTTTTATAATCAATGGAGAATGAGTTACGATAATTCCATAAGATTCGTATTTTTCTAAGAGTAGATTGATAGAAGTCATTAATAAGGTGATTGCATTCGGATGCAAATGAGTTTCTGGCTCATCAAACAACAGTAACGAATCATACCTAATATTGGCTATGACACTGCTAAATAAATACAAGAAAGTATTCTGTCCAGAACTAAACTTCTCGTATTTTTCATCAACAGCAGCCAACCAAAATTCTTCTTTTGCGAAACTATCACATTCAACAATCTCGTCTAATTCATTTTCAGAAAACAAAGGCTTTAAGATGATTCGCAAATGTTCAAGTCTATCACACCTCTTTATCTCTTTCAGATTCTCATGAAGTTTATCTTTGATGTCCTCATCCGAAAGGATTGTCTTTACACCATTACGCATCACAGACATACCGCAATACACATATTGGAATTCCACCGTTTCATGAGGTATCTCAAAATGATCGAAAGGACAGTTTGACACAGCGATTACCTTGCTGAACAGAGGTATATGTGGTTCAAAACATGAACGTTCTTTTTTGTATATACACATTGGTAATGTGGATATAAACTGCGTTTTACCAACACCGTTCTTGCCAATAATAGCATAGAGGCGATTCGGCAATATACCGTTATTGCTGAAATCAAAATGTAGCTTTATGCGCTCGTCTGCATAACTTGGTTTGAAAAGATAACCAAAAGAGTATTTATCATTCAAGTCTATGCCATTTAACATATAAGGAGCCTCTCTCTTGGTTCTTTCGGCTTCATCTTTTCTTAAAAGGCATTTTTTATACAGCCAAGTATTTGTTTCAAAATCTTTTGCGAATCTCGGGAAAACAGAACAATCCCTCAATGCATAAAGTACGTCAAGGTATTTGTCGCCAAAAATGTTTTTTATCTGACGATAATAATCCATAGTTTGTCCCAAAGAGCATTTCCCTGCCCCAACATCAAACAGGCCACTCTCTATGCTCTTATACACATAACGGCGTCCAAATTTATTTGCAGGAACATCACCAATAATCTTGACCTTACCTATAAAATGCCTTATACCTTGACTATCATAGTAGCTAAGTCCAAAGGATGCAACCATATCGTAATCGTCCCAATCATTAGCCAATAAAACTAAGCAAGGGAATTCCTGTATTGCCACATCCTTATCATATATATAGGGATTATCAACGAATGCTACGAATATCTTCAAGTCATTGGAATAAGTGGCATTGTCTTCTGCCTCAAATCCAACAGAAACATCAGGAATAATATTTATACCATCAACAACAATATTTTCAATGGGTATAACCTGCTTAAACAAATCCAGTAATTTCGTCCTTACATCATCTTGATTAATATTGTCATATATAAAGGGACTAACATTTATTTGTAACTGATAAAAATCGATGCCCCCATTCCAATTATCATGATTATACCAGACACCCTCCATATTCTCGTCCCGGAAAATACGGAGTATGTCCTTTTCATGACGAGCTTGTAGCAAAGCTCTAATAGTTTTATAATATGGCTTCAGAACATCCTCATTTTGCTCCATAGAAACTACCTTTTATTTATATTTTGCCCAAAGTTCATTTTCTATCATACTATCATGGGCGATATTCTTTTTAAGATACCCAATCTCTTTTTCTGCCCATCCACTAACCTTGCTTATAGAATGATTCTTCAATGTGGAAAGGAGAGATATCTGATTCTCAAACATCGGTATAGCAGAGCCTGATACAGCAAAAGTTCCGATGTTGTTACCTAATGCCATTAATACTTCATCATGTCCACCATACTTTTCCAATATCTCCAAAAGTAAAGCAGGAAATTGCTTGGCATTCTGCGGTATTGGCATCAATTCAACAAATCGCTGAGGAGCAATGTTTGGATACGAATCACACAAATTCATAAAGTCTGTTGAATGATTCTTAGCAAACAAAACAGGATTTTCATTCATAACCGAAACTCCCAACAAATCCTTTAGTCGATAATACAAGACACTCCCATTCTCATCATTCACCAAGGCTGCAGACAAGTCTTTCCAAATTGCAACATAATATTTATCTATCAGAATATCATACAGTTCTCTCAACTCATAATCAAAATTTTCAATGGTGTCTGTTTTTGATAAATATTTCAGTATTTCTTGATGAATACCTACTGCAAAAGCCTCTTCTTTACCTTCAAATAGCATTTGTTTTGCGACTCTGATGTAATCATCATTGTTTATCATTGTTTCAGAGACAAATCTAAAGCGCATCATAAGCACTTGCAAATATTTGGTCATCTTAGGGTAGTTGGTCATTTCCTTACCAAATGTAAACATCGCTACCATTCTGAATACACAAAGAAGTCCTTTGGGACAAGCTTCAATTTCTCTGAATATACGAACAATATTATTTTCATTCATAGCAGCAAACTGTAGATGCTGCCAATATACGACAAAAACATCTGTATCAACCTCACCACTTTGAACAAGATTCAAAAGATAACCAAAACATTCATCTTGAGGTAAAATGGTTCTTTTCCCCATGATTCCAAACAATATTCTTTTGTCGTCCAACGTCTTCAATACGTCTAAAACGCTTTCAAAAATATCCTTATTTATTGCTGCGACAAAATCAATAAAAAAGGCTGATGTCGCATTTGGCTCCTCATTAAGTATTTTGACACCATCTATGATAAAGTCAATAGCCTGGTCAATGATCATCTCTTTCGCTAAGGTCATACCAAATGGGATTGTCAAATTTGTTTTAGCCAGCATGAGACGCTTCAACAAATTTGGAGAATATAAATGGTCACGAACAATTTCTTCCGCTATTTTCTTGAACTCGGCTTCTTGTTTCTTCAATTTATCTTCGAACGGAACGTTTAATGGTGCATTAAAGCTCTCTTGTTCTATTCTTGCAAAACGTGAGACTACATCTGATTTCGTTAATTTCCCGATTATATCTTCATACATAGATTGGCATGTCTCATTCAATCTTGGAAATAACCGACCTTTAAACAAAGACAATATTCTCTGCATTTCGTCCCAGTCATAACCAAGAAGTTCCGCAGTTTTCAGAATATAAGGTAATATCAATGATGCCATACCAAAATCACACAACACACCAACTGTATGTTCAAAAATCTTAATAGCCTCTCTTCTCCAAGATGAATCTGTCTTAATTTCATGATAGACCAAATCAGAACATCCCTTCAAATATGTTTTTATTTCATCAATATTTGTTGGCTGATAACACTGCAATTCTTTTGCTCCTTGTTTTTCCGCGCCAGAAAAACGGAAGAAATTTCTGGTTGACAATGCTCGTTCTATAGCAGACAGTACAATGTCTTTGTTTGATTCTTGCAGAATGTGCGTTTTCAAAAAATCCAACCTTAAATCAAGATTTGCACTTGTTTCTGGTAAATAGACTGGAAACAAAGAACAAAACTCGGAAGTTGCATTGTTTGACCATTCTTCATTTTCAGCTATTCCTAATCTCATCATCAAGAAAGCACCTTTGTTAAAAGTACGTGGGTCAAAGCATAACTTTTCTACTGCCCAAACCAAATTCCTACGTCCTGCATCAATACCTTTGAGACTATCTATAGATAAAGGTAAGAGAACTCTACACAAGAATTCCGCAACCACAATAGGGTTCACTTCTACAAACGTTCGGAAGAGCCGTGAACCCAATTCTGTGTTAAGCACTTCCACGTTTCCAAAAGGGCTATTCTCTCCAAGCAATTGATTGAGCATCTCACAAGCCTTATCACAAAATCCCATGTACTTGAACTGTTGATGAAAAGCATGTGATAACTCTTCTGCATCTTTTGACTTTTGGATGACATCTATAACCTTTACCAATCGTTCTGGCGAACACTTTTCTATCCATTCTGTAATGAGATATAATGCCAATGGGGTAGGTCTTATCCCCACGGTTCTTCCACATTCTTCCATTATTCCCCGATTCAAACATTTCTGAATAAGTCCATCAAAAGCATTCATAAGTACTTCTTCATCATTTACATTGATAGAAGTGATGCTTTTACTTTTTGCAACGCATTCCAATTCAGACCTTCGTTCTGCTCTCCATCCAACAAACTTAAATAAAGCCAATGTTTGCATCATGACTCTTTGATTGTCATTTTCATCCATCCCCAACAATTTTGTCATCAAAGCTTGGTCACCCAAATCACCTAAGTCATGCCCATTTTTCAAAGAATTTATAAGCAGTATTGCCATCATCGGTATTCCTGATGCAAATTCCTCTATTCTTTTTTTTATAGGCTCACCAAACGTTCCTATGCGTTGGGCAACTAATTGCTCTACGATTTCTTCCTCATGGTGGTCAAGTATGACATACTTTATATCTTGCATTTGTCTTTCTTCTGGTTCATTGTAGATTGCAATGATAGTATTTGTCGCATTTTGAATTTCAGACTTTAAATCAATAGTTTCAGATAGCAAGGTTTTATTGCAATTATCTAATATCAAAATAGCCTCTTTGCAATCTTTAAAAAAGTAAGATAACTTCTCTTTTATCTTGGTTGATTCAGTTTTTTGACAGTCACAATACAAGTATTGAGATTTTGATTCTGAATCTCTGAAACATTCAAAAATAAACTTAGTCTTACCCAAGCCTGACAATCCTAATAAGCGTACAACTCCTTTTGTATACATTATTTGACTTTTATAATTGCCAAGTTTGTCTGTCCAAATAAAATTGCCAGATAGTTTAGGATTCTTGCATTGCTCCTGCCAGCCAATAAAAGGACTAATTTTCTGTCTAATATTCTTCAAGGCTGCTAAAGCCGATTTTTGCAGAGCGTCTTTTAAGATTGATACAAATTTCTTCTTAGCCTTTTCTTTGTCTTTATCATGTTTTAGATGAAAAACTATAGGGAAACGGCGTTCTCTGGAATCAAAGGGCATCAAATTAGCATTTTCAGTAGGCTTCCCATTAACGTCATTCATGACAAGAATTATTTGTTCTTCAAATTCTGGTGACTTTCCCAAAGCTCGATGGAATTCACCATACACATTTGAATTTGGTTCTCTTCGCAAGCCTTTTAAGACATGAAGTTTTTTACATAACTTCAAGAGACAATTGTTAGATTGTGTAATTGTCATATCACCAATAAATATATCACAATCATCAATCTGTTCCATCATTTTATCAGAAACAGAAGGGGTACCTGGCATTCCTCTCAATCCCTCATGGAAGTCAAAGAAAATGTTCTTCAACGTTCCCTTATCTTGTATCTCATTACAAACGGAGTTGATACATTCTATGAGAAATTCTTTATTGTTGAATCCTTGGTCATTCGTTTGAGTCTGCCAAGAGAAAAATATATTTAATTTCATATTCTTGATATATTAAAAACGAACTAAAATACTCCATACAAAAAAGTTTATCAGAAAAAGGAAATAAGCGAGTCTTCATTACTTTTGCCACATTCTCCACAGAAAATGCCAAGTCCGGAACAATGGCTCACAAAGAGCCTCGGCTGGATAATATCGCACGAAGTGCATATTTCTCCATATCTTCAGGAAGTATTTCTTTGCCATGCCTTGCTGAGTGAAATGCCCATACTTGGTGAAGTGCTTTCCGAAGTTGCCACCATTCAGTATCTCTGCCAGCAACAACTTTCCTCGCTTTTCATCCATCGGAACGATCATCTTCTCCTCTGATAGTCCCAATGTCTCATGCAGCACATACATCACCGCCCCTGCGAACTTCCACAAGCCAAGATATTTCAGCTCTCGCTGCAAAGTATCCCTAATCACTAATAACTCATCATTATTCACTACATAGTAGTAGTCAATGATTTGCCTCATTCCAATCCCTTCATCAAAGAAATGGTGATATAGATGCGTCAGCTGATAAACCACATTGAAAGCTGTCGTTGGTATAACAATTTCTCCAATACCATCTGGCAGGCTAACAACATTTGAGCATTGCAAATCCGCATTCCGCTTGAACCACTTCTGCAATCTAGCATGATAAAGAGGATTATTCATAGAGCAAGGAAAGAAATGCAACTCTACAGGCACACCATTTAACGAAGTCTCCAGATGCTGCAGCCTGATATCATCCTCCAGTTCAAACTTCTTTCGTGCATACTCCATAATTCTTTCCCTACTTGCATGAATCCAAACATCAATATCCCCAGGATTTCGGGAATACGGATTCGGATATGTCAAGGCATTCCCTTGTCCTTTCAATATGCAGCACCTCAATCCATCCTCCCTGAGCATAGAATAGAGCTTGCTCGCCACCACATTCACTTTCATGTTCTGCCTGCGAATCTGTTGCGCCTTACCCATCCAAGTCATCAGTAGATTCCTTTCTATCGGATTCTGCTTTAACTCCTCAGGATACTCTTCTCCCAGTCGTTCAATGCCATCAAAACATATTCCTAAAATTGCTTGTTTAGATGCGAAAGTATATAGTTGTCGCCAATCTATTTTGGCGACGACTATACTCAGGTCTGCCTTGCATCCAAGACAATATCTTAAAAACGAAAAATTAGCTGATGATTGTGTCATGCCATTGTTTACAAGTTATCACTTCTTGTACATATCTTCGTAATACTTCTGGTAATCACCAGAGGTTACGTTGTCCATCCATTCCTGGTTCTCGAGATACCACTTCACAGTTTTCTCGATACCCTCCTCAAACTGGAGAGATGGCTCCCAGCCGAGTTCCTTCTGCAACTTTCTAGAGTCGATGGCATAACGCATATCGTGACCCTTTCTATCAGTAACGTAAGTAATCAAATCCAAGTCAGCACCCTCAGGGCGACCGAGCAGACGGTCAACGGTCTTGATAACCACCTTGATGATATCAATATTCTTCCACTCGTTGAAACCGCCGATGTTGTAAGTCTCGGCGATCTTACCCTTGTGGAAAATCATATCGATGGCACGGGCATGATCCACAACATACAACCAGTCACGCACGTTCTCGCCCTTACCGTATACTGGCAATGGCTTGCGATGACGGATGTTATTGATGAACAACGGAATCAACTTCTCTGGGAACTGGTATGGACCGTAGTTGTTGGAGCAGTTGGTCACGATGGTAGGCATACCGTATGTATCGTGGAAAGCACGAACAAAGTGGTCGGAGCTTGCCTTTGATGCAGAATAAGGAGAGTGAGGATTGTACTTGGTTGTCTCATAGAAGAAGTCCTCTCCGTATGCAAGGTGATGCTCCTCTGAACTTGCCTTTGTTGTGAAAGGAGGCTTGATACCTTCAGGATGAGTCATCTGCAATGCTCCATATACCTCATCTGTTGAGATATGGTAGAAACGCTTGCCTTCATATTTCTCCGGCAACGATTCCCAATAGAGTTTTGCAGCTTGAAGAAGTGTCAAAGTACCCATAACGTTAGTGCGAGCGAATGTGAATGGGTCTTTGATACTGCGGTCTACATGACTCTCTGCTGCAAGATGGATGATACCATCTACATGCTCATCCTGCATCAACTGATAGAATGCATCAAAATCGCAAATGTCCATCTTTACAAACTTATAGTTGAGCCTGTCCTCAACATCCTTGAGGTTGGCAAGATTGCCAGCATAAGTCAGCTTGTCAAGGTTGATGATTTTATACTCAGGATACTTGTTTACAAAAAGTCTTACTACGTGTGAGCCTATAAAACCAGCTCCACCAGTGATAACAACTGTACGCTTATATTGTGTCATAT
>ENA-OYXC01000251-OYXC01000251.1-human-gut-metagenome-genome-assembly--contig:-NODE-251-length-27727-cov-62.913848_pt1 | contig 27727 bp, 21 predicted proteins | sample MGYA00244214_ERZ653415 | MGnify/ENA primary metagenome ERZ653415 (study PRJEB26926, sample SAMN06165016) | human gut metagenome | biome: ENVO:00009003; feature: ENVO:2100002; material: ENVO:00002003... | reverse complement strand
GCACCCGTAGCTCAGCTGGATAGAGTAATCGGCTACGAACCGATCGGTCAGGGGTTCGAATCCCTTCGGGTGCGCCATTCATTTTTTTCAAGTACATGCGCCTGCAGTTTTTCTGACAGAGTAACTTGTCGTCAAATTGATTTACTAAGGTGTTTTGTTTATTGTCGATTATATTTTTCTTCCGGTATCTCAAAAAGACCATTAATGGCTTAAAATAGATCTCTGATTTTTTAACGGCGGTTTGACATGGCAAAAGATAATAGCAATGATGTTTTGGCAAAATATACAGAGATGCCAAAAAATCTTGAAGCAGAAGCTAACTTCCTAGGAGCATTGATCCTAGATGGCAAACTTATCGAAAAAGTACGTGAGAACATCGGTACTTTAGATGAGAACGATTTCTTCTCTGAAAAGAACCGTATCATTTACAGAACCATTTTAGGTAGAGCTGCTACTACTGATGATTTTAATACCACAGTACTTTGTGCTGATTTAGAGAACAAGGGTCTTTTAGATAAAGCAGGAGGTATTGCCTATGTAGGTTCTTTGACCGAACTTACAGGTCCATCTTCTGCAATCGTTGAATACGGCCAAATCATCATTGATACCTCAAGGCGTCGTAAGCTAATTTCAGTATGTGAACATATTGAAAAGATTAGTTATGCACCAGAAGGTAAATCAGTTGAAGAAGTTTATGACGAGGCTCAGGGTCTTATCTATGAGTTATCTGAATCTCGCCGTTCAGCTGATTCTGGTCCTAAGCAGATGACTGCTGTAGCTTTAGAGTTGGTAAAACAAATTAAAGCTGACATGGACTCTAATAAAAAGATGCATGGTGTGGCAACCGGCTTTAGAGATCTTGATAATTTAACCTCAGGGTTACGTGGCGGTACCTTAAATATTATCGCTGCTCGTCCTGGTGTCGGTAAAACCTCTTTTGCGATGAACGTTGTAACTAACATTGCCATGAATGTTGATGAGCATCGTCCTGCGTTAGTATTCTCATTAGAAATGCCTGCAAAAGAAATTGCCATGCGTATGCTCTCAAGCTTTGGTAGAGTTTCTGGCAAAGATTTAGCATCAGGCAAGGTAACTCCAGAGCAGTGGCATCGCATCATTAGATATGTAAATCTTTTGACTGAAAAAGATGACAAAGGTAATGATAGAGTAAAACTCTACATTGATGATACCTCTGATATTGCCTTAACTCCTCTAGAACTTCGTTCAAGAGCGCGTAAGATTGCCTCAGAAAACGGTGGACTGTCTTGTATCATGGTCGACTATATTCAGCTGATGAAATCTCAGACCAAGCTAGATAACAGAAGTCAGGAAGTTGGTGAAATCTCACGTTCATTAAAACAGTTATCAAAAGAGCTTGATGTACCTATTTTGGCTCTAGCTCAGCTAAACCGTGAAGTTGAAGGTCGTAAAGATCACCGTCCTATGAACTCAGACCTACGTGAATCAGGCTCTTTGGAGCAGGATGCTGATATGATTATGTTCATTCACCGTGAGGACGTATATAAGTCCGGTGAGAATGGCGACGGTAAGGCTACACTTATTATCAGTAAGAACAGAAATGGTGCTACTGATGATATTGAGTTACAGTTCCAGGGGGCCTATACAACTTTCTACGATAAAGATAATACAATTGCTGCTGAAGGTGATGTTCCTGACATTACTGACTCTCAAATCTATCAACAATAAAAGAAGATAAAAAGGAAAAGTTAAAATGCAATGCGTAACTGCTTCAATCGATAAGCAGGCTTTAATTGATAATGTAAAGCATATCCGCTCTTTAGTTCCAAATTCTAAAATTATTGCTGTAGTAAAAGCCAATGCCTATGGCCATGGACTTTTCCCTGTAGCCAATGCTTTAAAGGATCATGCAGACGCATTTGCTGTTGCAAGAATTTCTGAGGCCATGGAACTTCGCCGTCAGGGTATTGAAAAGCCTATCGTGTTATTAGAAGGTTTTTATAATGACGAAGACATTGCCTATATCTCAAAATACTCTTTGTATACAGGAGTTCATGATCTTGAGCAGGTAAAGAGTATTGAAAATGCCAAGTTAAAGAAACCTATTCATGCGTGGGTTCAAATTGATGTGGGTATGCATCGCTTAGGCTCATGCAATAAAGATGAAATCTTTGAGATTAAAAGAAGACTTGAAGCTAGCCCTAATGTGGTAAAACCAGTAGGTCTGATTTCTCATTTATCTGTTGCTGATACTCCAAGTGAGGTTGAGTACAACAAACAGCAGATTGATTTCTTTAATGAGATTGCTAAAGATTTTACAGGTGATTTGTGTCTTGCTAATTCAGCTGGTATCTATTACTGGCCAAAGTCACGTACTCCATGGGTAAGACCTGGCATCATCATTTATGGCATCTCACCATTTGAAGATAAAGTAGGTGAAGACTTAGGCTTAAAGCCTGTAATGACTTTAAAGAGCAATATTCTTGCCCTGCACAAGCTCAAAAAAGGTGACAAGGTAGGTTATGGTGCTTACTATGTAGCTGACAGAGATACCACTTTAGGTATTGTAGGCTGTGGCTATGGTGATGGTTACCCAAGAACAGCTCCTAATGGTACACCAGTACTTATCAATGGCAGATATGTAAAGACAGCAGGCCATGTTTGCATGGACATGATGTTTGTTGATTTAGGACCTGACTCAAAAGACAAGATTGGTGATGAAGCAATTCTATGGGGAAAGGGGCTTCCTGTTGAGAAGATCGCTGAACTTTGTGGAACTATTCCTTATGAGTTAGTTTGCCACGTAATGCCCCGTGTTGATATAGAGTTCTCTTAATCAACATTTTTCCTAATCAAAATAAAAAAAGGCTGACCTTGGTCAGCCTTAGTGTAAGAACTGATAACAATTAGTTCTTAACAAATCTCATTGATAAATCTAGAGCTCTTACATTCTTAGTTAGTGCTCCAACTGAGATGAAATCAACACCTGTTGCGGCAAAACGGCCGATGGTCTCAAGATTTACGTTACCTGAAATCTCAAGCAAAGCTTTATGATCTGTCTGCTTTACCGCATGAATCATCATATCGTATTCAAAGTTATCTAGCATGATGATATCAGCTTTAGCATCTAAGGCCTGCTGTAATTCATCAAGATTCTCTACTTCAACCTCAACCTTAATCTCAGGATGCTGGCTACGAGCTCTTTCAATTGCTTTTGCAATACCGCCACAAGCCATGATGTGGTTCTCTTTGATTAAGAACATATCAAAAAGACCTATTCTGTGGTTCTTACCACCGCCACAGGTTACAGCATACTTTAGAGCTGTTCTTAAGCAGGGAACTGTCTTTCTGGTATCTAATAGTTTGCAGTTGGTATCTTTTATTGCTTTTACATATTTAGATACTTCAGTTGCAACACCAGATAATGTCTGTACAAAGTTTAAGGTAGTTCTTTCAGCTGTTAACATGGTACGGGCATTGCCCTTTACATGGAATAACTGCTCACCAGGCTCAATAGCATCGCCGTCTTTTACAAACCAAGTTAATTCAACTTTATTGCCTAACTGTCTGTAAACTTCTTCAACCCATGCCTTACCGCAGAAAATACCTGCTTCACGGGTAATAACAGTTGCTTCGTCGCTTTCGTTTTCATCAATAAGCTGTGAAGTAACATCAAGGCTAGGATCAAGTTTACCGCCTAAGTCCTCTTCTAGAGCCATTTTCACAGTTGCTTTGATATCATCTTGTAACATAATAATTCCTACATTCGATACTGTGTCATTAGGTGACATGATACCACATATTGCCATTTGCTCAATTTAAATGATTTTTTGGATCTGATCATCTTTATATTTATTATTTGAAATAAAAGAATTGATAAAAGTCATGGCCTATAAGAGTAAAACTATGGAATAAAAGTAAGCATAAAAGTGACAAACACTGCACATCGGCGTCTGATTTGTTATAATCTAAGTTTAAATTTCAAGAAGCTAAACTAGATAGATATTAGAGATTAAAGCGTGTTAGAAACCATCTCCATAAAAGATCAGGTCGCAGCCTTAAAAGAGCGCGCAGATGCCTTAAGGGGGTATCTTTGACCTGCAAAGCAAGACCGAACGTTTAGAAGAGGTAAACGGTCTTCTAGAAGATCCAAAGCTTTGGGATGATCCAAAAAAAGCTCAAGAACTTGGCAAAGAAAGACAAATTTTAACTGCTGTGGTTACCAATTTTAAGAATCTCTACCAGGGATTTGATGATTTGTTAACCCTAGAAGAAATGGCCAAAGAAGAGAACGATCCTGAGCTTGAGAAAGAAGCTCAAGCAGAAGCAGACAAATTAAGCCACGATTTAGAACGTCTTGAAATCGAGAGAATGTTCTCAGGTCCTAATGACAATGATCCTTGTTATATGGATATTCAGTCAGGCTCTGGTGGTACTGAGGCTCAAGACTGGGCTGAAATGGTAATGCGCATGTACATGAAGTTCGGTGAAAAACACGGCTTTAATGTTACAGTAACTGAATTGTCAGAAGGTGAAGTTGCTGGTATTAAGTCAGCTACCTTACGTTTTGAAGGTGATCATGCCTATGGCTGGTTTAGAACCGAAACCGGCGTTCACCGTCTGGTTAGAAAATCACCTTTTGATTCTAATAATCGCAGACATACCTCATTCTGTTCTGCTTATGTCTATCCTGAAATTGATGACAACATTGAAGTTTCCATCAATCCAGCTGACTTGAGAGTAGACGTTTACAGATCATCAGGTGCTGGTGGTCAGCATGTTAATAAAACCGAATCAGCTGTAAGAATTACTCATATACCAACAGGTATTGTGGTTTCATGTCAGAACGAGCGTTCACAGTTTCAAAACCGTGATCAGGCTATGAAACAGTTAAGAGCAAGACTTTATACTCTAGAACTTGAAAAGAGACAGAGTGTCCAGAAAGAGATTGAAGACAGCAAGTCTGATATCGGTTGGGGCAGTCAGATCAGATCATATGTTCTAGATGATGCTCGTATTAAAGATTTACGCACAGGTGTTGAATGCCGCGACACACAAAAAGTGTTAAACGGTGATTTAGACCAGTTTATTGAAGCAAGTTTAAAGTCAGGACTTTAAACTTATAAATTAGGAAAATTAAAAATGTCACAAGAAAACATTGGTACTGCAGAGAACCTTAACAACGTTATGAAAGAACGTCGTGAGAAACTTGAGGCTCTACGTTCACAAGGTCAGGCTTATCCTAACGACTTCCGTCGCGATGCATTCTCATCAGATATTGTCAAAGCATGTGCAGACAAAGACAATGAGACCTTAGAAAAAGAACAGAACACCTACACTATCGCAGGTCGAGTTATGACCCGCCGTGTTATGGGTAAAGCTTCATTTGCAACCTTGCAGGATATGGGCGGTCGTATTCAGATTTACGTAGCTCGCGATAATTTACCTGAAGGTGTTTATCAGGATGTTTTCAAGAAATTAGATTTAGGTGACATCATCGGTGTAACCGGTTTTGCATTTAAGACTAAGACTGGCGAGTTGACCTTACATGTAAGCGCATTACGTTTATTAGTTAAGTCATTACGTCCACTTCCTGAGAAGTTCCACGGTTTAACCGATCAGGAAGCTCGTTGCCGTCAGAGATACGTTGACTTGATTGCTAACGAGAATTCACGTCGTACCTTTGAGATCCGTACCAAAGTAGTTTCATTCATAAGAAAGTACATGAACGAGCATATGTTCATGGAAGTTGAAACTCCTATGATGCATGTAATTCCTGGTGGTGCTAACGCTAAACCATTCGTAACTCACCACAATGCCTTAGATATGGATATGTATCTACGTATTGCGCCAGAGCTGTACTTAAAGCGTCTAGTTGTAGGTGGTTTTGAGCGTGTTTACGAAATCAACCGTAACTTCAGAAACGAAGGTATCGATGTTCGTCATAACCCAGAATTCACTATGATGGAATTCTATATGGCATACCACGATTACCACGACTTAATCGACTTTACCGAAGATCTTTTCAAGAAGATGTCATTAGAAGTTTTAGGTACCACTAAGATCCACTATGGTAAAGAAGGTGAAGAAGGTCTTGATTTAGATTTTGCTAAACCATTTGACAGATTAACCATGAAAGAGTCTATTGTTAAGTATGGCAATGGCATTACTATGGAAGATCTTGAGGATGAGGAAAAGGCTCGAGCTCTATGTAAGAAGCACCACATCGAGTTAATGGAAGGCTGGACTTTAGGCCACTACATTACAGCTTTATTCGATGAGTTAGTAGAAGCAAATCTGCAGCAACCTACCTTCATTACTAGTTACCCAGCAGTGGTATCTCCATTAGCAAGAAGAACAGATTCAGATCCAGAATTTACTGATCGCTTCGAGTTCTTCATCGGTGGCCGTGAGATTGGTAATGGTTTCTCTGAGTTAAATGATCCTGATGATCAGGCAGGTCGTTTCCGTCAGCAGGCTGAGGCTAAGAAGCACGGTGATGACGAAGCTATGTACTACGATGAGGATTATATCAACGCAATGCAGTACGGTTTACCTCCAACCGCAGGTGAAGGTATTGGTATTGATAGAACAGTAATGTTATTCACAAATGCTCAGACCATTCGTGATGTAATTCTGTTCCCAACATTAAGACGTAACTAATTTTAAATAGCTAACTTGTTCAAAGTTAGCTATTTTTCTGATAGCTATAAAATAGCTATCTATAACAGAATTAGCTTAAATAAACTTTTTTAGTTTTTGCAATAATTAAGGTGAATAAGATGCAAAAATATCAGGGTTCAATGGTTGCTTTAATCACACCATTTAAAAATGGAAAAGTTGATAATGAAGCACTAGAGCGCATGGTAGAGTTCCACATTAAGAATGGAACTACTTGCTTAGTAGTAACCGGTACTACAGGTGAGTGTCCAACCTTAACTTTTGAAGAGCACATTGCTGCAATCAAGACTGTATGTGATGCAGCAAAAGGCCGTATTTTAGTTATGGCAGGTGCCGGTTCCAACAACCCAGTTGAAGCAATCAACTTATCAAATGCAGCCAAAGATGCCGGTGCAGACAGCCTTTTACATAATGCTGGCTACTACAACCGTCCTAATCAGGAAGGTTTATATGCACACTTCAAGATGGTTCATGACAATACTGATTTACCTATCTTCTTATACAACGTACCAGGCCGTACCGTTGTAAATATCACCTCAGAGACTGTTGCTAAGTTATCTGAGTTAGAGAGAATTATCGGTATTAAGGATGCTACTGGTAACCTAGAGCGTCCATGGATTGAGCGTAACTTAATCAAGAAACCTTTTATCTGGTTATCAGGTGAAGATTCAACAGCCGTAAGCTTTAACGTAGCAGGTGGTCAGGGTGTGATCTCTGTAACTGCAAACGTAGCTCCTGCTTTAGTTGCTAAGGTTCAAAACTTAACTTTAGATAAGAAGTGGGAAGAAGCAGCAAATGAGCAGTTGAAGTTAATGAAACTTCATAAGTTAATGTTCAAAGAGCCAAGCCCAGCTCCTGCTAAATATGCTGCTTCCTTATTAGGCTTATGCTCTGAAGAAAGCCGTCTGCCAATTCTTCCAGTAAGTCAGTCATTACGTGAAGAAATTAAGGCAGAGATGCAGAAGTTAGAGTTAATCTAATTAAAAACATGACAGAAGTTATTAAAGACTCTAACGAAAATCCTGAAAAGAACCATCAGGCTGAGCATCACAGAATCAAATCTTTTGTGGTACGTGCAGGTCGTATGACCGAAGGTCAAGTTCGTGCCATTGAAGAGTTAGGACCAAAGTATATGGTAGATGTAGAGGACTTAAAGCCCCTAGATCTTAAAGCTATTTTTGGCCGTGAGGCTCCATTGGTTGTAGAAATCGGATTTGGCATGGGCGTATCCTTTGTGCAGATGGCAAAGGATGCTCCTGAATGTAATTTCCTGGGAATTGAAGTTCACCCACCTGGGGTAGGCTCAGCATTAAAGCTGATTGAAGAAAATCAGCTTACCAATGTCAAAGTTATCAAATTTGATGCCTTTGAGGTTTTGTCTAAGTGCTTAGCTCCAGAGAGCGTGGATGTTCTTCAGATATTTTTCCCTGATCCATGGCCTAAGAAGAGACATATCAAACGTCGTCTTATCAATGACGACTTTGTTAAGTTGGTTAAACCGTTGTTCAAGCATGGAGGTCAGTTCAGAATGGCAACTGACTGGGAGAATTACGCTGAGCAGATGTTGGATGTGATGACCAGAGCTGAAGGTTTTTCAAACACTTCTCCTGATGGCACTTATATCCCACGACCTGACTGGCGTCCTCTAACTAAGTTTGAACTTCGTGGTCAGAGACTAGGACATGGTGTCTGGGATCTGGTATTCAAGCGTGACTGATTCTAGATTAGAAGCTTTAACCCAATATGTAAAAAGCATTATTTTAGATGATAAAGTAATGCTTTTATCTTTAAATGGCGACGCTAGCTTCCGTCGCTATTTTCGTGTCTTAAATAAAAATCTCATTGCAGTTGATGCTCCTCCTGAGACTCAAAAAAATAGAGAATTTGTAGCTATCGATACAGCTTTATCTAAAGCGGGTATTACTGTTCCTAAGCTAGTTGCCTATGATTTTGATAAAGGCTTTATGCTCATTTCTGATTTAGGTGACAAGACCTTTGCAAATGCAAGTGCACAAGGAGACAAGCTTTACTATTACCAAAAAGCAATCTCTTTACTTCCAACTATTGCAGCAATCGATCTTGAGTTACCTTTATTTGATAAAAAGTTTATCGAGTTTGAACTCTCTTTATTTGATACCTGGATGCTAGATAAAGCTTTAAATGCAAAGTTAAGCGATGATGAGCAAAAATCTCTTATAGAGAGCTATGACTTTTTAGTTCAAAACTGCTTATCACAGGAACAATGTGCCATGCACCGTGATTATCACAGCCGTAACTTAATGGTATGTGGTGAAGGCAAAAGTGAGCAATTAGCCATAATCGATTTTCAGGATATGGTAAAAGGTCCTGTTTTATATGATTTAGCCTCACTTTTATTTGATTGCTATGTGGTCTTAGATAAAGAGCTTTTAACAAAGTTAAAACAATATGCCTATGATACCTTTAAAGAAAAGGGGTATTTAAAGAATAAGTCATATGATGAGTTTTGCTATGAACTTACCTTAACCTCATTGCAGCGACATGTAAAAGTTTTAGGTATCTTTTGTCGCTTGAGCATAAGAGACGGTAAGAACGCTTATTTAAAAGATCTGCCTCGTGTTATCAATTATGTGCTTGAAGAATGTAAGGTTGATAAGCGTTTAGAAAAACTTCAAAACATCATAGAAAAATACGTAGTAGGAAAGTTCTAATGAAGGCAATGATTTTGGCTGCAGGACGTGGTGAAAGACTACGCCCAATCACTGATACCTGTCCAAAACCACTAGTTAAGGTTGGAGATAAAAGCCTTATCGAGTGGCATTTAGAAAAGTTAAAAAAGGCAGGGGTTACAGACATTCTTATCAACAGTGCTTATTTGAGCTCTATGATTGTGTCTTATCTAGGCGACGGTCATAAGTTTGGAGTTAACATCACTCACTCTGTTGAAGGCGATTCTGGTCTTGAAACAGCAGGTGGAATTATCAATGCGTTACCATTTTTCGAAGGTGAAGACTTTTTAGTTGTAAACGGAGATACCTTTATTGATGGCGACTATAAACAGTTTTTAACTCCTTTAAAAGCAGGAGTACAGGCAAGACTGTATTTAGTTAATAATCCTGAGCACAATTTAAAAGGTGACTTTTCATTAGATGAAAAAGGAATGTGTACACGTGGAACTGGTTATACCTTCTCAGGTACAGCTGTTTATTCATGTCAAGGTTTTGAACATCACGAAATAAAAAAAGAGCCTTTGTTACCATACTTTGAAAAGTGGTCTCAAGAAAAGATCCTTACAGGAGCGCTTTTAGAAGGTAAGTGGTTTGATGTAGGCACAATTCAAAGACTTGACACAGTTAATAATTACGTTAAAGAAAAGCAGTTATAATTAAGTAAAAATTCAGCATAATTGTGCTTAACCTAACTTGTAAAGTTAAGACTCATTACAAGTTTGATAATAACGATTCAATACGACAGTGAAAGCAAAATTAACATATTTAGGAGCAGGAATAGGCCTTATAGCAGGTTTTATTCTGTATCTAATCTCTGATTTCTTTTTATTTTTAGTAATCTTAGGCCCAATGGTGGGCTTTTTGTCTTATGACTACCGTCTTTATCGTAAGCAAAAGCGTAAACTTGAAGAAGAGGCTAAAAAAGCTCAAGAAGAGCAATTAAAAAAAGAACAAAAACGCCTTGAGCGCGAGATGAAAAAGACTCAAAAAAGGAATAGAGAAGATAAAGTCTCACTTTATGAGAATATTTACACTGTAGCCGGATACTGTTTAGCCACACAGCAAGATCTTGGTGTATATATTAAAAATGCTGAAGAGGTAATTGCTCACTTTAAAGTTTCATCAGAGGTAAGGGCAGTCGCCGTTGAAGCTTTTAATCGCGCTTTAGATAGGTCTTTTGATTTTGATTCTTTTGTAAACTCATATAAAACCAATATAGGTAAAAACAGAGATTACATGAAGTATGTTTTGACCTATGCATACTTAATCGCCTCTGTTGATGGTGAAATGAATTATGAGGTCAAAGACCGCTTAGTTAATATTGCAACAGCGCTGGAGTCTACTAAAGCAGCCTTAAAAAGACTGTTCCAGTCAAAAGGTGCTGAAGCAAGATTTGCTAAAGAGTTTGATGATGAGAAAAATAAGTCAAGCAATCATTATGAGTACTCTCATGAAGAGAGTAACACTAGTAATGATAATGGCGATAAGAGCAAATCATTTAACTACAACTCTGCAAATAGTAACTCTAATAGGGGCAATTCAAATAACTCAGATAGCAGAAGATCATCTAACACATCAGCTTCAAGTGATAAAGTAGCTCAAGCATTAAGCATTTTAGGTCTAGACAGTAATGCAACCTTTGATGATGTAAAGAGAGCTCACAAAAAGATGATGTTCCAGTATCATCCTGATAGACTGGCTGCTCAAAATTTACCTCCTGATATGGTAGAGATTTATACAGATACAGCAAAATCTGTGCAGGCTGCTTATGATTATTTAAAGAAGATCTACAGCGATTACATTTAATTTACATTAATAGGTAAAACATGAAACTTACCGGTACAATTTTAGGCTTCTTATTAGGTTTTATCTTTGGTCACAATATAGTAGTAGCCGTGGTTTGCGCTCTTATAGGTTACTTTGTATTTGATAAACCAAGATTAGAGAAAAACGAGAAAAGACAAAAGGCTTATAACGCTTTTTCTAAAGGGGCCAATTACAACTTAGCACTAGTCGATATTACTTTCTCCTTTATGGGCTATATTGCCAGAGGAGCAGGCAGAATCAATGAAGAACACATCGGTTCTGCTTATAGCGTCATGGAAATGATGCAGTTAGATGAGAATGCACGAAAGACTGCTATGACAGCCTTTAATGCAGGTAAACAACCTGATTTTAATATCGATGCAAAAGTAGCAGAGTTAAAAGCGATTATTGGCGACAATGATGCTTTTGTAGACTATATCTTAGAAATTCAGATTCAGGTTGCTCTCTCTGATGGAGTTCTAGCAAAGCAAGAACATGACAGACTGATTATTCTAGCAGCAAGTCTAGGTGTCTCAGTGCAGTCAATGGAGCGCTTAATTACCATTAGATACAGTGAGATGATGTTCTCACAGCGCTTTAAAAATTCAGGCTATAACTATGAGAGTAGCTCTCAGAGCGGATATCAGGATAACTCAAGCTCTGCTTATGGCAACAGTTATGAGAATAATGATAGCTATAGTAATGACAACAGTTCATACAATGAGCAATACCAAAGTCAGTCAAAGCTAGATGCTGCCTATAAAGTACTAGGCATAGACAAGAGTTCTAGTGATGATGAGGTCAAAAAAGCTCATCGCAAACTGATGCTAAAGTACCATCCTGACAGATTAGCATCACAAGGTTTAACTGAGGAAATGATCCGTATGTATACCGAGAAAGCTAAAGATATTCAGGCTGCTTTTGATCTGATTAAAAAAGAGCGCGGACTTAAATAAGAAATTCAGCCTTAGTTTCAAAAGAGAGTTTCTCTTTAGAAATAGGGTGATTAAACTCAAGATGATAAGCATGCAGGCAAAGTCTTTTTGACTTTGCCTGTACTTTATCATCAGCATAAAATCTGTCACCTAAAATAGCATGTCCAATTGAAGCTAAATGCACTCTCAATTGATGTGAACGACCTGTAACAGGGGTAAGCCTAACCAAACTGATGTCATCAGTTTTATGCTCACATTTCTCATTAACAAATAAAGCAACGCCAAAGTTATCTACTCGTTCATAAAGAGTAATAGATGACTTTCCCTGCTCAAAATCTACAATCTGTAAAGGTCGTCTTTCAAGATCACAGCGAATAGGAAGTTCTACTTTACCTTTATCATCAATCTTTCCATCAACTAATGCATAGTAAAGTTTATGTACTTCTTTTTGCATAAACATTCTGCCTAAAGCTGAAATAGACTCTTTTTTAAGGCCTACAACCATAAGACCTGAAGTGTCCATATCAAGTCTGTGTACTGCCATGGCATCAGGGTAGGACTCCCAAATTCTTGAAAGAATACTGTCATAGTTAGCCTTTTCTCGACCTGGTACAGATAAAAGTCCCGAGGGTTTGTCTACGACCATGATGTACTCATCTTCATAGAGAACGGTTAAAAAAGGTGTTTTAGGGGGATTATAGATAAAGTTATTCACGGTAAGAGTAAAAGAACTATGGTAAAGACACAAGACTAAAAGAGCAGCTTAAGCTGCTCTTTTAGATAGGTAAAGGTTATTCAAAGTGAGATGCTGCCATAACTTTTCTAGCATTGTCAGCAGGTAGTTTTAACCCTAATTCATCTAAGTTCCTAATCATGAGGTCATATGCCTTCTTGGTATATGGTGAATCATAATAAGTATAGATGATGGTCTGGCAGTGACGGATTGCTGAAATTAAAGCACCTCTTTCTTGGTAGTAAGAGGCAATTGCCCACTCACGCTTTGCTAACTGATCCTTAACCCAAATTAAACGGTGATAAGCATCGTTAGCATATGGAGAATTTGGGTAAGTCTCAATTAAGTCTTTGAAAGCTTGAAAAGCGTCATATAAGGTTTGAGGATCTTTTTGTGATCTGTCAAATCCCAAGTAATCCTGAATAAGAGTACCGTGTTTCTGGATCTCGTTCAGGCCTTTCATGTACATTACATAGTCTGTGTACTGAGAGGTTGGATTTAATCTCAAATATCTTTCAATAGCAGCGGTGGTCAAATCGGATTTTCTTGATTTATAGTAAACATAAATCATATCAAGCTGTGTCTGATCTGTAAGTTCGCCAAATGGATAACGGGAGTCTAAAGCTTCTAGATAGTCTTTAGCATAGCCAAAATCACCTACAGCCATATACTGTCTAGCCTTAGAATGCAAAGCCTCCTGAGAAAGATCAGGAATACCGTCTTTTTCAATGGAATCAGAAGAACAGGCTGTTAAAGAGAGTGCAGAAGCAATTAACACCGGTAAAAAAATCTTCTTGAACATCAAATTCTGCCTCATGTTTTTTCTTAAATTTATCTGCCGTATATGTTATCTTAAGTGACAGTAAATATGTAAAGAAAATATGTAAAAATTAACTTATGTCTGAAATTTTTCATTATACAGTAACAGATGACCTTCATGGTAAAAGACTTGATGCTGCTTTAGCATCTTTTGATGACAGCAACTCAAGAAGTACCTTAGGTCAGTTTATTAAAGACGGTCTGGTAAAACTAGATGGTGTAGTTGTAACAAAGTCAAGCACCAAGGTAGCCGCAGGTCAGGAGATTGAACTTACAGCCCCAGAGCGCGAAGATTTGGATGCAAAACCTGAAAACATCCCACTAGATGTGATCTATGAGGATGAGGATTTAATTGTCATCAATAAACCTGTAGGCTTGGTAGTACATCCAGGAGCGGGCTGTAAAGACGGCACGGTGATGAACGCCATGTTATACCACTATCCACAAACAGCAAGTTTAGCTAGAGCAGGAATTGTTCACCGTTTGGATAAAGACACCTCTGGTCTTATGGTAATTGCTTTATCTAAGTATGCTCAGATTAAACTTGTCAGAGCAATCAGTAAGCATGATGTTGTGCGTGAGTATGAGGCTATTTGTGAAGGTCTGATTACCTCAGGTGGCACCATTGAAGCTGACATCAATCGTGATCCTTACAACAGAACTAGAATGGCTGTTGTTTGCGATGGTATGGGGCGCGAGGCTATTACTCACTATCGTGTGATGGAACAGTTCCGTGAACATACATTAGTAAAACTGAGACTGGAGACTGGTAGAACTCATCAGATCAGAGTTCATATGGCATCAATTGATCACCCTCTGTTAGGTGATATGACCTATGGTGGCAAGCGTTTGAAGATCATGAAAGGCGCAAGTGTAGAGTTAACAGAAGCTCTAAAGCACTACCGTCATCAGGCCTTACATGCAGCGCATATTGAGTTTATGCATCCTATTAAAGGTGAGATGATGTCTTTTGATGCGCCTTTGCCTGATGATTTTACAAATCTCATCAATCTTTTAAGAGCGGATGAAAAAGTAAATGGTGGCAAGATCTAGTTTTGTAGCAGTAAATGCCTTTGAGGATATTCCTGTAAAGGCTTTATATACCACACGTTTGGAAGGAAAAAGTGAAGGTGACTATTCATCCTTCAATTTAGGTCTTCATGTTGAAGATGATCCCCAAGCCGTGTTACAAAACAGATTAGCTTTAGAAAAACACCTTTCAAAAAAAGTCGTTTTTATGAATCAGACTCACTCTGATAAAGTGATTTTAGTAGATAAAAACGATGTTTGTGAATGTGAAAAGATGCTAGAAGGCAAAACACCTGTTTCTTTAGGAGTTGAAGCTGATGGCATTGTAACTTGTGACAGTACTGTAGCTTTAGCTGTACTCACAGCCGACTGTCTCCCTCTTTTGATGACTACAAAAGAGGGGAATGTTATCGCAGCTGTTCACTGCGGTTGGAAAGGTGTGTACTCAAACATCATCAAAAATGCTGTAGCTCTTATAAGAGAGCACTCTAAAAGTGAAATCTATGCCTACTTAGGTCCATGCATTGGACCAGAGAGCTTTGAGGTAGGAAGTGAACTTTTAGATAAATTTCAAAGTATTCTGCCTGAAGCATCACGTGCCTTTACTAAAAAAGGCAATGGTAAATACCTGTGCTCACTGCCTCTTTTAACAAGGATGCAATTAGAAAACGTAGGTGTTTCAAAGGTTGCAGATAGCAAAGTTGATACCTATCAAAATCCAAATTTACTCTACTCTTACAGAAGATCTAAAAGAACCGGACGTATGGCAAGTGTGATCTTCTCTAGTCTTTAATCATATATGAACTGATATCCTTAATGATAAAAGTTTATCAGTTCACACTAATTACGATAAATCAAATTACATAATTCCTCATTTGAGAATGAGCCTTTTATTTGTTGTTTATTTCAAGAGCAACTACTCATTTTTCTTTAATACCTTACGAGAATACGCAAAACTCAATTATAATTTTTTTTAGTAATACAAAAATTGTCTAGAAGAGTTCATCTAAAAAAATTCAACTAGCTCCCTTAATTAGAAAATTATCTTGATGGAGATAAATTGTCTACTTTCGAATCAATTCCAAAAGCTTCGCTTTTACTTCATTCTTTGAGATCTGTAGGGTATTCAGAAGAATCTGCAATCGCCGATATCGTAGATAATTCAATATCGGCTCATGCCTCTGAAATTAAAATTGATTTTAGTTGGGAAAACCAAGAAATCGTTATAGTAGATAACGGATTAGGCATGGACAAAGATAGCCTATATGAAAATATGAAAATAGGCTCATCTGACCCAAATGATGCAAGGGATGATTATGATTTAGGCCGTTTTGGAATGGGATTGAAAACGGCATCTCTTTCTTTAGGAAAGCAATTAGTTGTAGTGACTAAAAAAGAAGGCATTACTTCAAATGCTTCTTGGGATTTAGACAAAGTTGATAATTGCGGCTGGAAATTGATAATTGACGATAATGGTGGATACGATCATTATTTGAACGATTATCAGTCAAGCGCAACAGCTGTAATTATCAAGAAACTTGATTACATATCAGAAAAGAAAGATAAATCTAATTCGAAAAAGCACTTTTATTCCGTAATAGAAAGAGTTGCAAACCATTTAAGCATTGTTTTTCATAGATATATAGAAGAAGATGGCTTAAAAATATACATCAATAATGATATTTTGCTTGAAGCATGGGACCCTTTTGTTTCAAAAAATGTTGCAACGCAAGAGCTTCCATCTGAAGAACTATGGACTCCTGATGGAAAAGATTGTGCTATTGTTCAGCCTTATGTCTTGCCTCATAAAACGAAATTTTCTTCAGAGGATGAGTATGAGCAAGCTGCAGGTTATAAGGGGTGGACCAGCAATCAAGGAATATTTTTGTATAGAAATCGAAGATTAATCATAAGTGGAACTTGGTTTAACTTAATTAGAAAAGAACCCGCTTTTAATTTAGCAAGAATAAAAGTCGATATTAGTTCTTCTTCAGATGAATTTTGGAAGATTGACATCAAGAAATCTAGGGCTTCTTTACCAAGTTTGTTTCGAGAACGTTTGCTTTCAACTGTTATTGATTGTACTGATAGATCCACTAAAGTTTACAATTCAAGAGGTGCATATTCTAGAAGTCCCTTGGTTCCAAAATTAGATTTTGTATGGGAGCAAACTAAAACTAAAAGAGGGTATCTATTTAAGATCAACAAAAATCATCCGATTCTTTCAGCTATAAGAGCTGAATTAAGTGAAGCTGGAAAAGAAAAATTGAGATCTTTTTTATCTTTGGTGGAAAATTTTGCACCATACATGAAAAACTGTATGGTAGATACGATATCAAAAAATGATCTAAAAGCAGATGAAAACGAAAAACAAAGTGATCTTTCTGCACTTTCAAACATGATTCATGTATTTTATGAACAAGGTTTCACAAAAGAAGAAATTATGGAAACAATCAAGTCAATGTCTTTGTATAGTTATTTAACAGATCAAATAAAAGAAATTATGGAGACTTTAGATGATAAGTGATATATCAAGCTTAAAACCTTTTCTTCAGCGACTTGTTGATGCCGCAGTACTTCATTGTAAAAGTCTTGTCGAAAATGAAAAAATGACTGTAAAAGACGCCGTTAACCAAGTTGTTGAAATGTATAAAAACTTGAGTTCAGATCCGAGTTTTCCAAGTATGCTTAATAAGATTTTGTATGAAGAAGTAACTCAGGTTGGAAATAAAGGTACTGTAATTTCTAGAAAAGAGATTAGAAATAAAAATTGGTGGACAGAATTAAAAATAAAAAAGCCTTATTGGGAAAGATACAAGAAGTACTTAGAATTAAAGCCCGGTTGGGGAATTACTGCTGTAGAAGATTTAAATGATTCAACAGATAAAGTAATGAATCTCATATCAGATCCTACTACTGGAGAAAAATCTGAAAGAATTGGTTTGGTCTATGGAGATGTCCAATCAGGCAAGACAGCTCATTATATAGGATTGATTAACAAAGCTTATTCTGCAGGATATAAAATTATTATTGTGCTTACGGGAATGCATAATAGTTTAAGAAGTCAAACTCAAACTAGGATAGATGAAGAATTCCTTGGATATGAAACTTCAACGGAAGAGTCTGACATTCAAAAGAAAAACCTTATTGGTGTTGGCTTGATTACAGATAATCGAGAGGTAGGTCCTCTGACATCAATAACAAACAGAGATGAAAAAGGAGATTTTTGTTTAGGTTCATCTAAAGGACAAATTGTTCCTCCATATATTATTGTTACAAAAAAGAACTACTCAGTATTAGATCTTTTAATAGAATGGTTATCTTCATCTACAATAGCTACTTTAGATAAAACTAAAAAAGTTATAGGAGCAGAATATCCCGCATTGATCATTGACGACGAAGCTGATCAAGCTTCGATTAATACCAATGATCCATTAAAGAAAAAATCCCCCTCTTCAATCAATGGATATATAAGAAAGTTACTAAATTTATTTGAATGCAGAAGTTATGTTGGCTATACGGCAACTCCATTTGCAAATATTTTTATTCCCAAATCTAAAGACAATCCATCAGATGAATTTGGAGATGACCTTTTCCCTAGAGATTTTATTGTAAAAGCCCAAGACCGAACCTTTATATTGGAGCCAAAGAATTTTTTGGCTTAGGTGATGGCATTGATTATAAAAATATGCCTTTACTTCGAACAATTTTTTCTGAACAAGGAAGTAAATTTGGTCATAAACCAAAGAACGGAGAGCATATAACATCAATAAGCGAAATTCCTGAAGAATTAAAAACTGCAATTATGAGTTTTTATATTGCGGTTGCAGTAAGAAATATTAGAGGACAGATAAACAAACCAAATACCATGTTAGTCCATGTAGAAAGGTTGGTTTATCAACAAATAAATATAAAGATGGTTCTTGAACAAACATATAAAGACCCTCTTGATGCACAGATTAAGTTTAATGATAAAGAAATAAAAGAAAAATTTAGATCCCTTTACCAAAATGACTTTAAAAAAACAAACGAAGAAATGTGTAGTTATTTTTCTTTTTATTCTAAAGATTGTAGATTTATTTCGTTTGATGATTTGTGGAAAGAAATCAAGAGAATCGCTTCAGATTCAAAACAAAAGATAAAAGTTAAAAGCATCAATGGAAAATCAGATGATTCTTTAGTTTATAAAAAACACGAGGGAAAACCATATAACGTCATAGTTATTGGAGGAGACAAGTTGTCTAGAGGACTAACTCTAGAAGGTCTTTCTATTAGTTATTTTACAAGAGGCTCCTCAATGATGGATACCTTAATGCAAATGGGAAGATGGTTTGGATACAGAAATGGGTATATAGATGTTTGTAGAATTTTTTCAACCGAAGATTTGTTAAAAAAATTTAGACAGATTTCCTATTCAATCGCTAATTTGTCTCAACAATTTGATGATATGGATGATTTAGAAACTGATCCAGCTCATTTTGGATTAAAAGTTGCCACTAATCCAGATATTTTAATATCTTCAAAAAATAAAATAAGATCCGCAACAGAATTTCAATCAGATTTTAGTAGCAAACTAGCTCAAACTCGTATCATTGACACCTCAAAGGAGATTGTGGAAAAAAATTATCAAGCTGTAGATAGATTTCTTTGTTCAATCGAGAAGTATAAGTTGAATGAAAATTCTCAAAAAGAAAAAAGACCAAAGGATGCGAATAAAGAAGGCAAATATTTTTGGATAGGGGTAAAGAGTTCTTACGTAATAGACTTCTTTAGAAATTATAAAACTTCTAAACATGCTACACGTGTGAGTTCAACTTATATAGCTGAGTACATTGAAGAGATGAATCGTTGTGGTGGACTTGTGGAATGGACTGTATGTTTAAATGGTTTGTCTAAAAATAAAAAAACTGAACCATATGAATCAATAATAGCAAATAATAGTATTACAGTGTACGGTGTACTTCGTAATAGAGAAAATTGTGAACAAGAGGTAATTAGTGAAGAAGATTATTGCGATCTAGGTGCAATAATCTCAGGAGATGATGCTGAATTAGATTTTACTGAAAGTCAATCAGTTAGAGCTTCTGAAATAAGAGAGAGACTGAAAGGACAAGCAGATAATACAGATAATAAAAATACGGTAATATCTAGAACAATTAGAAAAGAAGTAAGACCATTTGAACACGGATTTTTAATTCTATATCCAATTGGGTGGGCTCAGTCAAATTTAAAAACAGAACAAGGCAAGGCTCCATACGGTTTTGCAGTGGTATTTCCTGATAGACAAAATAAGGGAAAATTGCAATCGTACATGTTTAATCAAGTTGCTATGGAGGAATTAGATGATGAAGAATAGATCTTCTGAAATCTATTTATCTTTACTTAGTGATATACAAAAAGATGCCTATTCAAAAGGCCCACATGTTTATCGAAAACATGAGATGAATAGTGGTGCTTCTCTTATTTATTCAATGGCAGTAGATGATAAATTAAGATCAATCTTTGTTCCCATAGTAGCGGAAGATTCAAAAGCCTACTATGAATCATGTCAAGGAATTGAAGTAAATGTTGTTACTCTTAATGATTATTCAAATGATCAAGTTTATGTTCAGTATTCTCAAATTGAAAATACTGACAATTTGATTTTTGAAACTGTAGTTGAAGATTTAAGACTGAATCTAGAAAATAAAAATCCTTGTTCTTTCGTAAATACTAATAATAGGGTGTTAAAAAAATGGAAGAATTTCTTTTGTTCAAAAAAAGAAACGATACTATCAAGTAATGAGGAAATAGGTCTGTATGGAGAGCTGTTTTTTTTAAGAAAACTAGTAAATATATTTGGTTGCAATATGGTTGATTCATGGGCAGGACCAAGAAATGAAACTCACGATTTTTATATTGGTAGCAATGCTGTAGAAGTAAAAACTACGGTAAAACATGCTCCTTATCAAGCTCACATCAATAGTGAGTACCAATTAGATAAAAAAGATGTGGATGGCAAATTATATTTGGCTATGTTTGCTTTTAGGAAAGATTCTTCAGGTCTAAATACATTGCCAAAACTTATAGAAGATATTCGAGAAAATCTTAGTGATGATAGCCATGAGTTAGACATTTTTAATGACAAGATATTTAAAGTAGGCTACATAGATTTAGTTGAGGAAAGATACAAGAATAGTTTTACATTGAGAAACGAGTTCTTATTTTGTGTTGCGGATGGTTTTCCTTGTGTTTATAAAAGTATGCTCCCTAAGGGGGTCTATGATGTTGAATATAATCTTTCAATAGATCTCTGTGAGAAATATGCAGTAAATCCAAATGAAATAGACAATATCTTAAAGGAATAAAAATGGCTCAAAATCTGCAAGATTTTTATCGTGAATTCAACGATGAAGTAAAAAAATACCAGCAAGACCATGAAAGAACAACCATAAATCAAGCTTTTAAAGATGTCTTTATTTCATACCTAAATGATAATGGTATTGATGGAATACAAGATACACAATTTTTTGAATATCAGAAACAAAGCGAAAATTTAAAGATAGATGGAATATCATACAGTGAATTTTTTCAAACGCTGACAATTCTTGTAGCTAAATATAATTCAAAATATGAATATGGTTTACTATGGAAAAAAGATATAGATAACTACTTAAAATCTGGTTTTAAATTTTTCAAGTATTGTGTTTCTACTGCATTAGAAAATTTGGAACAAAGTTCAGATGGATATGAGGCTTATTCTTTAATTAAAGATAACTTAGATAAAATAAATACAGTCAAAATTCTTTTTATAACAAACGATTTTGCAAAAAACTATATACCAGAAGATGTTGTATATAAAGAATTTTCAATTAAATTTGATGTTTTTGATATAGAACGTTTACACAGAATCATTTTTGCAAGAAGCGTAGAAACAAAGCCTTTAGAAATTAAATTAAAAGACAAGTACGATAATAGCTTAAAAATGATTAAAGCCCCAATAGATAGTTCAACATACGATTGTTATATTGGTGCAATATCAGGAGACTTACTAGCAAAGATATATAAAGATGAGGGGCAAGCGTTAATTCAAAAAAATGTTCGATCCTATCTTCAAGCTACCGGAAAAGTAAATAGGGGCATAAAAAAATCATTAATCAATGAGCCTGATATGTTTATGGCTTATAACAATGGAATTTCTACTATCGCGGATAGTATAAAGTTTGATGAAGATTTTGTGTCAAATGATGATTCTATAGTATCTATTTCTGAAATTATTGGCTGGCAGATTGTCAATGGAGGTCAAACAACAGCTTCCATATTCAATGTTTCTCAATCAAATAATGCTTTGACTCACGTCAGTGTACAAATAAAGCTTGTTGTGATTAAAAACATAGCTGACTCACATCAAATAGCATCTAATATTTCAAAATATGCTAATAGTCAAAACAAGATAAATATGTCTGACTTTAATGCAAATGATGACTTTCACATAGAAATGGAAAATATTTCTAGAAAGATATATATTCCAGTTGAAAAAGGTAAACCAACGGAACAATGGTTCTATGAACGTGCACGAGGTCAGTATTTGGTCGAGTTAAATATGCAAAGTACTGCTAAGGCAAAAAAAGAGTTTAAAGATAGAGTTCCAAAGAAAAGATGTGTATCAAAAGCTGTGGCTGCTAAGTGTATAATGGCATTTAATGGGTATCCTTACTACGTAAGTAAAGGTTTAGAGACAAACTTTGTTTATTTTTCTAGTTTGATTCAAGAAGGAAAAATCGGTAAACCATCAGTTGATACTTACATTGATATGATATCAAAAGTAATATTATTTCAAGCTTGTGACAAAATTGTTGGAGGTTTAAATTTTGGAGGATTTAAAGCTCAGACAAACTACTATGTAATGGCTTTATTAGGAAAATATTACTCAGACTATGTTGATACTCAAGATATATGGAAAAAACAATCTATTTCTCCACAGATTGCTTCAATAATTGAAAGTTTAGCTTATAAAGTATGGGAGCATTTTAAAAATCCTTCCGTAACAGGAGTGAACGTCGGTCAGTGGTGTAAAAAAGAAGAGTGCTGGACATTATTGCAAAAGAGATTTGAGGAAAAATCTATATAGTATGGAGTGTTAATGAAAAAGAAGCAGACCTATATCAATATGAAGTCTACTTCCGTTTTATGTATCCTTTACAATTTTATTGATTTTGCAGGGTAAGTTTTATTAGAAGGCTCAATTGACTCATATTCTTCATTAGCAAAGGTCTTTAATATAGCCTCGAGAATAATCTGAGCTCCCTTACAAGGTACAGCCATACCAATTTGCTTTCTAACACTTTCTTTTGAACCATAGAAAACAAAGTCATCAGGAAAAGTTTGCAGTCTAGCCCTTTCTCTATTAGTTAAAGCTCTGTTTTCTTCCCAATGATATACATGAGTACCTCCGCCTCCACTTCCTGTTATTGTGTATGACGGTTTATTAGGATCTAATCTCCTGTATATTTGAGACATTCTTGCTTTGACGACATTAAGTTTAACCTCTGGTGGCATTCTGTTTTCGGCGTCCCACGCATTTTCTCCTGGCTTTATGTAGCTTAATCTCTTTATAACAGTTTCACTTTGTTTCGTCGGTTCCTGATTAGGAGCATCTTTTGGAATTGGAGGATTACAAATAGCATCCTTGCAATTTACTATAATTTTAGAAGGTTTAGGAACTTTAAAAGTTTTTTTTAAATCACCTCTAAATCCAACAATAATAAGTCGATGCCTATTTTGGGGAATTCCATACTCTTCGAATTTATATAGATGCACTGTTAGATTATATCCGTGTTCACCAGCGTGATTTAACTCGTGCAAAATTCTTTTTAGTGCTTTTCCTGCATTGGCACTGTATATTCCACCGACATTTTCAGCTAAGAAAAATAAAGGATTTGCCAAAGTTATGTATTTTACCCCGTATGAGTATAATGGACCGTATTTTCCTTCAAATCCCTTTTGTTGACCTACTATAGAAAAGTCATTGCATGGGAATCCATATAAAAAGCCATCCACTTTTGGCAGGCTTTTTAACTCTAGGTCATGAATATCTTTATGATACATGATTGCCTTTGGCTGGTTTTTTAAAACATTGTTTGTATACGTATTACATGTATCTTTATCATAGTCGGTAGCCCACACATGTACAAAGCGGAACTTATCGTTTTCAGCTTTATTTAGGGCTAGACCAATACCTCCTGGCCCAGAGAACATTTCGCCGACAGTAATAATTTTTTTATTCATTTAGATATACAATTTGTTATTGGTACTTTTCGAAAGTATAACTCAAAGAGAAATATTTTTGCAGCCCCCAGCTTCTTCTAACTTCACTACTTTTTTTCTTTTATATCTTTAAATTTAACAAAGCATCCCCATATTGTTTTATAGACAAGATAAAAGAAACAAGATTTAAAAATGAGGAGGCTCTAATGCGCTTAGACAGATTTACTGTAAAGTTCCAAGAAGCACTAGCCGATGCTCAGTCTTTAGCTGTCGGACATGACAATCAGTTCATTGAACCAGTACATGTAATGTCAGCTCTGTTAGCCCAAGAAGATGGTGCTATCAGACCTTTAGTTACATTAGCGGGTTCTGATCCTACAGCTTTAAAGTTACTGGTTGATAAGGCAGTAGATAAACTGCCAAAGGTTGAAGGCGTAGCAGGTGATCTGCAACTTTCACCTCAAACTGGAAAGCTGCTTAATATTTGTGACGGTTTAGCTCAAAAGGGTGGCGACAGTTACATTTCATCAGAATTATTCGTTTTAGCTGCTATGGAAGGTGATCCTGAATTAAAGGAGATCTTTACTCGTTGTAACTTAACCTTAGCAAAGGTTAATGCTGCCTTAAAAGAAATGCGTGGTGGCAAGAACGTTAATGATGAAAATGCTGAAAATACACGCGGTGCTTTAAAGAAGTATTGTATTGATTTAACAGAGAGAGCTGAAAAGGGTAAGTTGGATCCTGTTATCGGTCGTGATGACGAGATCCGTCGTACCATGGAAGTTCTACAAAGAAGAACCAAGAATAACCCTGTGTTAATTGGTGAACCTGGTGTTGGTAAAACTGCAATTGTTGAAGGTTTGGCTCAACGTATTGTTAAAGGTGAGGTTCCAGAAGGACTTCGTAACAAGAAAGTTCTGTCTTTAGACCTAGGTGCACTGATTGCAGGTGCTAAATACCGTGGTGAATTTGAGGAACGTTTAAAGGCTGTTTTAAACGATCTAGCAAAAGAAGAAGGCAAGATCATCCTGTTCATTGATGAGTTACACACCATGGTTGGTGCTGGTAAGTCAGAAGGATCTATGGATGCTGGCAATATGCTAAAGCCAGCTCTTGCCCGTGGTGATCTTCACTGCATGGGTGCAACTACACTAGATGAGTATCGTCAGTACATTGAAAAGGATGCTGCTCTAGAGCGTCGTTTCCAGAAGGTATATGTTGGCGAACCTTCAGTTGAAAACACTATTGCTATTTTGCGTGGTCTAAAAGAGCGTTACGAAATTCATCATCATGTACAGATCACCGATCCTGCAATTGTAGCTGCAGCAACACTGTCAAACCGTTATATTACTGACAGACAGTTACCTGATAAGGCTATTGACTTAATCGATGAGGCAGCTGCAAGCATCAGATTGCAGATTGACTCAAAGCCAGAGCCATTAGACAAGTTAGACAGACGTTTGATCCAGTTAAAGATGGAGCGTCAGACTGTTGCAAAAGAGACTGATGATGCAAGTAAGAAACGTCTAGCAGCTATTGACGATGAGATCGCAAAAGGCGAGAAGGAATATGCAAGACTAAATGACATTTGGAAGCATGACAAGTTAATCTTAGAGGGTACTCAGAAACTCAAGGTTAAGTTGGATAGTGCCCGTCATGAATTTGATGTAGCAAAGAGAAATGGTGATTTAAACCGCATGAGTGAATTGCAGTATGGCATTATTCCTACTTTGCAAAAGCAGATCTCAGAATCAAGCAAGACTCAAGGTCAGGGTACACAGTTAGTTAAGAACAAAGTAACTGAAGCTGAAATAGCCGAGGTAGTATCTAAGGCAACAGGTATTCCTGTAGCTAAGATGCTAGAAGGTGAGCGCGAGAAGTTATTAAGAATGGAAGATGCTCTTCACAAGAGAGTTATCGGTCAGGGCGAGGCTGTTGAAGCTATTGCTAATGCAATCAGAAGAAGCAGAGCAGGTCTATCTGATCCAAATCGTCCAATTGGCTCATTCATGTTCTTAGGTCCAACTGGTGTTGGTAAGACTGAGTTATGTAAAGCTTTAGCAGAATTCCTGTTTGATACAGAAAAAGCTATGGTACGTATCGATATGTCTGAGTTTATGGAAAAGCACACTGTTTCTAGACTGGTTGGTGCTCCTCCAGGATATGTTGGATACGAGCAGGGCGGTTACTTGACAGAAGCTGTTCGTCGTCGTCCATATTCTGTCATCTTGCTCGATGAGATCGAAAAGGCTCATCCAGATGTATTTAACATCTTGCTACAGGTATTAGACGACGGACGTTTGACCGATGGTCAGGGCAGAACAGTAGACTTCAAGAATACTGTAATCATTATGACCTCAAACTTAGGATCAAGCATGATCCAGGAGGAGAGTGAGAAGAGTGATTACGATACTATCAAGAAGAAATTATTAGCAATTCTTGAGCAGCACTTTAAGCCTGAGTTCTTAAACCGTGTTGATGAGACAGTGGTATTCCACCCATTAACTCGTGAGAACATCAAGTGCATTGCTAAGATTCAGCTTGAAACTCTATCAAAGAGATTAAAGAATGAAGGCTACGATTTAACCTTAGGTGAGAGCATCTACGATAGAGTTGCTACAGTAGGCTTTGATCCAGTATTTGGTGCAAGACCTTTACGTAGAGCAATTCAGAATGAGATTGCTGATCCTTTAGCTAAGTTATTGCTATCAGGTAAGATTCCTGTAAATAAGGCTTTAATCTTAGAGGTTGACTCTGAGGGAAAACTAAGCTGTAAGGCAAAATCATAATATCAGTGAATAACTGATTAAGAAGGCAGAGATGGAAAATCCCTGCCTTTTTTGACTGAGAAAAGTCAAATCGATCAAGACAGCGACAACACATAAAAGATTAATTAACCATTAATCTTTAGTTGTAAATTTGATTAATCAGAAAAATGAACTAAACTTAAAAATGCACTCACGAATAAGCATAAAGCTAGATGGCATAAACAAGCGGTTTTAGTTAAGTGTAGGTATTAATATACAGAAAAAAGTTGAAAAATTAATAAAAAATAATTTGACAACAATCAAAAAAAGTCTATAATGCATTTCCGTTGTCACGAACGACAACGCAAAAAGTAAAACTCAAGCAGTTTTATAAAAGTTCTTTAAAAACAAGTACGGACAATCTGTGTGGGCCCTCGGAAGAGGGTTTAAAAAACAAAGAAGTGTAGAAATTCAGTTGAAAGAAAGAACTGAATGAAGGAACACAAAAGCAAATCAAAATCTTTATATTCGAAGAGTTTGATCATGGCTCAGATTGAACGCTGGCGGCAGGCCTAATACATGCAAGTCGAACGGTAACATAAGAGAAGCTTGCTTTTCTTGATGACGAGTGGCGGACGGGTGAGTAAGATTTGGGAAACTACCTGATAGAGGGGGACAACAGTTGGAAACGACTGCTAATACCGCATACAGCCTCAGGGTGAAAGAAGCGATTCGCTATCAGATGTGCCCAAACGGGATTAGCTAGTAGGTGAGGTAAAGGCTCACCTAGGCGACGATCTCTAGCTGGTCTGAGAGGATGATCAGCCACATTGGGACTGAGACACGGCCCAGACTCCTACGGGAGGCAGCAGTAGGGAATATTGCACAATGGAGGAAACTCTGATGCAGCCATGCCGCGTGTGTGAAGAAGGCCTTCGGGTTGTAAAGCACTTTCGGAGGGGAGGAAGTAAATGACGTTACCCTCAGAAGAAGCACCGGCTAACTCCGTGCCAGCAGCCGCGGTAATACGGAGGGTGCAAGCGT
>ENA-OYXC01000249-OYXC01000249.1-human-gut-metagenome-genome-assembly--contig:-NODE-249-length-27850-cov-9.192301_pt1 | contig 27850 bp, 24 predicted proteins | sample MGYA00244214_ERZ653415 | MGnify/ENA primary metagenome ERZ653415 (study PRJEB26926, sample SAMN06165016) | human gut metagenome | biome: ENVO:00009003; feature: ENVO:2100002; material: ENVO:00002003... | reverse complement strand
CCCCCGCCACAATGGCGGGGTTTTTGTATACAAAAAACGGCCGCGATAGACAATCGCAGCCGCAAAAGTTTCAGCTCATTATAATATCAGTAGCTGCCACCGCCGCCGCCATGATCACTATCAGCAGAGCTTTCGCTTACAGAACCATCGTCACTGCTGCCGCCACGGGATTTAGACTTCGGAACAGTAGAAACGTTGGTGTAAAGATAAGTATCATTGCTGTGCGTCAGCTCAAAGCTTTTCTTAACCAGATAAGCATTTGCCTTAACAGCCTTTTGGACATTGCTCATACCACTAATAAGCAGAGCACGGCAGCCATAGGCTGCAGCACCACCGATACCGACAGCAATTACTAAAGCAAACCAGTTGATGCCTGCATTAGGATCCCACGGCTCGCCTTCCTTTTCGTAATACTCAAGGAGCTCGCCTGCTTTTTGAGCATAGGTGATGTAGCCCTGAGCATAATCATTTTTCTTGAACTGAGCAACCATCGGCTTGCTCATATACTCAATGCCTTCATTGCCAACGATAACCTGCTTCAGCTGTTTATCGGTAGCAATATACCATTTACGGGTGTTGGTAACCTGCAGCAATACCATATTGCCCTTGGCACCGTCATTATAAACATCATCGAGCAGCTTATTGGCATATTTACCGGGAACGGCACCGTCAATAGTCTTCATGGTTACAACAGCAATACGCACATTATGCGCCTGCTCCTGCTTGTGCAGCTCCGCCAGAACTGCCTGACGCTGCTGCGGTGTAAGAAGCTTGGCATTATCCACCAGGCTAGGTGCAGCAAAGGCTGTTACACTGGCTAACATAAGGGCTGCCAGCATGGTTAAGATTGCAAATAACTTTCTCATTCCGGCACCTCCTTATAACATGAACTTCACAATGAAGTAGCTGATAATTGTTACAATAATAAAGGTCAGGGCAGTGTAATTACGCAGCTTGCCATAGTCAATCGGCAGACTGCCGACAACCTTACCCGTCTGACCGTTCATCATAAAGGTATAGGGCTTATCCTCAAAGCGTGTGGTCAGAATCCATACCGGCACCATTGCATAATGCACAGCATTTTCATCCTTGATAACTGCGCAGTCACCATTGCTGGTTACACGGGTATAGCCTGTAACGGTATTTTCAAGGCAGCCCTCGGCACTTTTGACAACGCGCGCATCAGCACGTGCTACAGCAGCCTCGGCATCCACATCATACTTATCTGCCAAAAAGCCTGTCAGATAAGCGGTGCTAAAGGGAACCATTTCTTTATAATTAAACGGCTCGATGCTTTCCATAAAGGTATCGTCCATCTTCTCGCTGCCATCTACAGGGATGCGCTCAAAGGACATGGTGCCTTCACGTTCGCAGTTATATACAACGGTAGTCGTAACAACCTTATCATCGGTTTCATAAACACTGTCTTTGGCACCCTGATAGCTGCCGCTGGCACTAACCTTGGAGTCAAACAGCCAGAACGGCACATACATCGCCTGGATATCCTCCACACGATTGTTGGCCGTAAAGGAGTTAGGCAGCAGGGTTCTTCCCTTATAGAATTCCTTGAGGGCAGCAACAGCCTGCTCTTTGGTTTTCTTGAAGGGGATGATGAAGTCCGGCTTCAGCATGCCTTCGAAACGGCTCGGCAGCATGGTCGGGCTGCCGCAGTAGCAGCATTCTGTTGCCATGGTGTTGCCATCGCTCACAATCTGCGCACCGCAGCTGGAGCAGGTAAAGGCCTTCATCTGCTCTGCTTCGTCAGCTTCCCATTCACTGCCGGCAGCAGAGGTATCCCACTTAGCCTCCTTGGCAGCCTGCGCTTTAGCAGCAGCGGCTTCCTTGGCGGCATACATTTCTTCTATAGTCTTAACTTCCAGCTCGGTACCGCAGTATTCGCAGGTCACCTTATCATGACCGGGCAAAAACGTCAGCGGCGCGCTGCAGTTAGGGCACTTATAGCCTACAGAGGTTTCAGCCATAATATCACCTCGTTAAAATATAGTTTCGTAGATTCCGGAAAGTAATCCCAAATCCTTTCATTCAACTAACGTAAGCAATTAATATATCGTGGAACGAATAGCAATTTTAGCAAATGAGTGTATGGAACCATAGAAGTGTCGCAACTGTCTGAGCGATAAGCTTGCTGCTATAGCAAAATCTCTTTGCTTAGCGCGAGTTTTGCGGCACTTCGTCCTGGTTCCACACGAAATTTGCGTCATGTCCTGCGGACATGGGAAAATTGCTTTGACTGAAACGATATTTAATTGCGACGCTACTAAAATACAATGGGAAAGAAATCCCGAATATTTAAGTTATTGTTTGTCGTTGTCGTCGAAAATATCGCCGCACTCAGGGCAGAACTTAGGCGGATGGTGCGGATCTGGCGGCTCCCAGCCACACTTATCGCACTTGAACAGCGGTGCTCCCTCAGGCTTCTTGCTGCCGCATTCAGCGCAGAACTTGCCTTTGTTTACAGCGCCGCAGCTGCAGGTCCAGCCATCCTCTGCCGGTTTGTCTTCCGGCTTCTTGCCGCCGCAGTTAGCGCAGAACTTACCGGTATTGGTAGTGCCACAGCTGCAGGTCCAGCTGCCCTCTGCCGGTTTCGGCTCAGGCTTCTTGCCGCCGCAGTTAGCGCAGAACTTACCGGTGTTGGTAGTGCCACAGCTGCAGGTCCAGGCATCTGCTGCCGGTGCTGCTGCCGCAGGGGCGGCAGGGGCGGCCGGCGGCGGAGTAGGAGGTTGCGGCTGTTGCGGATAAGGCGGTTGTCCGTAAGGAGGCTGTTGGCCGTAAGGATTCTGCTGAGCATACATCTGCTGCTGTTGTCCTTGGGCAAACAAGCCAGCCACATTTGCGCCACCGGCCATTCCGGCCATATTCATGCCAACAAAACCGCCCATTGCACCCATGCCGCCTTCATTGCCAGCTGCAATACGCATAGCGTCTGCAGTAGCACCAGCCATAGCTGCTGCTGCACGGTTCGGATTGCTGAGCATCTGGATATCTTTCAGACGTTGAGCATCTTCCTCAGACATGGTTACGCTTGCCAGTGCGAAGGAATAAACCTCTACACCGCGGCGGTCGCGCCATTGGTCGCTCAAATCTTCGTTCAAAGCGTTAGCGATTTCTTTGCCATGACGCGGCAGTGCGCTGTAACGCATACCGTTTTCCGTGAGCGTGCCGAGTGCAACGCCCAGGCTCATCATGAGCTCGCTCTTCATCTGGCTGTCAATCTGGTCACGACGATATTCGTCAGTGATATTGGAGCATACATTGGTGTAGAACAGCAGCGGATTAGTAATCTTATAGCTGTATTCACCGAAGCAACGGATACCAACTTCCCAATCAATGCCTAAGTTGTTGTCAATCAGGCGTACAGGAATCGGCTGAGCGGTGCCAAACTTGTTGCCGTAAATTTCCTTCATATTGAAGTAATATACGCGCTGGTCCTTGCCAGGGTCACCGCCGAAGGTGAAACGTTTACCGATCTGACCGAAAATAGCCTTAACATTATCCTTCAGATCACCGGTAAAGATAGACGGTTCAGTAGATGTATCGTATACATATTCGCCGGGCTCGTTGCACATATCTACAACCTTGCCCTGCTCAACGATAATCATGCACTGACCTTCGTTGACAGCAACAACGCTGCCATTACTGATGATGTTGTCTTCTGCAGAAGTGTTGGAGCTGCGTCCTTGGCTGGACGTACGCTTCATACCCTTGGTTACCAGAACCTCGGGAGGCATGCTTTCGCAATAGAAAAACTCTTTCCATTGGTCGCCCAGTACGCCGCCTACAGCGCCCATTGCCGCTTTAATTAAACCCATAATACAACCTCCTTTTGTATCACTAAAAAATTAACAATTATATTTTATCAAATCCCGCTTAATATTAACAGGACTTTGAATAAAACAGCTGTACACTTATCAGCCAAGAAATTGTAAAATATTTATCTTATCCTTATCTGTAGTAAAAAACTATTCACTAATACTTTGATTTGTGATAAACTAATTGTTAGACAATCTTTGCAAATTATCTGTGCAGGTAAGCTGTTTTCCGCTTCCTTGCCTTAAGTTTAATATAAAAATTGCATTTCGTCACTACACCAAATGGCGATTTCGGGTAGGATAAGGGTAAATTTTCCTTATTTTTTACCTTTTTTCTCTAAAAATACTCTTTCAGGATGTTTTTTCATGTCCGTTGTATCAAAAAAATTTTCTGCTTCCTTATACAGTATGTTGGTGCTGTTACTGCTCTGTATTGTTACCGCTTTCAGCAGTGGCTGCGGCAATAAGGCATCACTCGACCCGGCCAAGCCGGTAACGCTCACCATCTGGCACGTTTACGGCAACCAGACCAATTCCCCATTTAATGATACAATAGAAAAATTCAATGCCTCTGAGGGTAAGGCCAAAGGCGTCATTGTCAAGGTTGCTTCCGTAAGCAGCTCTAATGTTATCGACAAAGCTTTATTCGCCTCTGCCAAGCAGGAGCCTGGTGCTGTGCCGTTGCCCGACCTTTTTACCGCCTATCCGCGTGTAATCCCCGCAATGCACGATAAGCTGCTGCATTGGGACAAATACCTTGATAAAGAAGATTTAGCTGTTTACCAACCGGAATTTTTAGCCGAAGGCTATCAGGATAAGGAGCTGCTGATGCTGCCGATAGCAAAATACACCGAGCTGCTTTTTGTAAACCAGACATATTTTGACCGCTTTGCTGCGGCAACAGGTGCCAGCACCGATGATTTCGCCGATTATGACAAGCTTTTTGCGCTCTGCCGCAAGTATTATACCTGGACCGGCGGCAAAAACATGTGCCAGCTGGATGATTTCTATAACTATTACCTGACGAGCATGGCTTCCTTGGGCGACCCGTTAATCAAGGACGGCAAGCCGGACCTTGCCAGCTCCAACTTCAAGCGCATCTTCCGTGCCGCAGCCGAGCCTGCTATCGCCGGTGGTCTTGGCATTGAAAAGGGTTATGCGGCCGATGCCTGGAAAACAGCCGATTTAATCAGCAACGTCGGCTCCACCGCCGCCATTCTTTATATGCGCGATTATGTCACCAATCCTGACAACACGCGTGAACCTATCGTTACCAACTATTATCCCTGCCCTGTTTTCAGCGGCGGCAAAGTAACACTGCTGCAGCGCGGTGTAGGATTATTTGCCATCAAAAGCACAGACGAACGCAAAAATCTTGGTGCCGTTGTTTTTGCAAAATGGCTGGCGCAGGAAAACAGCAATTTGAATTTTGCTATGCAGGCAGGCTACCTGCCAACCAACAAGGAAGCACTGCCAAAACTGCTGAATAATCCGCAAGATGTGCATAACTTCAAATATCGCAAGCTGTATACCTGCATGCAGCAGGTATACAAACAAGGCACCTGGCTGCATCTGCCGCACAATGCTGCCGAAATTCAGCAGAATCTGGAATACGGCAGCAAAAATATTCTGCGCGCTGCCCATCAGCAATATTTACAGGAAATTGCCGGCGGTGCCAATCCACAGCAAACGCTTGATAAGTTAGTAGAAGAAAGTTATCAGAAGCTGCTGAATTACAAGCAATAAGCCAAAAAATCCTACCAAGGAGGCTCTTAATGCTAAATAAGCTCACCAAAATAAAAAGACTGCTGCTTATAGGCAAGGAAATATGGCATAACAAACGCTCTATGCGCGGCCGTTTCATTATTTACCTGCTGTCACTGGTGCTGCTGGCAGGTTCTGCTATGCTGATCCTGTTAAACGTTATCGGCATAGTACAGCCGCCCAGCCATGATATCGACCGCTTTCTTGAATATGAGCTTAACACCCGTACCAACGATATCAAACGCCAGATGAACGCGCTGGCTGCGCACAATATCGATTTGTCGCAGCAGCTGCAGAATGATATCGACCGCGTTATGCTGGAGCAGGGCATTTACAATAATTATGATGCCTTGAACAACAATCCCGAGGCTTTGACAGCGATTCAGCAAGCAACCTACCAGACTCTTGCTGCCAAGATGCAGCAGGCTCCGGCCAGCGGTGCCTTGTATCTGATTAACGCCAGCGTCAACACGAATCTGTTGGAACCAACCTATAACGGTCTTTTTCTCAAATTTACCAATATCTATTCCGAAAACACTCTTTTCAATGAAACATGTATGTTCCGCGGCAACCCTCAGGTTGCCCGCAATAACAACATCAGCCTTTACAGCACCTGGCAGCTGGAGCTTAACGTCCACGCCTATCCGCAGGCCGATAAGCTGCTTCATGCCAAGGAAAATAATATTTCCCAACAATATATTCTGACAGACGTTGCCCACCTCAAAGAAAGCTGGGAGCAGTCCCGTCTTTTCCTGATGCCTATTAACAGTAATAACGGCAGGATTATCGGTATCTTCGGCTTTGAAATCAGCAGCGTTTACTTCCAACAGCGCACCAAGCAGGCCAATTACAAGGGGTATCCGCTGATTACCGCTATTCTCGATAAAAAGGCGGACAACGAATACCAGGGACAGCTTTCCAATCCGGCCTCCTTCGTCAATTCTACTATAAAAACCAGCTCTGACGGCGAGCACGAATTATTTACTGACGGTCAGGAGCGCTTCATCGGCTTCACCGCTCCCTTGACGGTCGGTGCCTCGGAGCACAGGGTAGCAGTCATGTTGCCTGCCGACAGCTATTATCATCTGCAGGGGCAGGCAAAAATGCGTCTGCTGATAATGCTGGGTATTATTCTGCTGCTTTCATTGCTGTCTGCCGGTTATTTCAGCAAAAGATATGTAGACCCGCTGGTAGCGGATTTGCAGCAGCTGCAGCAAAATCCCGATGCTCCTCCGCAAGCCAATGTGTTGGAGCTCAACCAGTTCTTTGAATTCCTGCAGAACCATTCCGAGCAGCAGGCCGAAAAGCTGCGCCAGCTGCAAAGCGAAAATAATCAGGTACAAAAGCAGTACGGACTGGCCGCATTGCGTCTGCAGGAGGCACAGGAAAAGCAAAAGCAGACCGCCAACCAATATATTCATTTGGAGGAACAGCTTGCCGCCCTGCAGAATGAAATTCAACAGGTACGCCTGCAAATGGAGCAGACGCAGCAAGAAAAGCTGCAGGCTCAGCAGGAACGCGAGCAGGCACAGCAGCAGTTCAACTTTGCTCAGGCTGCTCTGGAAAAGGCTATTGAAAAGAAGCTGGAATCCGTCGATCCTGACAGCTATAAAATGTTTGTCGATAATCTTGCTACGCTAACGCCGAAGGAGGAAGACATCTTCAACCTTTATGTGCAAGGCTGCTCGACAAAAGATATTATCAGCCGGTTGGGCATCACCGAAAATACCTTAAAATATCATAATAAAAATATCTACGGCAAGCTGGGCGTAAAAACCCGTAAGGAGCTGCTGCAGTATATCGAACTAATGCGTAACGCAGAGCATTGACGCACCAAAGCAAGCAAAAGGCCTCCGGCGAGTTTACTCGTCGGAGGCTTTCGTTATTTAGGGGTTACTATTGCAATATTAACTTTATCGCTCATTTTATCGCTCACATTATCGCTCATTTTTATTATATATATAGCCATACACACTGCTAAACCCAAATATCCAATTTAAGCTATAATTCAAACACCCCCCAAATATATCTTTCGGGGGTGTTCAAATCTTTATTTCTTAAATTTTACAGCTTCTGTCGTACCTTCTACCATACATTACAGCTGCAGGATGAAGAATTCATCTTTAATATTTTTTCTGTCATTGCTGAGGGCAACCAGAACTCTGTTATCAGGCATATTTGCCAGGTTTACACATGCACCGATGCTGGTTTCCTTATTATCGGTCAAATCCTTATAGCTTACAGTACCAACCAGCGTGCCGGTATTCTTTCTGTAAATCTGCAGCTGCTGCTTGTCTACAGAGGAATCGCTGACTACCAGATATTCATCAGTCAAAGCTATATCGGTTAAGGAATTGATGGCCTTGCTGTCTTCACGTTTTTCCTTGCCGATGACGCGTTTTTGCTTGCCATTGAAATCATAAACGCTTATCAGGCCTACATCCTGAGTACCGATACGCGCATTGCCGCCAACATAGAAATCACCGTTTCTGTCTGCAACAACGCTCTGCGGAATATTGATTTTATCCTTGTCCTCAGCATCACGGCTTCTGGATTCCTTACGTACTGTGCCCAAATCCTTGCCTACTCTGTAGCCGTTGCGAAGATCAACCTTTCTCATTTCGCCCTGGTTCATCCAAATCAAAGCCTTGTCCGCATTGCCCTTAGGAATTACAACAAGGTTATTGAAGCGTCCTTGTGCCTCTTCAATACGTTTGGTTTCGCTATCGAAATAGTTGAGTCTCATTCTCTTATTGGTATAGAAAATGCCTCTGGTGCCGTCGGAAGAAATTTTGGCATTACCGGACAAAGCATCAACATTATTGTCCAACATGCGCAGACCATCTTTATCCCACTGCATCTGCACAAGTCTGTCCTTAACGTTGGCATAAATCATATCTCTGCCGACAACAGCCAGCTTCATGCCCTTGCCATAAGTATTTTGCAAATGCAGATTAGGATTATTTTTCAGAGTAAAGAGCTTAAATGTATTAATGCCGACCTTAACATCCTTATTCGGCAAATCCTTCAAATCAGCAGCAATAGGTTTCGGTTTAGGAGGCTCGCTGGTGCCTTTGTCACCCCCGCCGCAGCCGGCAATAAAGCTGCAGGCCAGAAGTCCGGCCAAAATTCCCATCGCAATACGTTTCTTCAACATAACAATCATCTCCTTGTTTTATATAGAACGCTCTTTATTTGATAACGATACGGCCAGCGCCGTAAGGATTAGCATATTGCTCGCCAACCTTGCCATTCAGATGATTCTGCAGATATTCCATAATCGTATCTGCGTCACTCATCATTTCGTCCTGTACCAGACGTGCGCCCTTGAACATCGTAATGCCGTCACCACCGAATTTCAGCATATAGGAAGTGCCGCCAACAGTATATTTTTTCTTAACGTCTAATGGTTTGCCGCCAATCTTGACATCGCTTACGCGACGGGCACCGGCAACACGCACAAAGTTGCCCTTGGCATCCAGCTCAACGCTGGAAGCAACAGAGCTGTCGAGCGTGTAGCTCAGGCCGGATACCTGCATAAAGCAGCCGCTTTCTTCCGGATAGCTCATAGAGCCCATCTCCAGCGCATCGAGAATCTGCTGGCCGCTGGCCTCTAATACTACGCACATATTACCGAAGGGGAAGGCCTCCAGCAAATCGTTGTAGCTGATTACGCCGGTTTTGATTTCGTTGCGGATACTGCCGCCGTTTACCAAAACTACATCGCAATCCAGCACTGCTCTATAGGCATCGGCAACAAAGTCGCCCAAGCTGCATTCACGGTTGCGCACGATGCGCTCACCGGTTGCAGGATCATTGCTGCGCAACTGTACCAAGGCTTCGCCCACAGGCTGCTTCAGCAAAGGCTCATAGGTTTTTATTTCCTGGGCAATAACTCTTGCGATATTGGCATCCTTGCCGTTAGATTCGGTAATCAGCTGGCTCTTCAGCTTGCCGTCGGGAGTAATTACCAGCTCGCCGACAGTTTTCAGCTTAGTGCCTGTTTGCGCCAGCAGCACGTCCTTGCCAACTTTATTTTTAACCATACGGGTGAAACGCTCGTGAGAGTGTCCGTCGATAACAGCGTCTACGCCCTGAGTATTTTTCGCAACGCTTTCGCTGCTCCACTGCGGGGTGGTGCCGTCCATACCCAAATGACCTACGATAAATACATAGTCCGCGCCGTCCTTGCGTGCCTTATCGACATTCTTCTGCAGCTGCTTGTACATCTTATTACCGGTTTTATCCTCGCAGAAGCTGTAAATATACTTGCCCTTCTCATTTTGGAAGAAGGTAGGAGTGGAGGTTGTCAGGCTTTCCGGTGTGCTCGCACCCACAAAGGCTACCTTGGTATCCTCATACTGCATAATTTTGTAGCCGGGCAAAACCTGCTTATTGTTGCCTGCATAAACAAAATTTGCACAGTAGTAGCCTGCACGCTGCAGCGGCACCAGCTCCATGAAGCGGTCCATGCCGTAGTCAAATTCATGGTTACCGGGAATGCAGAAGTCATAGCCCAGATAATTCATAATATCGACAACTGCCAGACCACGGGACAGCTTGCCGATAGGTGCGCCCTGAATAGCATCGCCTGCATCCACCAGCGCCACGTTCGGCGTTCTTGCCAGGGCATCCTTTTTAATCTGCGCCAGACCGGCAAAGCCGATATTATCATTAATACCACAATGGATATCATTAGTATGCAGAATAACAATGTCATGCTCCAGCGCCCACGCCATCAGCGGAGCGGAAACAGTCATCGCTGCAGTCACCAAAAACAGCGATGTTCTTTTCAGGAATTTTTTCATATACACCACTTCCTTCCATCTTTGTACCTTCATTATACGCTCAAAAAAGCAAAAGCACCCCACCCCAAAGGCCGATTTCGGGTAGGGTAAGGTAAAAAATATGCTTTTTCAGTGTATTTTTTGTCTATTTCGGCTTAGTAAAAAACGCAGCCTCCCGGAAGCACCGGAAGGCTGCTTGTTTTATAATGCTATTGTTTTTTAAGCTGAATTATTCTCAGGCCCACGGATCATCTGCTGCCGGAGTCTGGATGCCGCTCAGCAGTCCCTTATAATCCCACAGGAACCATTCGCCGGTAGAAGCCTTTTGGCGTACAGTCATCGGACGCGGGCTGTCTGCACCGCCGCAGGTAATCATAAAGCGTGCATAGCCTTCCTCCTGATAAGTATAGGCATTAGTTTTAACCTCTACAGTATACGGCATATCCGGCTGATAGTTATTCGCCGGAGTTGCGCCCATAAAGTAGGAGCGCATCAGATACTGTCTGCCGCGGAAACGGTCTGCCAGGAATTGTTCATCTCTTTTGGGTACCGGACGAGGTCCCAACAGCTTGTTGAGCATAGCAATAGCCTCTGTCGGATTGGTTTCGTAGCGAGCCAGTGCTGCCACGGTATAAGCCGCTACCTGCTGAGCATCGGTTTCCGGTCCGATTTCAGCTGCCGATTGCGGCAGATTCTGGAAAATGACACGTCTGGTTTTTTCTTGCTTCTCCACTTTATTCACCGCCCTGTTAATAGTATTATCAATGGTTCTGTCGATCATTCTGTCTACGCCAATTCTTCTGTTCCAGTCAAGAGCTTCTGCAGATTGCAATTGTCCCGCCAAAAGCATTGCGCAGCAAGCTAATACAATACCTTTCTTCATTTGTTGCACCTCCTCAGAATTATCCTGCGCTATTACAGGCGCAGGCATGTTTCCTTACAAGCTCATTGTACAACGGAATGTGCTAAAGCACCCCACCCAAACTGCCGATTTCGGGTAGGATGAGTATAAAATTTGCTGTTTTTTACAGAAAATTTCTGCTCAAGCAGCAATCTCAGTAACCGCATCAGCGCCACTCCCATTGCCAAAAATCGTGCGCAAGCACAACCACCGGCCTATTCATTGGCCAAGTCGTAAATCTTCCTTACCGTGCCGTCATCGGCAACATTATAAATCAGCCTGCCGCTTTTCTCTACCAGATAGCGCGCATCCTTAAATTGCACCGGATTAGGAGCATCCGGATCTCCCGCCTTAGTCATAGTATGATAGCTGTAACGCTTATCGACATCAGTATATAGGCTCATTTCCTGCTCCCACTGATAATCCCAGAAGCTAAAGCTGAAGGCATTTTTGTCCAGCAAATTAACATTCGGCTCCAGCACCAGCTGTAAAAACATCGCAGCTACAGCCCAAGGCATTTCCGTTTCACCCTGCACAAAGCGTGTACCTCTTTTGTTGCTTCTTTCATAAGTACCTGCCAAGGAAGGCTGCACCCGATTATTACCCTCAGGCTCACCCAAAATCCACTCACCGTAAAGCTTGGCTTGCGCCTGATAGCCCTGCGGATTACTCAAAGCATACTTTTCATAAAGCGGCATACTATATCTGTACATAGAAGGATAACCCATACCATTTTCCAGGCTCATAAGACCCGGCACATGAAGATAACCGATAAAACGCTCGCCATCATGCGCAAAGCGCACTACACCGCTCGCCTCGGTCTCATAGCGGTAATGGTCGTCCTGCCATTCACCGCTGTGCACCTTCAGGCTCATCAGGGTACCGCGCGTAGTCTCGTACACCATAGCACCACCCTCAACATGGGTAGCAGGATTGTACATCTCATAATAGTCCGCCCGCGCAACCGACATCCCGCCGCACAACAGCAGCGCACCGCACGCCAACGCACTCAAAAGCTTCTTCATAAGCTCACCTCCAGAAATACAACCCCCTTCCGCCTCACTACGTTCGGCACCTTCCCCGAGGGGGCAGGCAAGAAGGTTAGCACAATGACATAACAAGCAATTAATATATCGTGTACACAACCCTCAGTCATCGCCTACGGCGATGCCAGCTCCCTTTCAGGGAGCATATAAAGTTAGCGAGAAACGAAATTTAGAATTTCGAAACACCTTTATATCTTCCCTGGAAGGGAAGGTGGCTGCGAGCTTCAGCGAGCAGACGGAAGGGTTATAGCGCGATATTTAATTGCGATACGCAAAACATTTTTCAGCGTACAAAAAGGCCCCTGCTCCGCAATATTAACTTACGTCGCAAGGACCTCAACCTCAACTCACTGCCTCAACCCATAGCATCATTGCTGCACAGCATCTTAATCTCACCATCAACTGTCACACTATAAGCATCCCACAAATTCGGATGCACATAATAAGTCATAACCAGCTCATCGTTCTTATTATAAACATAAACCCCAAAATAATCGCCGCCATCCTTCGGCATATACGAATTAAAAACGCTGTTCGGATCCTCGGCAAAACGACTGCCATAGCCAAACCAATAATCCTTACTTCTCAAATCCAAACCGGTATTCTTCATATTCAGCTTACGCAGGAAATACAGCGCCATAGTATAATCCTCTTCCGCCTGCATTCCCTCAAGCCTATAAGTACCGCCGATATCAGGCTCACTCACCTTAGTAATCCCCATCTCGCGCGCATCAACCGTCGGCAGCAGCACAACCTGCTTACCATCTTGCACTCTGGCCTCGCAAACAAGCGGCTGAGAGCCATAACCAAAATAACGTGTATCCTCACCATGACGGCCCACATCAAAAGAATAATCCTCCAGCACCAGTGAACCGTTCTCCAGCATACCCACGCCCTTAAACATCGGCGCATTACCGTCCTGCAAATCATAAGTAACAACAGAAGCAAAAACGCCGGACTGCGTATAAATCAGATGTAAAGAAGCATTATCCCTGCCATTCGCACCATAACGCATATACGGATACGCACCATAAGCATAAGACGCTGCCATCGCTGTTGCGCTGACAAGCAGCATCAGGCAGAACATCAGCAAGCTAAATAATCTCTTCATCGCCACACCTCTATCTATCAACCTCACTCAGCAGCAGGCTTCCGTCCTCACCGCTGATAGCAATACCGAAAATACGCTCCCTGCCCAAAGAATCGCGCACCGCAATACCGTTGCGCGGGAAGGACTCGGAATCACGCATCACAATAATAATCGGCTCCGTCGCACGCAGGAAATCCTTATAATAAATAGACTGCACGTTAAACACAGGATAGCCCTCAGCACTCACCTCACGCAAATCCAGCGCTACAACCTGAAAATCAGGGAAATCAACCGAGCTTGTCACCACAGCCTTCGCCGGTTCAAAAGCATCCGGCATACGCACAACCTCGCAGGCCGCAGGATTAACATGAGCATCCTTCAGCCAGCACACATGCAGCATGCTTTGTGTAGGCTCCGCCACACTATTCGCCTGAGCACTGCCCCAACCGCCAAACAAACCAATACCAAGCGCCAATAACATTGCACCTAAAAATCTTTTACGCATAAAAAACACCTCCAAAGTTTTTTACATCTTCTCTTAAATTAAGCCCTCTTCAGGCGTTACACCTTACTCAATCTCCTGCAGATAAATACTGCCGTCCTTACCGCTTTGCAGAATCGCAAACCTGCGCTCCCTGCCTGCATCATCCTTAAAGCTGATACCGTTCTTGGGAATAGTTTCCAAGCTCTCCAGATGCAGCACCAGCTTTTCATCAGCCATCAGCAAATCCTTGCTGTAAACGCTCTTGCCGGAAGCAAGCTCCAGCAGGCGGAACTCTTCCAGATTTTTCGTACTGCGGAAAATTACATCCGCACCCTTAAAAGGATTAGGCACGGAAACCTGCTCGTACTTGGAAAGATCAACCTTTGCATCCTGCAGCTCATGTACGCCCATGCATTCCAGATACTGCATCGCCAGGCCCTTAAAGCCTCTCTGCTTATATTCCTTCAACGGCAGCAGCTCAAGCTTCACGCTGTCACCGGCCATCTCTGTGCCCATATCAAAGAAATCATCCGCAGTCATATTCGTCTTTTGCGAAACAGCCACATCATCTCTGCCCACATCGTTACGGTAAACATCAAGGCCGTTGGCAGCCGCATTACCGTTCTTCGAACGGGTAAAGTACATATCAACGCATCTTTTATTACCGTTCGGCAGCAAATCCTCCAGCACCAGCACATAGTCTGTATTACTGCTGTTGCCGCGTGTCAGCAGCATATTGTTCGGCAACAGCTGCAGATTGCTGCGTGCCCAGCCCTCATCAACAAATTTTATCTTACCGTCCACAAATGTATAGACAGCATATATATCCTTGCCGTAATAGCCCTTGCCCTGCTTTTCGTTATCCAAAATAGCAAAAATCAGCTCCGGCACCTTGTCATTATTGATATCCTGCAGCGTATAACCAAGCAGGTTCAACGCATCAACGTAACCCATACGATCCCGCAGCTCATAAATTCCGGTCATGCCCTGCTGCGGCACTTTATCCATATTGCCATCATTCACAAAATTATAGATACCCTCCACCAGCTTGCCGTATTCACGCTCATAAGCAGGCACCTTCGCCACAGCCGCAACAGCTTCCTCCACCTTCGTGGTCTTAGGCTGCGTTGCAGCAGCCTGCTTATCCGAACCACAGCCATTCAGCAGCATTGCCAAGGAAGCCAGCAGCATTGCTCCCACCAGGACATTTTTACAGCTTTTCTTCAACATCTCCATCCCTCCGCTTCCCGCTGCCTGCTTTGCAGCTAATCTTTTATACCTATATTGTACCCTAAAAAAAACTAAAGCGCCCTACCCGAAACAGCAAATTCGGGTAGGGCGCAAGCTTTAAACCACAAAATTATTGCTTACAGCTTGTTAAATACATCTTCAACCATCTTCCAAACCTTAGCGCGGTCTACAGCGTAAACAATCTTCGCATTCTGAGCACCCTCAGGAGCAGCGCCGCGGAAGCCCATAGTCTGACCGTAACCGTAGCCGTATTGGTCATCAACATCAACCGGCAGAGTTTCGGATTCCAGAATTACGGACGGATCAATTGCTACTGCTGCTGCCAGAACGTCCCAAATGTAGTTTTTGAAGGACGGATCCTTGCGGAACATCGGGGTAGCATAATGGCTTTCCCACATAGCCTTGAAGCGGTCGCTCTTAATGCGGCTTTCCAGATCCTTAAAATCATTGTGGCTCATCAGTTCCTTGCTGCAAACATCCAGCGGCAGGAAGATTTGCTCCTTCCAAGGAGCGCGGTAAGCCTTTTTAGCGGTTTCCGGATCAATCCAAACGTTGAACTCGGAGGTCGGCATTACGTTGCCTTCGCAGAAGAAAGCGCCTGCCATATAAACAACGCGTTTAGCCAGCGGAGCAATTTCCGGAGCCTTGTCCAAAGCAGCTGCCAGGTTAGCACCGCTGCCGATAGCAACGATGGTTACTTCGCCCGGATGCTTTTTGATAGTATCAATGATGAAATCAGCAGCATGTTCCTTTTGCGGGTTCATAACAGGCTCATCATTATAATTTTTGCGGTATTCAGCCTGCCAGGATGCCGGCTGAGGATAGCCTGCAGCGCCCAGATGGGAGTCATGGCCACGGCCGTAAATGCGTTTTTCTTCCTTCATGTTAGCGAAACGGTCCTTGCGAACGGTTTCATTAACGCCCATATATACAGGGATATCGGTGCGGCCGATGCCCTCCAGCTGACGGATAGCAGAAGCGGTACCGGTTTCAACCCAGGTATTGCCTATAACGATGGTAACACCCTTCAAATCCATTTTGGGAGATTCGGCAAGCATCATCATAGCGATGCCGTCATCAAACAAATCCACCATATCTGCGTCCAGAATAACCTTTTCGCGTGCTGCAGCCTCAGCAGACAGCGGAGCAGTCATAGCACCAACGCCCATGCACATGGAAAGCAACAGGCAACCACATAAGCTGGTTAATTTTTTCATTTTCATCTTTATTACCTCCTTAATTTCCCAACCTTATTTTATAAATTTCCGCACAAAATGCAGATTTTACCTTAATCAATCTCCTCCAGGTAAACACTGCCGTCCATAACCTTCGCCCGAATCGCAAACTTGCGCAGGCTGCCGGTGTCGTCCCTGAAGCAGATACCGTTCTTGATAATAGTTTCATAGCTGAGCTCAGGATCAGTTTCAAAGCTTTCCAGATGCAGCACCAGCGTTTCTTCCGGTTTCAGCAGTCCTTTGCTGTAGATGACTCTGCTGCTGTCACCCTGCAAATCCAGCACTTCAAAGCTCGCCAGAGAAGTATTGCTGCTAAACAACACTTCTGCTCCCTGAGAGGGATTATCCACATAAACATGCTCATATGCGGAAAGATCTACCCTATTATCCTGCAGCTCATGCAAGCCCATGCAGTTAAGATGCTGCATTACCAGTCCCTTAAAGCCACGGCTGCTGTATTCCGCAAGCGGTAAAAGCTCGAGCTTTTGGGCACCAAGGTCAATATTCATCATATCGTCAAAGTGCATGGAGGTTTTTTGGGTAACAAAGGTATCATTTACATCTAAATATTTTCGGTAAACATTACATCTGCCATCCTCAACCTTTGTATAGAAGGTTTGTCCCTGACGCAAACTGCCGTCCCGCAGCAAATCCTTCATTTCCAGCATCCATTCCATATCGTTATCGTCGATACAGGTGCGTTTGCTCAGCATATCTTGAGGAAGCAGACGCAACCGGCTGCGCGACCATCCCTCTTCAACAAATTTTATCTTATCGTCTACAAAGGTATAGACAGCATATATATCCCGGCCATAATATCCCTTGCCCTCAGGATAATCAATCTGGCCAAAAATCAGCTCCGGCACCTTATCATTATTGATATCCTGCAGCGTATAGCCGACACTGCTTACACCCTGACCGGGATCATTATGGCCCTCCAGCTCCTCAAAGCCTGTCAGTCCCTGCGCCGGCAGTCCGGCGGTATTACCCGTGGTCAAATAATCGCAGACACCAGCTACGATTCTCATATATTCCTGCTCGTAGGCAGGCATAGCGACGGCTTCTGCCTTAGGCATGGCGAGCAGCGAGTCTGCTTTTTTGTCGGAGCTGTCACTGCCCAGGAGCATTGTTAATCCGGTAAGCAGTAATGCGCCCAGCAAAATGTTTTTCCAGCTTTCTTTCAGCATATCAATCCCTCCGCTTCCTGCTGCCTGCTTTACAGCTGATTGTTTACACCTATAGTGTAGCCTAAAAAAAGCAAAAGCGCCCCACCCGAAAGGGTGATTTCGGGTAGGATGAGGGGGATTTTAGGGATATTTTTGAGATTTTAGGGTTGTTTGAGAGAAAATTTTAGGTTTTTCTACATATTTTAAGTTGAATAAGCACAACCCTCAGTCATCGCCTACGGCGATGCCAGCTCCCTTGCAGGGAGCATATAAAGTTAAGCAGATTTGCGAAGTTTAGCCTTCCGCAGGTCTGATATATCTCCCCTGAAAGGGAAGGTGGATGCGAGCTTTGCGAGCAGACGGAAGGGTTGGATCTCACTTGCACGCCAGCCTGTTAATCTGCGTCGCAATAATCCCCGCGCCATATCCATTATCAATATTCACAACCGAAACACAGTTAGCGCAGGAATTAATCATCGTCAGCAGCGCACTCAAACCATGAAAGCTCGCACCGTAACCTACAGAAGTCGGCACCGCAATCACCGGATTACGCACAAGGCCGCCGATAACGCTCGCCAGCGCACCCTCCATACCTGCAGCCGTCACAACGCAGTTAGCCTGCTGCAGCAAATCCACCTTATCCAAAAGACGGTGAATCCCGCTCACGCCAACATCGTAAAGACGCTCCACATGCGTCCCGAAAAACTCCGCCGTCTGCGCCGCCTCCTCCGCAACGGGAATATCGGCAGTACCCGCAGTACACACAACAACGCAGCCGCAGCGCTCCTTATCCTGGCGTTCCTGCTTCAGCGTCCGCGCCACCGGATCATAAACAATATTAGGCAGCTGCCGCCGCACCAGCTCGTACTGCTCCGGCGTTGCCCGCGTGCCGAACACCTCACCCTGCTCCGCCAAAAGACGCTTATAAATATCCGCCAAATACGCATCAGGCTTACCGCTGCAGTAAACCACCTCCGCAAAGCCCGTACGCTGCTCACGTGAAGTATCAAGACGTGCATAATTTAAATTTTCATACGCCTTGCGATTAAAATAGTGTTCCGCCTCAGCCACCGACAGCTTGCCGCTGCGCACCTGTTCAAGTACACTCCTGGAGTCCACTTTATACCTCCTTTTATGACAAAGACTTAGTCCGCTGTTCGGCAGACTAAGTCTTGCATATATAAATATTAAATTTCGACTTTATTATAGCGAAAACATACCTGCAACGCAAGTATTCTTCACATCAAGCCACAATTACACAAGGTTCTTCACAACCGCCAGCTCCATCTTGTCTGCAGGAATAACCTCGGAATGCAGTACAGGTAGGTTCTCCAGCGCCAGCATACGCGGCGGAATCTCCTTACCGGTATCGGCATGCAGCTTCTGCAGCAGCTCAAAAGGATTACTGCCCTGCGGCTGAGCATCATCAAGCGCTGCCAGCACGCTGTCGGCAAACTTATACGGACTTGCGGTAGACAGCACCACGGTATAGGTTTCATCACTGGTCAGGAAGCGATATTTTTCCATCGCACGCCAGGCAACGGCAGTATGCGTATCCATCAGATAATGGTAATCATTATAAATACGGCCGATAGCCTCCTTCGTTTCCAGCTCATCAACCCAGGCACCGAAGAATTGGCTTTGAATCTGCTTCAGATCATCGCTGTCAATCTCATAATGACCTTCGGTATTCAAACGCTTCATATAATCTGCCACACGCGCAGCATCATGCTCCGTCACACTGTAAAGCAGGCGCTCCAGATTACTGGAAACAAGAATATCCATAGAAGGAGAAACAGTTTTAAAGAACTCACGGCGTCTGTCATAAACACCGGTATTGATAAAATCAGTCAGCACGTTATTGCTGTTGGATGCACACAGCAGTCTGTCAATCGGCAAGCCCATCAGCTTAGCATAATAGCCTGCCAGAATATCACCGAAGTTGCCGGTAGGAACAACAAAATTAATCAGGTCACCGGCAGTAATCTTACCTGCCTTAACAGCATCTACATAAGCGCTGAAGTAGTAAACAATCTGCGGCACCAGACGGCCCCAGTTAATAGAATTGGCAGAAGAGAAGGTGTAGCCCTTTTTCGCCAGCTCATCACTGAGCGCAGTATTACCGAAAATTTCCTTCACACCGCGCTGAGCATCATCAAAATTACCCTCAATACCAAAAACCTTAACATTTTTGCCTGCCTGGGTAATCATCTGCTGCTTTTGGATATCACTCACACCCTCGCTGGGGTAGAAAACGATAATCTGCGTACCCGGAACATCAGCAAAGCCTTCCAAAGCAGCCTTGCCGGTATCACCGGAGGTAGCAACCAGAATAACAACCTTATTCGTTTCACCGGTCTTTTGCATCGAACGTGTCAAAAGATGCGGCAAAAGCTGCAGTGCCATATCCTTAAAAGCAGACGTCGGGCCATGCCACAGCTCCAGCACACCGGTGTTATCATTTACCTGTACCAAAGGCACAGGATTATCACCGAATTTTTCCGGCGCATAGGCAGCATTTACACATTCGCGCAGCTCGTCCTCGCTGAAATCAGTAAGATACTGCAGCAGAACATCAACAGCACGCTCCGTATAAGGCTTGCGCTCCATCGCCTTTATATCAACCATACGCATCGCAGGAATATTCTGCGGTACAAACAATCCTCCATCCGCTGCCAAGCCACGGGTTATCGCGTGTGCAGCGGAAAACAAATCAGTTTTCCCTCTTGTACTAACATATAACATATATTCAACCTACTTTCTTCTTTAAATTTTGACGTCATACTGCCGTCAGCGTTAATAATACGCCTTCAGGCCAGCACAGTCGTATTTCTTTCAAACACAATTGTGCAAATAGGTTATCAAGACTATAATAGCATATTTTATAGGAAGGAACAAGAGTTACTCTGCAAAAATCAGCGGTGCCACCGTTGCAGCCGTAGCACGCTGCAAATCAGCAGGCGCTGCAATAATCTGCATACCGCGCTGACCGGCGCTGATTGCAATCTCCGGCCAGTTATTGCTGGTTTCATCCATATATACAGGATAGTTCTTTTTAGCGCCCAAGGGTGAACAGCCGCCGCGGATATAGCCTGTCAGCGGCAATACCTCCTTCAGATGCACCAGCTCGGCACGCTTATTGCCGCTGGCTCTGGCCAACGCCTTTAAATCAAGCTCGCCGTCACCGGGAATCACCGCAAACATAATGCCGTTCTTGTCACCGCGTACTACCAGTGTTTTGAATACCTGTGATGCAGGCATGCCAACCTCTGCGGCAACATGCACAGCATCCAGATGCTCCTCGTCCACAGAATATTCCAGCAGACGGTATTCTATCTTCAGCTCGTCCAGACGGCGGGCTGCATTAGTTTTTTTGTTATGTTTCATCAGGAAAAACCCCCTCTAAGCTAGAGAAATTACTTCATCTCTGTTATAATAGCACTATAGTAATGTAAAATGCAAATAAAATTGTGAGGACAATAAATTGAAGCTGAAAATTATCTGCGGACAGCTGGAAATTACTCCCGGCCGTCCTGATGTAAACTATAAGAAAATCATTGACGCTATTGAAAAAGCACGCAGCCTTGAGGCCGATATCCTGCTTCTGCCCGAAATGGCACTGCCGGGTTATCTTATCGGCGACATTTGGGAGCAGCAGACCTTTTTGGATGACTGCGCCTATTATGCCGAAAAGATCGTCACTGCCACCGAAAATATCTGCGTTATCTTCGGCAACGTTGCCACCGAACCCGGCAAGCTTAACGAGGACGGACGCGTGCGCAAATACAACGCCGCCTTTGCCTGCCAAAACGGTAAGCTGCTCGGCGGTTATCAGGGACGCAGCTTCTTCATCAAGACATCGCTGCCCAACTACCGCGAATTTGATGACTGCCGTCATTTTTACAGCCTGCAGAAACTCTGCGCCGAAGAAGGTGCAAGCGTCAGCGAAGCACTGCAGCCTTTGGAAATCGTCATCCGAGGCACCAGCCTGCGCATCGGCGTCATGCTGTGCGAGGACGGCTGGACGGAAAACTATCACCTTAACGTACCACAAACGTTGGCAGCCAACGGAGCACAGCTTTTATGCAACCTTTCCTGCTCCCCCTACACGTTGGGTAAAAACCGTAAGCGCAACCGCCTCTTCAGTGCACAGGCACGCACCGCAGGCATTCCGCTCATCTACTGCAACAACGTCGGCATTCAGAACAACGGCAAGAACATCTTCACCTATGACGGCTGCACTTCCGCCTACAACGGTGACGGCAGTCTGGTAACCTCTGCGCCCATGTATGCCGATACCTTTTTAGAATTCACCTGGGATACAGAAGCGAACCGCATCATTCCTACCTATCCGCCGGCAGAGCTGCCAAAGGAGCCGGAATCCGTGTATCGCGCTCTACGCTACGGCACCGCCAAATTCTTGCAGCAATGCGGCATCAAACGCATGACAGTCGGTCTTTCCGGCGGCATCGACAGCGCTGTAACCGCCGTCATGTATGCGGATATTTTGGGACCGGAAAATATCCTGCTGCTCAACCTGCCTTCACGCTTCAACTCCGCTGCCACGCGCAACAGCGCGCAGCAGCTGGCGCAGGCACTTGGCGCCAACTACGCCGTAATGCCCATCAGCGAAAGCTATGAGCTGACAGTCAAGCAGCTGGAAGAAACTCCTATCACCCATCTGGCAGACGGCAGCAGCTTCAATCTGCAGCTTAGCGGACTGATTAAAGAAAATATCCAGGCTCGCGACCGCGGCGCACGCGTCATCGCCGCTGCGTCAGCAGCCTTCGGTGGAGCCTTCAGCTGCAACTCCAATAAAGCAGAGCTGGCCATTGGCTACGCCACCTTTTACGGCGATATCTGCGGCGCCATGGCCATGATCGGTGACCTTTGGAAGCATCAGGTATACGCTTTGGGACGCTATCTGAACGAAGTAATTTACAAACGTGAGGTAATCCCCGAAGCTATCTTCAATATCCGCCCCAGCGCCGAGCTTTCTGACGCGCAGACAGTAGGCAACGGCGGTGACCCGCTGGTTTACGCTTATCACGATTATCTGCTGCGTGCCTTTATCGAAAACTGGCACAAAACAACTCCGGCAGATATCCTGCGCTGGTACAAGGCAGGCACGCTGGCCGCAGAGCTTGGCTGTACGCAGGAAGCAATTAACGAAGCCTGCCCCGACGCTGCAGCGCTGATTGCCGATTTGGAGCGCTGGTGGAAGCTGTTCGCCGGCTTTGCTGTTGCCAAACGCATTCAGGCACCGCCTGTATTGTCCCTCACCAAACGCGCCTTTGGCTATGACCATCGCGAAGCACAGCTTACGCCCTATTTCTCGCGCGAATATTACGAGCTTAAGGAAGAACTGCTGAAATAAACAATCTTTCAGGCAGAAGGAAAATATAATTTCAAATTTTTTCTTCTGCTTCATGATTAACAAAGTATATATTTTCTCTTGACATCTGTTTAATTAAATAGTATAATACCTTTTGTATTCGGGGTGTAGCGCAGTTTGGTAGCGCACCTGCCTTGGGAGCAGGGTGTCGCAGGTTCGAATCCTGCCACTCCGACCATGCGGGTGTAGTTTAGTGGTAAAACCTCAGCCTTCCAAGCTGATGTTGTGGGTTCGATTCCCATCGCCCGCTCCAATTTAATATGGTTCAGTAGCTCAGTTGGATAGAGCAACGGCCTTCTAAGCCGTGGGTCGGGGGTTCGAATCCCTCCTGGATCACCATGAAGGAAACCCCGCAACCATGCAGGTTGCGGGGTATTTTTGTGTGTAAAAAAAGCGTTTTTAAGTTGTTGATTTTTGCTGTTTTTTGCCCTGTTTTTAGCGATTTTTTAGGCGCGTTGGCCCCAGCGTTGGCCCCAAATATAAACTATTATTTTAAAGAGCTATATACAACACAACACTACTAGAACTGCGGCCAACTTAAAGCCATATTTGAATTCTTTCATCAGCCTTGAACTCCTTTCGTGAAAAGTATATAATGTATTTAGAGGTGATTTTTATGATTTATTTCTTCGGTATGGTATTAGGAATATTATTTATGATTGTCGTTGCAATACATGCAATGATAGAAATGCATATTAATTACAAGAAAAGCATTCATAAATTAAAAAAATTCACCCGAATCAATCCAGATGGCTCAACGTCTACATATTATCGCAGAGTTGATGAACAGGATGGTGATTACCATGATTGACATTATTGCTGCTGTAATTGGCTTCGGCGCAGTTCTAATATTTCCTTTTGTCCGCTCACGCCTGAGCGGACTTTTTTATTCGCCGGCTAACGCCAACAGCTCATCACGCGACATATCAGCAAACTCATCTCGTTTTTGCGTCGTTTTGCTATATCTTGAAAACATGAGGCCTTCTTACCTTTGCCCTGTTCGCCGTTAAACTTAACTTGAATGATGTTAGAGTTATCGCCTACGATTGATACATCAATGGTAGTACCTTTTGGTAAGTTTAGTTTTTTGACAGTCTCCGCTGGTTGTGCTACACTTTGAGTAGATAAAGGAACATTTGGTTTAGCAAGCACTATCTCGGCATCATCTCCACCTTTACCGTTGGTGTCCGACGAAAGCAGACTGTCGGTGGTAGCAGTCGATGGGCGGGAGGAGCCATCATAAACCAATGTTCCTTTTATTTTTGCCTTATGCGGCATTGCAGACACGATGGTATAATAGCCGTCCGTGTCTTTTTTTAATTCCAAATCTATCGGCATAAATCCCTTAGATTTGTCGTCTTTACAATAAAGCACAAAGCGATTAGGTTTCTTTTCTGTTTGTTGGCTATAAACTTGGTTGAAATTCTTCAACACATGGTCAATGAACTCATATACATTCTTAAAACCTTTAGACTGCATCTGCGCTTCATGCTTCAGTAAATGTTTCAAGCCAAACTCTGCATTACCAACTTGCAGTCTGATAGGGGCAGCTTTTAATGTTCCGTCGGTTGCGCCGGCAACAACTTTTGTAATCTCTCCGAAGTTCTTCTCGCCTTTATGAAGAATAAATTCATTCTCGTCAGCTTCATCCAAACTTCTACCACTCTCAGTAGTATATCCCTCTGCTAATGCAGGGGCTTTTTTATTTACTTCATCTTGATTAGATTCGGCAGGCTGTTTCGCTTCAGTCTTGATACTTTCGGCACTTGCAGTTTCCCCAGCGTTGCGTTTTTCTGCTCTGCGTGCTTCCTCAGCTTTGTTAATGCGTTCTGCTTGCTCTTTGCCATAGTTAGGATTCTCCTTTAGTCTAAGCTCTAAACTTTCGTAGGTTTGGATATAATCGTTAATCGGGTCAAGCTGTGCGTGGTTTTCTGCGACAATCGCTTCAAGCTCTTCAGCTCCGGCACCGGCATAATAACCTACATCAGCATTTTCACCAAAAGCAACTTCCTCTGCAATATCATACATAGCCTTCTGTGTAGGCTTTTTCTTATGCTCTTTGAAATACTTAGCATACCACGTGGAGTTATTGCTCTGACGATAAAATCTGCCGCGATGCTGATTATCAAACTCAATAATAGGAATACGTGAAACGCCGTTGCCTGCGCCCTCGCCACCATACCATGCAATAGCCGCGCCACGTGCGCCGTACTTGTCATAATACTGTCCAAGTTTAAAGCGTGCGACAATTTCTTGATTTCCGATGTTCTGGGAGCGTCTGCGCTATCTTTGAGCTAGCCAAGTGCGCCATTGCCAACGGGTTCCTCCTGCTGCATTGCACCTACAGACATATTGTTCAGTTCTGACGCTCTTGCTTCCCAACTGTCGCTTGCTGGTTGATATTGATTTTGATTTCTTTTCACATAAAGGTCTTTTAATTTCCCAGCCATAATATGCTCCTTTAAATAAATTATGCTATAATATAGACAACAACAAAAGAAAAGGAGAGATTATTGTGAGAGAATTTATTCACAACATATACCTTATTGTAAAATTGGTGGTCATTGTAATTTCCCTGTACATATTTGTTGCCTTAGCTTTTGTGATTGTTGGCGGAACCATGATGAATATATTTTTGAAATAAATAGGCTTTAAAAAGAGGATAGTTTTAATATGTACCCCCAATTCTGGGCATCTAGAGTTGGGGGTGTTTTTATGAAATACAGTAATGTGGGTGTATCGTCAAAGGCGTTAGCAATTTTGTGTTTGGTAGCAACGGAATACTTGACTTCATGATTGTTTGATGATACAGTATCATTTATAGAAGCAGTATTACCACTACCGATTTTGGACGTATACTGAGGGCTGATTTCATCAGCATGACGTTTAGTGGTTACTGCTTCTTTTTTTGTTTAACATGGTCTTGATTGCAAATCAGTAACACTCATTTCATATAATAAAACAACGCAGAATGTACTCATCTTCTCAGTACATTCTGCGTTTTACTTTACAGGCTCAAAAAGTTCTTCAAAATCGTCCGTCCCTGCGGCGTCATAATCGACTCCGGATGGAACTGCACACCATACACCGGCAGAGTTTTATGCTGCAGCGCCATAATCTCGTTCTTCGCCGTTTTTGCCGTAACCTCCAGGCAATCCGGCAAGCTTTCCGGCTCCACAATCAGCGAATGATAGCGCGCTGCCTCAAAGCCATCCGGCATATCCTTAAAGATGGGGCTTACAGCCTCCAGATACACCTTATCCGCCTTACCATGCACAATCTCCGGTGCATGCACCACATTGCCACCAAAGGCCTCGCCAATCGCCTGATGCCCCAGGCAGACGCCTAAAATTGGGAACTCACCGGCAAGCTGACGGATCACCTCCAGACAAATACCTGCCTGCTTGGGATTGCCCGGCCCCGGCGAAATAATAATATGATCCGGTTGCCTAGCTCTGATATCCTCAATCGTCAGCTTATCATTGCGCACAACCTTGATATCAGGATTAATTTCGCCAATCAGCTGATACAGATTAAAAGTAAAGCTGTCGTAGTTGTCTATAATCAAAATCATTCCTTACTCCTCCTCTGCCGTCATGCGAAGCGCTGTCATGCAGGCGCCCGCCTTATTCACAGTCTCCTGAAATTCATTGTCCAATACGGAATCCGCAACGATACCGCCGCCAGCCTGAATATAAACCCTGTCGTTCTTTTTAACCATAGTGCGGATGGTAATACAGATATCCATGTTGCCGCCAAAATCGAGATAACCCATGCCACCGCCGTAAATACCGCGGCGCTCCGGCTCCAGCTCGTCAATAATCTCGCAGGCACGAATCTTCGGCGCTCCGCTCAGCGTACCTGCCGGGAACACTGCCCGCAGCGCGTCAAGTACGTCCTTATCGGCGCTCAGCTGGCCTGTAACCTTGCTCGTGATATGCATAACATGTGAAAAGCGCTTAATCGCCTTATAATCGCTCACCTTGACGCTGCCAAAGTCGCAGACACGGCCAACATCGTTACGCCCCAAATCCACCAGCATATTATGCTCCGCGATTTCCTTGGCATCTGCCAAAAGCTCCTGCTCCAGCGCCAAGTCCTCCTCGCTCGTCCGTCCGCGGCGGCGTGTGCCGGCAATAGGCATGCTGATGACCCTTTTGCCAACAACCTTCACCAACGTTTCCGGCGAGCTGCCGGCGATTTCCATATCGTCATTATGTAAAAACACCATGTACTGCGAAGGGTTCGTCGTTCTCAAATAGCGGTAAGCGCTGAAAAGGCTTTGGTCATAGGTTGCGCTGAATTTTTGCGCGTAAACAATCTGAAAGGCATCGCCGTTTTTGATATATTCCTTGCAGCGGAGCACATTTTTATTATACTGCTCACGGCTCTGGTTACTGGTGAACTCGCCCAGCTTAGCCTTTACAGGCTTCTTCGGCTGCACAGGCTGCAGCAGCATTTCCTCCATCGCCGCAATTTCACGCTCTGCTTTAGCATAATTGATGGCAGCATTATCCGTTTTGACATTCACAATCAGGAAAATCTTCTGCTTGAGATGGTCAAAGGCAATCAGCTTATCAAACAGCATTAAATCAACATCGGCAAATTCCGCCTTGCGCTCTTTATTCACACGCATATCCGGCTCGCAGTAGCGCATAAAATCAAAGCCAAAGGTGCCTACAAGACCGCCGGTAAAGTTAGGCAGGCCATCAATCTGCGGTGCCTTGTATTCCTCCAGAATATGGCGAATACAGCCCAGGGGATCGTTTTCCTGATACTTCACAGCAGCGCCGCTGATGATTTCCGCATTACCGTCGGTTATTTTCAAACGCAGCACAGGATCATAGCCCACAAAGGCTGTCTCTTATACACATCTGACGCTGCCGACGAATAGCCTTGTG
>ENA-OYXC01000245-OYXC01000245.1-human-gut-metagenome-genome-assembly--contig:-NODE-245-length-28173-cov-7.016182_pt1 | contig 28173 bp, 20 predicted proteins | sample MGYA00244214_ERZ653415 | MGnify/ENA primary metagenome ERZ653415 (study PRJEB26926, sample SAMN06165016) | human gut metagenome | biome: ENVO:00009003; feature: ENVO:2100002; material: ENVO:00002003... | reverse complement strand
GTACGAAACTCCCCCGGCAAAGCATCGAACAGCTCTCCCGCGCTACGCTCGATAAGGTCAAATTCAACTGCCGGGCCAAAGCCGTGCTCGAGGATTCCCGTTGCAACCGCATGATCGGGGTGCGAGCTCAGCCCGGGATAGCGCACGTTGCGCACCATCTCGTTGGCGGCCAGATACTCGGCCAGCGCACGGGCGCGGTCGAAATGCGCCTGCATGCGGGCGTCGAGCGAGTCCAGTCCCCGCTCCAGCGCAGCGGCCTCGTCAGCAGTCAAATCAAGCTTGGCCAAGCCACGGCCCCCAAGCAGGGCATGCGCGCACTCAGCAGCAGCATCCACACGATGGTGTTTGAGCTGCGAGCGCGCGACCGATACGGCAACCAACTTGCGTGAAGCGTTACCGGCGCACACACGGTCGAGCGCTTCGAGCGACAGCACGGCACCCAAGCGCAACGGATCGCAGCCAAAAGCCGACGCCACGGTGTTGTCCACAACCAGCAGCGCATGGGCCTCGCGAGCCGCTCGACCCAGCGTACGCAGATCGGGCACGCGCAGTCCAAACCCGCCGATGGAGTTGACGAACCACCACAGGTGCGGCCCCTCGGCATCAAACGAAGCATCAAAGACCTCGGACGCGGCGGTAAACGCATCGGCGGACGGCGAGCCCGCCAGCGCAACATCGCGGCCATCAAAGCCGTGCGCAAATGCTTCGGTAAAGTCATCCGCAAAGGCCACCAGGCGGTCACCGGGACGCACAATCCCCAGCTGCGACAGCGCTGCCGGCACATGCGGGGCCGCAAGCAACCGCGCCTCACGCGCGCCGGCCCTCAAAGCCCAGGCCTCTTCTAGCTGCTGTACGCCCATACAGCACCGTCCCTTCAAAACAAAAACCCACGATGCGGGTGTTCCCCGCATCGTGGGCAACGGCTGCAGTATAGCGCCGATATGCGACGAATCGCCTAGATGTTGAGCGCGTGGTAGGTCACATTCGCGCCCGGAGCGTCAACGGTCACGCCATAGGCCTCGGGATAGATGCGCGTCGAAAACACGAGCGAGCCATCGTTCACAAACACCTCGACCGACGAGACATCGCCAACAATGCGCACGTTGCGCACCTCGTCGACGGGCTCCCAGCGCACGGTACGACCGCAGCCGGCAGAAGCGCGACCCTCATCGGTAAATCGCATCTCAAAGCGCGCGGGCAGTTCGTCCTCGGCGGGCACAAACGCCAGCTTCAGCTCGCCATCAACGGTCGCGGTAAACGCGCCATCGACACCGTTGACAACAACGTCAAAGCAGGTATCGCCGGCAACCTCCAACGAGCCCGCCCCCACACGCACCGAGGCATAATGGTGCTCAATCTCGCGAGCCGGCTGCTGCAGCACTACGCCGCCGGCACCGGCTGTAAGCTCACGCGGCACCGTCATGCAGTGCTGCCAGCCGCACACCACGGTGGGTGCGTTGCCATAGGTCGGCTCATCAGGCATGCCCATCCAGCCAATTAGAATATGGCGACCGTCCTCAGCCGTGAACTCCTGCGGAGCATAGAAGTCAAAACCGGCGTCCCACAGGCGGAACTCGCCCAGCTCATAGGCACCGTCACCACCGGTAATGTCGCCCGTTACTGGCATGTAGCCAGCAGCGTATACGTTGCCACGGTCCCAACGACCGCCCTCGAGCCCCTGGGGCGAGAACGACAAAAATGCAGCGGTATTGCCATTCGCATCGAGCTCGATATAGCCGGGGCACTCCCACATAAAGCCAAAGCGCTCGGGCGTAGACACACGGTTCTCGAGCTCCCAGCTCAGCATATCAACCGAGCCATACACCAGGATCTCGCCCACATCGCGCCCGGCACCATCGCCGTGCATGGCGCAAAATCGACTATCGACATGCGGACCGTCCACGCGACGACGCGCGCCCAGCACCATGTGGTAACGCCCATCATCATCGCGCCACACCTTGGGATCGCGCACATGGCAGGTCAAATCCTCGGGATAATCCTCGGAAGCCAGCACCACGCGCTTGGCGCCAAACGCCTGACCGTCGGTACTCTCCACATAGACGGTATCAGCGCGACGGCCGGTATTGACGTAGTCGTACGTCCCGTCCGCATCGGGAAGCTTCACGTTGCCTGTGTACAGCACGCGAATACGGCCGTCCTCGGCAAGCGCGGAGCCCGAATACACACCGTGGCAATCGAACGGCTCGTCGGGCAGCAGCGGGGCGCCAACGTAGTCCCACGTCATAAGGTCGCGACTCGTCGCATGACCCCAAGCCTTAACGCCACCCTCGACATCAAACGGCGCATACTGAAAATAGGCATGGAACACGCCACCCGCCTGGCAAAGACCGTTGGGGTCGTTGAGCCAGCCCGCCGGCGGCATAATATGGAAGCGCTGGCCATATGCGCCATGACCGCACTCAGAGGCGGCGGCGTCAACAGCGGCAACCAGCTTTGCAAGGTCGCGGCCAAGTGCATTAGACATATCAAAGTCCTAACGGATCGAAAGTTACAAGGCGCCAGAGATCGGCGCCAAATGCGGGAAACACCCGCGAGCATACAGCCCGCGGGCACCCCTCAATCAAAAGCTCTTAGGCCTGCTCGGAAGCCTTGGGCTCGTCCTTGTACAGGACAAACGAGATGGCAAAGGAAACCAGCGCGGCGATCGCAAACATGATCGCGTACTGCACGGGCTGGGCCAGGCACAGCAGGATACCGAAGATGCCGGTAACGCCCGTGCCGGAGGCAGCCAGCGAAGTGAGCGCGCAGACCAAGGCACCGCAACCGCCGCCGATGCAGCCGGCGATGAAGGGCTTAAAGAAGCGCAGGTTCACACCAAAGATGGCAGGCTCGGTAATGCCCATGAAGGCGGACAGAGCCGAAGGAAGCGCCAGACCCTTGATCTTGGCATCGCGGGTCTTAAAGGCAACGGCGAGTGCGGCGCCACCCTGGGCGATATTGGCAGCGCTAGCAATGGGCAGCCAATAGGTCACGCCGTACTGGGCGAGCTGGCCCAGGTCGATGGCGGTGTACATCTGGTGGATACCGGTAACGACCGTGGGGGCATAGAACAGGCCGACGATAAAGGAACCGATGCCGAAGGGCAGGGTCAGCAGGGCCTGGATCAGACCGAGGATGGCGTTCTCAGCCCAGACAAAGATGGGGCCGACGGCAACAAGAGTCACGAGCACGGTCACGAACACCGAGACGAGCGGGGTCACAAAGAGGTCGAACATCTCGGGAACGATCTTGTGCAGGCGCTTCTCGAGGAAGGCCAGAATGGCGCAGGCGATGACGATGGGGATCACGTGGCCCTGATAACCGACCCACTCAAAGCCGTAGACGCCGGGGATGACGGTGACCATGGTCTGAACGCCCTCGGAGGCAACCGTATAGGCGCTCTGCAGCGAGGAGTTGATGAATGCACCACCGACGACGGCACCCAGATACGGGTTGGCGCCAAAGGCCTTAGCGGCGGAGTAACCGATCAGGATCTGCAGAATGCCAAAGGACGTGCCCGAGACTAGGTCGGCGATCTTGTAGATAAAGTTATTGGTGTCGAGCGCGATAAAGCCGTTGGAGGCCATAAAGTTGAGTGCGCTCATAATGCCCAGCAGCAGGCCCGAGGCCACGATGGCGGGGATGATGGGGACAAAGACGTCGCCGAGCACCTTAATGGCACGCATAAAGATGTTCTGCTGCTGCGCCGCGGCCTCCTTGACCTCGGCCTTGGTGGCAGCCTCGACGCCGCTGAGCGCAATGAAGTCGTCGTAGACCTTGTTGACGGTGCCGGTACCAAAAATAATCTGGAGCTGGCCCTGGGCCTCAAAGACGCCCTTTGCGCCGTCGATATTCTCGAGGGCCTCCTTGTTAACCTTGGCGTTATCGGCAATCACCAAGCGTAGACGCGTGGCGCAGTGTGCGGCCGAAACAACGTTGTCGGCGCCACCGACGTTGTCGAGCACCTCTTGGGCTGATTTGCGGTAGTCCATGACTTCCCTTTCCTCCAACGGGCGCATGTGCACCCGGCCATCTTTGACACTTACACTGTAATCGTTTTCAGTTTCATATGTCTGTAATCGTTTTCACAGTAGGGTGAACGGTAGGAAAAAGCCGGCGAAAGGTAGTTTTAAAGCAAAAAGAGGCGGCTCAGAGGCAGGCAGACGTGCCCAAAGCCTAGACATTCATAAGCTGATGGCCGAGCTTGAGCGTCTTTAGACCACCCTCCCCCTCCACGCCATCGAGCGTGTTGAGCAACATATTGGTCGCCTCGACGCCACTGGTCAGGTAGCCATAATGCACGGTGGGAATGCCGCCCGTCAGCGCGCGCAAAAACGCGTTGTCGCCAAAACCGCTCACGCGGTGTATGCCCTCGCCCATACCGCGAACCTCATCGATGGCACGCAGCGCGCCCGCCGCCATGGTGTCGGTCGCGCAGGCGACAAACGAAACATCGGGGGCATCGGCAAGCAGCTCGCGCGCGGCGCGATAGCCCGAGTCGAGCGTAAACGAGCCCAGGCGAATCAAGGCAGCATCGAGTGGGTTACCCGCGGCGCGCAAACCGGCCTCAAAACCGCGACGGCGGTCATAACCAGCCGCGCGGTCTTCTTCGGTAACTCCAATGTAGGCGATCTTGCCGTCCACGCGACCCGCAAGCGCACGGCCCAGCTCAAAGGCAGCCTCGTAATCGTCGTGATAGACGCACGCCGCACCCTCGACATGTTGGCCGATCAACACAATGGGTACACGGCACGACTCAATCGCGCGACGGTGCTCGTCGGTGATCATGGTTGCCACCAGCACAATGCCATCGACCGGGTGGTTTTGGAATAAATCGAGGTACTCGAGCTCGCGATCGGGGGCGTTATCGGTATTGGCAAGCAGCATCTGGTAGCCACGGCGACCGAGCACCTGGCCAATACCGGCGGTAATGCGGCTCACGGATTCCGAGTTAATCTTAGGTACGATGACGCCGATGAGCTTGGTGGAACCGGTGCGCAGCGCGCGAGCCTGGCTAGATCGCACGTATCCGGTCAGCTCGATTGCCTGCTTAATGCGCTCGGCCTTGTCCGCCGAGATATATCCCCCGTTGAGGTAGCGCGAGACGGCGGCGCTCGAAACGCCCGCCAGCTCGGCGACATCTTTCATCTTTACCACGAGCACCCCTGTCGTTGAAATCGCTTTCACCATGATACCTGTTCGTTCCGGCGTTCTAACGAACGCCGGACTGCTCGACGTTGCGCGGGCATCTGCCGGGCGATCTGCCGCTCAAACCGTCGCTCGCGTACATGAAGTACGCGTCGCTCCTCTTTCGTGGCACCTCGCCACGGCAGCTGCCCGCTCGCTGACGTATGCTCGACCAGGAGCGCCCCTCTTTGTGCAATCTGCTCGCTAGGGTCCTACCCGTGGTATTCGCCGTTGTACTGGATGAGCGTGAGGTCTTCAACGCCGTCGAGTGCGCGGATAGCGTCAGCATAGGGCATATCCACACCGTCAGAGAATACCTCAACGGCCATCTCGACTTTGTCGCCGCGCATGGTCTTGGACTTAACGGTGAACTTGGTGCGGCCAAATGCACGCACGATATCGTCGCCGGAGGTCTGGCCCGTGTAGTGGATGACCATCATGTACACGCGCGACTTGTCCTGGTGGCTCGCAAAGCCGGCGATCATCACCACGATCACAACTGCCGTGAGCCCCACGAGCGCATACATGCCGGCACCTGCCGTAATGCCCGTGGTAATGGCCCAAAACAGATAGAGCAGGTCGAGTGGGTCCTTGACCGCCGTACGATAGCGGACAATAGACAGAGCACCGACCATACCGAGCGAGATGACCACGTTCGTCGAGATCGCGAGCGTGACCATGCAGGTGAGAACGCACATGCCCACGAGCGTCACGGCAAAGCTGCGCGAATACACCACGCCGGTAAAAAAGCGCTTGTACACGTAATAGATCAGGATGCCCATGGCGAGCGCCACGAGCAGCGAAAGGCCGATCTTGGCAGGGTCGACCTGGCCAAATGCCTCCAAGACGGAGTTCTTAAAAAAGTCCCTGGTGCTCATGGTCTAAATATCCCCTCGGTTCTCAAAATCCGATTCCCAGTAATTAAATCCGCGCAGGTAGGCGGTCTTTTCATAACACAGGCAGTACTTGGAGACCGCCGTGAGTTCGGCCGCGCCCGGCGGCACCATATCGCGCACGAGCTGCGGGCAAAACTCCGTAAACTTGACCTCCATCACCAGCTTGCCGGGTTCTAGCACGGGCAGCGCGGGCAGCGTCGCATCAAAGATGTCGAAGCTACCCACCGCGGCACGCACGTTCATGTCAAACGTGATGCGCACGGTGCCCTCGTCCATCACCCACGGCTCGCGCTCGTAGTCCACGATGGTCCGCGGGCGCATCATGTTGCAGATGCACTCGATGTAGAACTCGCGACAGAGCTGATAAGGGCTCCTCAGCAAAAAGTCGTAGTCGCCAGCCAGAATCTGCTCAAACTCACCGCGCGTAAGCGGCGCGTCCTCCTTGTAGATCCAGCTGCCGTACTTCTTTTTGCGCTCAAGCTTAATCACCTTGTCGCTGCCGTTATAGATGCGCACGCGATACTTTTTGCGCATGAGAATGCCGGCGTCTTTTTCCTCGTAGGCCGAGTTTCGGTAGTCATCAAAATACAGGCTGCGAATAGTGTAACCGCCCGCCCGCGCATGCTTGTCCAGCTTAAACACCGGCGCCATGCGACAGGCAAGGGCGGCGTGCTCGCCCTCGTTAATGAGATATTTGAGCTCATGGCGGTAACGCTCCTGCGTGGCACGCACAGGCGGGGCCGCCAAGCGCTCAAGCAGCGCGCTAGCCCTCCTCATACGTGTCCTCCACGACCTTACCGCCGTCTTGCACGTAAAAACACTTCATGCCGTAGTGCTTGCCGTCGTCAGTCACATAGTAGTCAAACGCATCTTGCGTAAAGCCGTCGGAGTTGGCGGCACGCACGCGCACAAAATACTGGCCGGCATCGGGCGCATCGCAGGTCACCTCGGGAAGCAGCACGTCCTCGGCCTTAAAGAACACGTCGCTTATGGCATAGTCGCGCGCAAGCTCTACGGTGTAGCGAATGTCGCGCGCCTCAAAGTCGTAGGACGCATCCCAGTTAATGCGCAGCTTACCGTTATCGATCTGCGGCACGCCGATGTAGAACGGCATGGGCTTTTTAAAACTCTCGCGAAAGCTCTTGTAGTTCTCCTCGATCTCGGAGGGAATCGACGCGGCGATCTGCTCGTATTGGTCCTTGGTGACAGGCAGATTGTCGATATCGGGCGAAGCAAAGACCAGGGATTCAGTCACCTCGCGGTAGTGCTTGATCATCTTGGTCAGGCGTGCCTCGGTCATATACGAGCGCAGGTCCTTGACGGCGCGATCGAGCTCACCGCGGAACGCCTTGCTGCGCAGCGCACGATTGAATAGCACGTTGCCCCAGTAGTTGCTTACGCCGCGCTCCCAGCTCGCATAATCCGAGAACCCCGTCAGGCTCAGCTCAAGCTTACGCAGCATGCCGTCGTTATCCCAATCCAGGATGTACCAGACCTTGGAGTTAAGCGGGCTGTACAGATAGCAGTTGCGGTTCTGCGTATCGCAGTTGCCCGTCAGGATCTGAAACGCCAACCAATAGACCAGATTCTCGGTATCAAAGTAGGTGTCGAGCACGTCATCGATCTTTTGCGATTCATCGTTGAGCGCATCGAGCATCTCGATGAGCTTCGTGTGGTCCGAATCGCCCTTAATCTCGAGCATGCCCTCAAAGTTTACCTGGTTATAGTCGGGGTCGTCAGCAAGCTTAATGGTGTCCTCGTAGCGATGGAAATCAAAGCTGTTCACCTTGTACAGGTGCCCGCTCTTATCCAGGCCATGTGCCTTAAGCGCCGTCTTGTTGAGCTGCTCCACCTGCGTAAACAGGCCGTAGTCCTCAAAGGTGTCGTTGGACTTTTCGGTCTGGTCGCACACCCACAGATGCACAAACTGCGTGCGCAGGCCCATCATCTGGGGAATCCCGCGGATAAGGTCGTAGCCCATCTTGTTGCGAAAACGCATACCCTCGCCCATGTGCTTGTTGAGCGCAATCGCGCGCTGTTGGCGCCAGGTACCCTTGCCCTTTTTGAGCTCCACCTTGTAATTCTTTTGCGAGTTATTGCTCGATGTCTGACCGCGCACCTGCACGGTGGCATTGGGCGCTTCCTCGCCATAGCCAACCTCGCCGGCCACCGGGCCGTCTTCGTCGCCCGGCTGCAGCAGGCCCATAACCTGATAGCGCGTCACGCCCATGTCGGCATAGTCATACACCGAGTACGTGTTGATCTCGGCCCAGCTGTGGTCGGTGTTCTCGGAGCTGTTGCCGCGTGAGACCGTCAAGTACATGGTCACAATACCCGAGTCATCGTAGACCTCGTAGAGCTCGTCCTTGTCGCGCAGGTGTTTGGCCTCATTCGAGGCCTCAGCCTTTTTAATCTTGTCCTGCTTTTTGACCTTTTTGGTCGAGGAGTCTTCCTGCACCGAGCAGCCCGAAAGCAACAGCGCACCGGCAGCCGCCTCAAACAGGCGACGGCGAGACATCATCCTATCGGTCATCAGAACCTCCCCAATGCTTGCGATACACGCGAGCTACTGCGCGCTCAAACGCGCCGTGCGGCACGCCCTTATGTCGGCCTTCCTCATAGCGCTGTTCGGCACGGTCGAGCAAGCGGCCCAGCTGTGTAAAGCGACCCGTCTTGTCGGTCGCCACAATGGGCTGCTGGCTCAGGATACGATACGGCAAGTTGGCGGTATAGGTATCGATCCGCAGCAGCGCCACGATAAAAAACACCGCCGCACCCAACAAAAAGCCAAAGCCGTAAAACTGCTGCGGCAAAAGCAACGAAACGGCAGTCGCCAGCCCGGCCACACCGGCAAACAGGCCCGAAGCCAGCACGGCCCCCTTATAGTCGGTAAAGTACAGCAAGATAAGCATCACCGTATTGCCCACGGCATACAAGCCATAGCCCACGCACAGCGTGCGAAAATACCCGTGCATAAGGTTGTTAAAGCCCAACGGTAGGGCCGACAGCACCGTGGTCTCGAGCGAAATGACCGCCGCGGTCACAAACAGCTGCTTGAGCGCACAAAAGCGCAGTTCGCTGTTAAGCGTGGAGAGCATCTCCTCCTCGGCCACCACAATGTCGCCCACTACGCCGCCGTCGTTGAAAAGGCTATAGTAGTCGCGGTAGCGCGGATAGAAATTGACCTCGACCGAGACCACAAAGTTGACGGTCGTGACCAGGATCGTCAAAAACGCGATGAGCGCCGGCACATCGTAGTAGGGTGCACCATAAAACAAGCCCTTGACCTGCACGCCAATGGGACCAGCCCAAATAATTACCAGGTGCGCAAAGAGTCCCAGATTGGTTAACAGACCCGTGAGCGCCAGCGGCATAAACTGATCGAGCCACCGCAAAAAAGGCCAGGGGCTGCGGTCACTCTGAGGAAAATACCGGTACAGCAGTACCACGTCCCAGGCGAGCATGACGCCGTAGCCCAGAGCAATTGACGCCAACAGGCCCTCGACCGGCGGCAGTCCCAGCGCCAGCGCGGCCAGGGCGCCCAGGCACGCCACGCCAATGGCGGCCGCAAAGCTGCACAGGATGCCGCGGTAATCCTTGATGGCCGTGAGGTAACTCATGCCGTTCCAGTTGACGATCATAATGTTGAACAGCCACAGGCACAGCAGCCCCTGCAGCAGCGTAGCGCCCGAGAACAGCAAAAAGACGCCGTAGAGCACCGTGCCCGCAACGAGCATGATGGCGTTGGAGCCCCAAAACGAAGGCAGGATCTCATCCTCGCGCTCGGCAAACAGCATATCAGCCAAAAAGCGCGTGACCGGCATGGAGAAAAAACTCGTGAGCAAAAGCGAGGCCAGCAGTGTGTAGGTCACCATGCACACCAGCAGATCCTGGTTGGCACGGCCCACACCCCACAGACCGCACAGCACCAAGATACCCACCTGGAGCAGCACGCCCAACAGCATGGGACCCGTGCACACAATGCCGGCGTAGCCGTAAGCGCGCATCGTGGCAAACAGGCCCTTGCGCCTAAACAGGCGCTTGAGCTCAAAACCAATTCCGGCCACCGGCTACTCCCCCTCTCTGGGCAGGTTAAACGCACACGCCGTCTCGTCGTACAGCGCGCGATAGTTGGCGAGCATCTGCTCGTGCAAAAAGTACGTGGCAACGCGACGCTGCCCGCGCTCCCCCATCTCAATGCGACGGGCGCGGCTCACGCACATGCGCTCCATGGCATCAGCCAAGCCCTTGCGATACATGGGCGGCGTCACAAAACCCGCCACGCCAAAGTCGTCACCCGGGGCGCCATCGAGCAGCTCGCGGCAGCAGCCCACCTCGGTCGTCACGCAGGGACGGCGCGCTGCAAGCGACTCCAGCACGCTGAGCGGCTGGCCCTCGGAGATGCTCGTCAAAATGGTAAAGTCGAGCTTTTCCATGTACTCGACCACGTTGACGCGGCCGGTAAAGATCAGGTCGCGCACGCCCAGGGTGTCGACGAGCGCGTGGCACTCGGCGCCGTACTCTTCGTCGTCCACGCCGCCCATGATGTGCAGGCGCACCTTAGGCAGGCGCTCGTGCAGCTCAAAGAAGGCATAGATCATGGTCTTGACGTCCTTGATGGGCGCCAGGCGCACCACCGCGCCAATGTCCACCCAGCCGTCATCGGGCTTTAAGGGGATATCCTTAAAGCGGTCGAACTGGATGCCGTTGGGGATGACCAGGCATTTGTCCGCATCGCAGCCCATATCGATCTGCGTCTTGCGGGCGTTATGGAACAAACTGGTCACGCGGAAGGCGCGGCGGTAGATCTCCTCCGAAAGCAGGTAGAAAAAGCGAATCCAGCGGTCCTTAAAGGACGGCACCACCCAATCGGCGCGAATGATCTCTTCCTCGCGCTCGCGGGTATAGATGCCATGCTCGGTCAGCAGCACCGGCGCATGGTGAACGCTTGAGCCCAGGCAGGCGAGCAGGCCACCGTAGCCGGTCGAGATGGCATGGTACACATCGGCCACCGGCACCTCGCTGCCCAACAGGTAGAGCACGGGCAGCAACATGGAGCGCATGGTGTGGAATGCATCGGCAAAGGGCGTGTAGGGATACTCGGCCAGGCACACGTCGCGAAAGATATCCATAAACGTGCGGCTCTGCAAAAACGAGAGCGGATGCACGCGACGGCGGTGGAAGATATCGAATAACACGTCCCAGTCCGGATTGGAGAGCGACACCAGACGGCGTAGCGCCTCGCGCTCACGGTCGTTAAAACTGGCTTCATGTTGCTCGCCCGAAAGCCGCAGGGCATCGTCCAGGAACACCTCGTGCACCTCGACCACGTTGCCGGGCAGCTCGTAGACAAACTTGCCACGGTCAGCAGCATGCGCGCCGATCACCCACAGCACAAACTCGTGCTCGGGCATGGCCGTAATGTAGCCATGCATCCAGGTAGATACGCCGCCGTGCACATAGGGGTAGCAACCCTCGAGTACCAAGCAGATTCTCATTTGTCGCCACCCTCCTTGCGCGCAATGGTCACCGTCTTGTCCGTGGCTTTGACTAGGTACAGGTCGCCCGTAAGGTGCGTCAGTTCGCCACCCGTCACCGCACCCGGCGCGCCGTTGTTGACGCGGAACATGAGCCACGCCTCGTCGTGGAAATTGCCCAGGCTAAGCGTCCAGGCATCCGCGCTGGTATCCACGCTCACCGTAACCGACGAAAAGCGCTGGATAGCACCGGAGCACTCCGACGCCGTCTGGTGCCGTAGGTCGGGCGCAGACTTGGTAAGCCAGTCCAGGTAGTCGGTCAGGCCGCCCTTGTAGACTTCCCAGCCCTCCTTGGCTCCGCGATCGGAGTCCAAAAGGTCGTCCGGGTGCATAAAGTGCGTGCTCACGTAGTGCATGTTGAGCTCGGACACGGCTGCCAGGCGCATATAGGAATCGTCGACCATGCCGCCCGAAACAATACGTGGCTGCTCCACAATGCCATCGCTCGCCACGCCAAACTCCTGCACGTAGGGCAGGTCGGTACCGTCTTCAAAGTACGTGCTGGCAATAGTCTTAATGCGCGGAACGTCGGTGCCGATAAGCTTGCGTGCACGGGCCGAAAGGATATTCGACGGTGGCACGTAGACCGAGCCGTGCGCGTTGGGCAGGACCTCGTCCTGAAACGCGATAAGTTCGTTGAGTGAAGCGAGAAGCGTCTCTTTGTTCTTCCAGGTCTTGTAGTCGTATAGCGCGCCGTAGTCGGTGTCCCAGAGCGCGAGCGGCTGATGGTTGTAGCCGTGAAAGCCCAGCTCACCGCCCATCTGCAGCAGCATGCCGCCAAAATAGCGGAACTGCGTGGTATCGGCCTGTCGCGCGGGCTCGGTCTGGCTGACCGCGTCCTCGTAGTTTTCGATCATCACGCCGGTATAGCGAATGCCGTATTTTTGCGCGAGCTTTTGCAGATCGGGCCACCAGACCTTGGCATAAAAATCTGCGACGGAAAGCCCGTAGTCGCGCTTGATGTAGGTGCCGTCGCCCGAGGGCACAGGGCTGGGAAAGTCGTCCAAATAGAACACGGCGCTGTTGATGACCGGATAGGCCGTTGCATCACCCAGCAGACTGATCGCCGCGGCGTAAAAGCCACGCATGACCTTGTCATAGATACCGATATTGCATACCACGGTGCGCCCGCTACCGCAGTCATTCGACCAAATGAGCGGGGCGTCCGCATCGCCGGTCATAGCCCACACACGAGCCGTCTCGCGCAGCGATACCGAAAGCGACGAATCAAAGGGGTCCGAGAGCTCGTAGCGCTCTCCCCCGCCCAGCATAAAGTCCTCACTCGGCACAATGCTTTCGGCTTTTACATAGTCATATCCGGCAGATTCAATGCCGAGCTTGGAGGCAATCACTTGCAGATAGCTCGAGTTATCCGGCGGCATGGCGAGCATAAGCGAACCGCCCGCACTCACCCAACTCATAATGTCGCTCAGGTGCGTACCGAGCCCATCGAGCGACGGCATGAGCAAAATCACGCGATCGAAGGAGGTCAGCGAGGGAATGGCATACGCACCATCCAGGGCAAGGTCAACGTCGCGGTGCGCGATCTTCATGTCCAGCAAAATCTGGTCGAACTGTTCCTTTACGTCCTCGACGCCAGCTTGATCGGAATCGGTAATGACCAGGCATGTGGGCTTTTGGCCAAAGATTGCCGAGGAGGCAGGCACCGCATCGTTGGCGGCAAGCATCCCCAGCTTATGCTGGCCCGCACTGTACTGCACGCCGGCACGCTCCACCAGCAGCACGGCGGCCATGGCAATAAAGACCGCCCACACCACGAGGAGTCCCATCCAACGAAAGCGGCCTGCACGGTCGCGGATATGTTGCGCCACACTCATCTGGCCTCCTCCCCGTCGCGCCAAAACGCCAACTTTTCGCGGTTGTCGGCGCTCAAATACACATGCTGCTTGTCAATCGCATCGATCACACGGTGAACCTCGTCACCATCGCGGCGCATCACGGCAAGGCGCAGGCAAAGCATCCAAACCTCCTGCTCCTCGGGCACGTCGAGCACCAGCTGATCGATCACGGCCTGCGCCTCGTCGATCTGTCCGACATCGGCCAGCGCCGTCGCGTATCGAATGCGCAGCTCAAGGGTATCCTCGCGCTCGCAGCGACGCGCAAGCAGGCGCGCGTACTGTTGGCGCTGAATCTGAGCCACGCGCCCCTCAGCCAAGCCCGAGTCCAAGTATTCACCAAGAAAATCGCAGTATTCGTTGAGGTTTTGCGCGCTCGGGTCCGTCTTAAAGGCACGCTCCAGCTGCTGCAGTTTAAGGTCGGACTCCTTGGAGATCTGCGCCACCGCCGTCGCGGCATAGTGCGCCACCTCAACGTCGTCGTTAAGCTTAGCCGCCTGTAGCTGCGCCAGGTACGCGTCGGGCTCCTCGGTGAGCATGGAAAGCATTAGACGGCGCCGGTATGCCGGGTCGTTGACGATGAGCGCCTCCTCGAGCGGCACTACGCCTGCATCGTCCTCACCACTCGGTACCGACATACTGCGATGGAGCTCGTCGTTGAAGCGCAGCGACTCCAGCGCAGACTCTTTCAGTCCCTCGCCAAACATCGCGCTGCGGATCGATAACAGAACCACCAGCAACGGGCCCCACAGCGGCACCAGCACTATCACAGCCAGCATGTGCCCGCGCACCGGCAGCAGGCCCAGCTTCATGAGCGTCCACAGCATCAGGCAAACCAGCGCATGAATCAGCAGCAAGACAGCAGCAACGACAAGCGAGATCAAGCGACACTCCCCTCGCCGACACCGGTGTAAGAGATGTGCTGCAGCAGCGCCACGATGTCCTCGCCGTCGACGGGCTCCACCGCAATATGCTTTGCGCTCAGGCGCTCGCGGATAATGGGCAGATCGCACGCCTTTGCCTGGCGCATAAGGAGGTAGAGCACGTCGCCGTCGACCAAACCCGCCGCGTCGCTCTCGCGGATTGCTGACCCAATTGCGCCCACCAGCTCGCCGACAGGCTCCATGCCCGGTACCACGCGCAGGAGCAAAAAACTCCCCATCTTCCTATCTGCCAGCGCCTGCTCCGCCGCGAGCTCTTGGCCAAAGGCAGCCTGCTTGAGCACGCAAGTGCCGTCAACGCAGCGTTTATCCTGCGCCACCGCCTCATAGTCAAAGGCACGGCCCAGCGCGCTTTCGACCAGCCCGCACAAGATGCGGAACAGGTTTTGATAATAGAGGGTCATTTGGTTTTCGGCCGCACTACGCACAAAGATCAACACGGCGGGTGCCCCGTCGCGCTCGATCGTGTATCCAAACATGGGAAGCCCCGGCGTCAGCTCGCGGTTCACCCACAGGTTCGAACGACCCCCGTCGCCCAAAAGAGGTGCAAGCTGCTCGAGCGTGAGCGAGCGTGCGGCATCTTCGGCAATCGCGGGACTTGCTGCCACCAGGCGTGCAAATGCCCCGCCCGAAACATGGTAGATCGCCACCGAATCGTTCTCGAGGATCTCGCCCAGAAGCTCGCAGCACTTGCGATAGATGTCGCGAGGGTTGAGCACATCGAGCTCCTGCGTCACGGCAAAGATCTTGCCAAAGCTGTCGTGGCGACCCACGATCTGGCGCCTGTACGCGCGCTTGTCCTCGATCGCGTCGTGGTAGAGCTGCGTAAGGAACGTATTGCGGTTGCGCACGAGCTCGTTTTGATCGCGCTCCGCCCTAATGGCTTCGCTGTTGCGCAGCTGCACATAGCCGCATACGGCACCTACAACAAAGTACGCAATAAACGGTAGCCAGTTGGACGGCTCGTAGAACAGACCCTGGAAGGTATAGCCGTACTGAGTAAAGTAGCTGGCTGCCAAACCCACCGACGCCAGCAGCGCCGCAACCAGGCCAAAGTCCAAGCCATACAGCGTGCCGATCAGCACCACGTAGAGCAGGCGATAATCGAGCACGTTGAGCTGGGCCGATTGTGAGAACAGATGCTCCAGTACCTCGAACAGAACCCAAGCAACGCCCGTCTCCAGGCATTTGATGGGCAGCGAGTGCATCTGGATGCGGTCGATGGCGGCACGCAGCGGGTTGATCTTTTTGATGCGTCCAGCGCCCCAGCGAGCTTGAATGGTCGAGAGATCGCGCAGCAAGTCGTAGCGCTGAAACCAGCCATAGCGCACGCGAGCGACGTCGCTGGCGGGCAGAGCATAGCCGGCAGAATCGCCATAGGCAACGGCAAGGCCGGGGAACAGCGCCTTGAGGGCGTCGCCCACCTCACCCGCCGTGTGATGGAAGGTATCGGCTACGTCGAGCGTCTCAAAGTTACCATCCCAGCTATCGAAGATACGGCGTACCAGCACCGCAAGCTCCTCGGCACACAGCAGGGGAAACGCCGCATCCTGCGCGCCCTGCAGAGCGACCGATCCGGTTGAGCACGCGTCGAACAGCGGCACCAAAAACGGGTCCTCTAGCGCGGCAGACGCGGTATACAGGAACGGCACGCGCAGGATCTTGGTCTGAACGCCCTCGCGAGCAGCGTAGTAGCGGCACAGGTCGTTGGCTGCGTGCGCGATAATGCCCTTGCCCGTTCGCCCCGCGGCATCGGCGGCGTCCTCGGCACCCGCGGGCCCCGCTACATACAGCAGTTGGACCCGGCGACCCGCGCACGCACGAAAGACCGTGCGCAGCAGCTCGATATCGCCCACGGTATCGGTATGCGGGGTAAGGTAATTAGACAGGTAGACCACGCGTTCGAACTCGTAGGCCTGATCCAGGTGTTGCAGAAGCTCTTTCCACGAGGCATGGGGCGATGACTCGTCGCGGCACGTGTCCTGCGCGGCTACGACCTGCACATGGTCCTCGGGGAACGCCTTGGCACAAAAGTCATCGTCAACATATGCGGTGTTGCCAACAACCAGCACCTCCATGGCGCACCCTCCCCTAAAATCCACATTTGTCATAGTCAAACATTCGTATTTTACGCTGTCAACGCGAGCTGGAGCGCCTTTAAGGCTGTTTTAAAACTTTTTTAGAATCCCAGAGGTCGAAAGCGAACTCGCAAAACGAAACAGATCCAATCCAATGCAGAATTTACGTGTAACACAATCGGTTACATGATATGATGAACACGAACAATATGATGTAACGCGATTGGTTACAGGAATGAAAATACGCTACGCCAACAAAAGGCTCGAGGAAATATGTACCGACGAAAAGAAGTGCAAGAAATTTAGGTCCGACATCGTAAGGGGTGTAAAGCTCCGACACAACGCATTAGAGACAGCCAGCTCGATGGAGGATCTAAAGAATCTAGACCCATGCGGAAGATGGCATCAGCTTTGCGGTGATAGAGAGGGTCAATGGGCGGGAAAACTAAACAAGAATTATCGAATGATTGTCGAGCCGATTAACGGATGTATGAAAGTAACTAAGGTCGAAAAAACAACGGACGAAGAATCCTCAGTAAAAGTTCTATCAATTGAAGACTATCACTAGGCACATAAAGGAAGCAGAACAATGGGAACCAACTATGCGGTTGCACCTGGCATGTATTTACAAGAATGGCTAGATGACGAGCAGATGACGCAGCAGGCCCTTGCCGACCGACTTGGCATCTCCCGCAAAACGGTTAACGGGATACTAAAGGGTGCGCAGCCCATCTCGCAGGACACCGCCATTAAGCTTGAAAGAGTCACCTCTATTCCCCGAGATAGCTGGATTCGCTTCGAGGCAAAGTACCGTGAAGATCTTGCTAGGCTCGAAGATGAACTAAAAATGGCAAGCTCCGCCGACATCATCACCCCGCCGTTAGGAAAGTTTCTTCGCGACAAAGGGCTTACTACCGCCACCAAAAGAAACCCCGGCAAACTCGTATCAGATTTTTTGAATGTTGTTGGTTACGGCAGCATGGATGCCTATGCGAAAGGCGTCGATTGCGTCTTCTCCTCCATTGCGACGTTAAAAGAGGCAGGTAAACCCGTTGACCCCGCAAGCATGATGGCTTGGATTTCGCTAGGTGAAAGCGCCGAAACGCCAACAACCAATGGGGCCAAAGCATACAACGAGACATTGCTCAGAGCCTCTTTGAGTTCATTAAGACAACGCGCGGCAACGATAGACGCTATGACCTTAACGGACATAGCGCTCCAACTTGAACAATGCGGCGTCACGCTCCAGTTCATTTCAGCTCCTGAACAATTTCCTCTACATGGAATAACGCGTTGGACCAAAGACGGAAGACCCGTAATCCAGATGACGGGCAGACGCAAAAAAGACGGTTTTATCATTTGGACTCTGTTCCACGAAATCGGGCACATTCTAAATGACGGGAACGTTGGAATCACTCTTAGCTACATCAACGAAGGGCAAAGTTCAAAGAGCGAATCCGAGAAGCGCGCCAACGCCTTTGCAAGAGAGGTTCTTATGGGACCAGAGGGTCTCTCGCCCTATCATGACTGCAAGACCTCGACGACAATCCAACGCATTGCTCAAGGCAGAGGAGTCTGTCCGGGAGTCGTGGTGAACCTGATGCACCGAAAGAGGATGCTCGACTACAGTTGGTGCAACGATCTTCTTAAAGATATGACAATCCCATTTAAGATCTAAAACAACCGGTTGATTGCAGTCAAAATTCGCCGAAATCTACCGTGAATGCCACTCAAACCGAAAGTATGCGGCAAAATCGAGACAAGTCGACCACGCCGAGTAGCGCCAACACTTCTACCTGCGGTTTCTTTTCATGAAAAGGGCAGTGTACTCGAGGATTCCGGAATTTGCCGCATACATCCGGAAAACGCGACAAAATCAAGCACCCTAAGGCCGAAAGCGCAATAAGGAGCCACCTCAATAAATAACCCTTAAACGCGGAAACCGCCTTTCGGCGGTTTCCGCGGACCAAGCCGGACGTACCGTCGCAAGGCCTCATCACGAATCCCACTTTAAGGAAATGCACAATCCCGGTCAATCCTCTACCAAGAACCCATTACGGACTATGTCAAGCAAACGAGCATCGGTAAAGTTACATGCAAACTTATAACCACTCGTGCTATTGCCTTTTCCCAATTGAGATATAAGTTTTCACAGGCGGAATCTTACATCCAAATTAACAAAAAAGAAGGTCGACGCATCAATCCTCTTCAAGTGTCGCCAGAAGGCTTTTAGCGGAGATAGCCAAGTCGAGGCTCTATAAAAATAGGGGATGCCCTCCCTAGGGAAGGAACCCCCTTGCAAAACGGTGGCCGATAAATAGCTTCCGTTATTTGTTGTGAAGAAAGCATAGCTCTTTTTTGGCACCTAAGGCGTTGCGACAAAGCTCGTCACAGATTCATCGTTAATCAGTGTCCACCGGAAACCACGCACTAATCACCTTCGTGATAAATTCAAATCCAGTAGAGACCTGAAGATTGCCCTGATAATAATCGACGTGCTTATTCATTCTTTGAACAAACACAGATAGGCTCTTTGCGCGATGTTCCAAAACGCCTTGCGAAGCAAGTTTCCTGTGCGCGTATAGCGTTGTGACGATCTGCTGTATACGGTCATTGCTCATCTTTGACTTACGCTGGTCGAGACCGATGCCGGCTATGGTCGACAACTCCCGCGTTACAACGTAGCTTGGCTTAAATTGCGGTCTATCAGCACGCAGGTTATTCAAAATGCAGCAATTATGAGCGCATGCATTTCTTAATGACTTGACTGCTTAAAGAATATAGAACTCCTTAAGCATCTCGCGGTCGTCAAACCTATTGGCGCAAAACTTGTAAAAATAGAGAAAAGAGCCGAAGGAGACGACTTCGATAAATGCCCACGCGGGGAAGTCGTTATCAGCATACCTGGCAATCAACCCACCGGTGTAGGGACTGTTCTTGCATCTAAGAATCTCATCCTTGAGCGAATTACACGGCGTCCCATCGGGTTTCACGCCATCGTAGGAGGAAATGAAATCCGAAACGACCGCATAGCCGTCCTCCCCCTCCGTCTCGATACACTTCAAGAGTTTAACCTTTGCAAAATGCTCCACATCAAGCGTAAGCGGCAACATTTCATAACGAAGAAGCATGTCTACAATCGACAAGTCGACCAGCATCTTGAAATCTAGATTTGCGTACTCTCCCTTGCGGGCTCCTTCTTCAACTTTAGGAAACCCAAGTCGATAAGCGCGCAGGCGAAAATAGTTGCTGTTCTTCTCCAGGTAAGCTCTGGCATCGTCTTCGCTCATCAGAGAGAAATGGACACCCCTCGATTTGAGATGATCAATCTGCTCTGACGCCGTAAGCCACGGCTTTCTATTAGCGTCGGTCATCAGATCTCCAATCTCATACATAGGATCGGACCTTAATAGTAACGCGCTAAATCGATGAAGCAAAAGGAGGCAGACGTGGGCACTCACAACATAATTACAGCAAAACGAAAATGTGACCCAACCCCTCGCTTTGCCGTCGAGTCAATATGATAATTAACAACGTACAACGATGAGGAGCCCGAGCGGAACTCAACCCGCCCAATCAAATCATGCGAAAGAAGGCATCCACCATGAAGCGAGCAGACGAAAAGCCCACGCCTGAGGCCATTGATGCTGCGATATCTCAAGATCCATTGCGCCGGCATGGCGAGGTCGAAAGATTCCTGCAAATGCTTCTTGCTGTAGAACCACCCTATACGATCCTCGTCAATGCCCCCTGGGGCTCAGGTAAAACGTTTTTTATAAAACAGGTCGAAAGAGTCCTGCGAATGGCAAATCCGGCGCTCGAGCAGGACACCGCAAAACTGGATTCGGTATTTGGTGCCACAGCAAAAGATCTTCTAGCCAACCCATTTCTGCCCATTTATTTCAACGCCTGGGAAGATGATTATTTCGATAATCCAATCCTGCCCATATTGGCAACAATCGCCATGTCGGTAGACGAATCAACCGTCCATGGAGAGGTAGACCCCTGGAGAAGCATCGGCGATATCATTGAGACAACGGCCTCGGTATTCGGACTAAACCTCAGCGTCAGCAATTTCGTTAAAGACTTTAACGGCGTCGATTTTCTCGAAAGATACAAAGAAGAGAAGAAGCTCCGAAGTCGAATAGACGAGCTCGTAAGAAACTATCTTCCCGGGATAGCAAATCGAGCCGTCATCTTTATCGATGAACTCGATCGCTGCCGGCCAGAATTCGCTGTAAAGGTACTCGAGCAAGCAAAGACTTTGTTTCAGCAAGATAACATTGTCGTAGTATACTCGACCGATATTTCACAGCTAGCTAATTCGCTCGAAGGAATATACGGGCCCAACTTTGATGGAGTTAAATACCTAGAGCGCTTTTACGATAAGCGTATAGAGCTAAACCCGGTAAAACCCGCCGACTATCTTTCGCTCAAGGGCGTTAATACGAAAATGGGATACGTTTTTGTAAACATAACGATAGAACTACTTAACTACAAAAAGGCTTCGCTCCGAGCCTGTAACAGACTGGCGGTATCAATCTCGGAACTCCTGGGCTACATTCTCAATTATCAAACTTACTACGGAGTCAACGAGATATCGATTTTCCCAAAACAATGCCTCCTGCCAGTTCTCAATGTTCTGGCCTACTATGAGCCTCTGTCTTGGTACGAGGTAAGAGCAGGCAGAGGCTATGACGCCGTATACGAGCTTGCTTGCCACAGCGAACTCTTTATTAAATGTCTCGATAGCGCAATCGAAGAAGCATGGGGGTCTAAAAAGGGTGAATTCCCCTATAACCAAGGTATTGAGAATAGGCACAAACGTTTTATAGAAGACCTTTGTGCCTTGATATATACCGACGACAGACTGGATCCAAGAATCGCCGAGTTAAATAACGACGTGCATTATTTCTCGCCAATAGACCAAGCGCTCTTCCACCGTTTGACCCCACCATCGGATTAAAGCAAAACTCGTCGGGCGGAGGCCACTAAGACCGCGACGACCTCAGCCCGACGAGTACACGGAAAATAACAGCTCAATCGTTAACATATCACCCATCTGCTTAAGTTCGCACCCAAGGAGACCGGCATGGTGCGGCATAGCTGCTTCCGGAAACTTTTGAATCAAAAAGCCAATCCCGGGCATCCCCCTGCATGTATCGCCCGGTCCTCTACGGTACCTCTCCCCAACTTAATCCAGAAAGTTCGCTGATGTTGACTGGTGTTCCCGTAAAATAAACCGCAACAAAATATGTGCGGAGTGCTGGCCTGGAGCTGCCTTCGGACCCTATTGGCTGCTCACCGAGAGGCTCCGCTATGAAACGACCCCTTTACTACCTGCTCTGCGCGATCGCGTGCACGTCCATGGTCAGCTCGACGATGCCCATGGCAGCCATAGCGGATGCCGCCCAACCTCAGGCAACAGCCGAGCAGCAGGCGCAAGCCGACACCACGAGCAGCGACACAGGCAAGGCTGAAGACGGCACCAACGCAAATGCGGCAGCAGATACCGTAGAGGGCAGCACCGCAACAGGCACCGGCACCAACGCAGTCAACACGGAAAGCGCTGACGGCACCACCGCCGCAACCGACACGGCCACCACAGCCCCCACCCCATCCCTCCGCGCCCAAGCCAACGGCACGCCCGCCGCAATCTCCACCACGTCACAAACCGGCTACGCCCACTCCGCCACCGCAAGCCAAAACGGCGTCATCTTCACCGTCTCGTGGAACGACGCCCCGCGGGCACCGCGACGACCTTCCACGTAACCCAGACCAACGGCTCGTCCCAGGCCAAGGCGCGCATGGACGTGCCCACATACTGGGACGGCGGCAGCCATGAAAGCGTCTGCGACCCGTCGCGCCAGGCATGGTCCAGCTACTACAGCCTTGGCACCGCGGGCCACGACTTTACCTTTGACTTCACGGCATCGGGCACGTACCGCATCCACTTCTACTTTATGGACAACGACAGATAAGGCCCCCAAAACGACAAGGGGATCTACTACCTGCGCGCCACGGCGGAGGTGACCGTAAACGACGCCGCCCGCCCGAGCGTCACGCAGATCGTCAACGACGCCGTGGCCCAGTGCAGGCAAAAGACAGACGGCTCGGAATACGACATGGCGCTGTGGCTCCACGACTGGACGCTCGACCGGCTGGAGTACGACCACAACCTCAACTGGTGCTCGGCCGAAAGCGGCCTCACGCGCCACCAGGGCACCTGCGAGAGCTACCAGCGCATCTACTCCAAGCTCCTTGACGCCGCGGACATCGCCAACGGCCGCATCACCGGCAACGGCCACACCTGGAACGCCGTAAAGATCGACGGCAAATGGTGCCAGATGGACCTAACCTGGGACGACACCAGCGAAAACTGGTACGGAGACCTTGACCAGCGCCATCTGTACTTTGGCCTAACCGACGAGCTCATGGCAATCGCCCACTCCGACCACACGGCAAACTATCAGAAGGATGACTACACCTACCGCTCAACCGACCTGTCCAACAATTACTTTGTGCGAAACGGCAAGGCCGATGAGTGGGCAGAGAAGTACGCCGACCGCATTCAGCAGCACCTGGATGCCAAGGAAGAAAGCTTTTCCATCGATGCCGACAACCAGTCGTTCCCGCCGAGCATCTCGGGGATTCAGAATGGGATCATTGCTTATGCGATGAATCTGAAGGAGTGGATAACAGCAGAAACTAAAGCCGCCCTATACGCAGAGTCAGTCGTTGCAACATCACCTAACGGTAGCTGGGCCGCGAGCTTTTTGTTCAAAAGCACATATCTCGATCCGCCCGCCCGGATCGAGGGCGAATACCGGATCGCCCTCGCCGTGGCGCCGTCGATGTGCGTCTCCGCGGCGGCATCGGGGTCGAGCCTATCCCGTTGGGGATCCGTTCTCTCAATCGAGCCCGACGCCGGCTCGGGGCTATACAAGATAAAGGCGGCCGACGGCCGCGCTCTCACCGCCGTCGGCCGTGCGGCAGCCCTCAGGGACGCCGACGGGACGGACTCCCAGCTGTGGTCGCTCACCGAGGCGGACGGCGGCTACGTCGTGGGAAGCCGCTCGACGGGGATGGTGCTCGACTCGAGGCGGGCGGGGACCTCCGAGGGCAACGAGGTGCGCCTGGAGTGGGCAAACGGAACGGGCGCCCAGGTCTGGATGTTCCTTGCTAAATAAGTTAAATAAATCTAGGAAAGCCCAAGGACCGCGATTATCCAAAGCGGGTAGTTGCGGTCGCGCAACGCGCGCTCCAAATCGTTCCAGCGACCGCCTAGACTACATCTAAATCCACCAGATTTTGCAGCAAAAAGTTGACAAGCACAAACGAATAAAGCCTCTCTCTCCTTATCATTAAGGGCGAAGCATCTCCACCACAATATAGGGCCAAGCTGTTTAACAACCTTATCGTGAATAGTTTGACTATAAGGAATATGTAGAGAGCTCAAACAATCAAGCATGTATTCAACAATCCAATATGAATCTAATCCTTTCTTACTAGAAGAGCATTTGGCTGTAATCCCCTCACCGTTGCGGCGATAAAGATAGACACTTTCATCGATATAAGATTGTGTGAACAACGGATCGATTAAAAAAACTTGAACCGTATCTTCAAACCAGTAGCCTTCAGGGAAATCAATAAACTTCCAAATGTCGCGGGAATAAATTCGAGCCCATGGAGCCCCATGTTTCCTCTTTCCCTTAATAGCAGTTACAGTAAGCCCGTCCTCGCTAATGTTGTCATAAGAGGCTGTAACAAAATCGACACCAGAGCCATCAATCGCGCCGCCAAGCAGCTCAAGCGCGCAAGGCTTAAGCATGTCATCGGAATCAACGAATACCAAATATGCACCTTGCGCATTTGCTATATCTACATTACGAGCACCAGAAAAACCACGATTCTCCTGATGAATTACTTTAAGCAGAGGATTACTAGCTGCAAGATAATCTAAAATATCGCTGGTCTTATCCTTGGATCCGTCATCGATCGCAATGACCTCAAAAGAATAAGAAGTTTCTTGACTGAGAATGCTCTCGAGACAATGCCCGACAAAACGCTCGACGTTGTAGCACGGAACAATAACACTGATGTCATAAAGGGGCTTTATTGGCCAATGACGAGGCTCGATACTAGTCAGCTGATCTGGTTTTGGACTTGCCTGAAGAAGAATGTCTCGAGCTCGATCAGAATCATCTTGAAGAACCTTGAAACCAAGTGATGCGGCTTTAACTGCCAGAACATATGGTGCATTGGAACGAAATAACAATCTCGCCATCTTATTGATGAGCCGACGGGTCAGGCTATCTAACATCAATACCTCCCCGGCCACCGGATACCAGCACTGTTTCGCCAACGACCAAATCGCCAGAAGGACCAACGAGCATCTTCGCCCATTCTGCAATTTCAGTCGGAGTCGCCAGCCGCCCTGCTCCATTCTCATTAGACGATATAACGTCCCCCTCCTTTACACCAATTAAAGGGGTGGCTGTAGAGCCGGGAGCAATACCATTAACAACGATCCCATAAGGCAGCAAGGTCTGCGCAAGGCCTTGCGTAAAACCCTTAAGGCCCCATTTCGATATACCATAGGGGGACCAAGCAGGCTCAAACCCTCTCGAGCTGTTAACGAACAGAATATGACCCTTAGTATTTGAGTCAATCATATGCTGCGCAACAGAACGAGCAAGGAAAAATACACCCCTCAAATTGATCGACATCACCCTATCGTACTCTTCTGGAGTGATTGTCCAAAAATTGACGCCCTCTGTGTGAACTCCTGTCGACTCGACAAAAATGTCGATATTGCCAAAGGCATCCTTTGCCTCAGAAACGATCTGATTGGAGTCTTCAGCATTAGACACATCCATAACAACGTATGCAATACGATCCGGATGACCGAGCTTTTCCATACAAGCCCGTAGTTTTTCAGCCTTGGTTCCCCCAAGGACAACACAAGCACCAGAATCCAGAAGCGCTTCGGCAACAGCCATCCCAATACCGCCACTTCCACCAGCGACGAAAGCAACCTTGCCTTCGAGCACCCTGTCCGAATCGACAATCTTCTGGACGGGCAGTATCTCCTTAGCGCGCAGCGCCTTAACGGCGTTCTTTGCGGCAGTCTTTATCCCAAACACGTTAGTTCGCCCCGTTCTTAGCAGCCTGGTCCCGTTTGCGCGCCTCGGTCTCTCTCCTCAAGTCTCGCTTCGCACAGCAGACAGGAAATAGACCTTTCATTAGCATCTTCGCTTTATTCTTTAATCCCATCTCGGACTTAAGTAGGACGCCTGGCAGGCGCTTGCGTATGTTCCAGATACAATCGCTATAGAGGTCTGCGAGTTCGTTCTGCCGACCGGTGGCAATGATTAGGAACAGCGTATACCCGTAGTTCTTCCAGATGTGCCAGTCGCACGCGTTGATCGTCTTCGCGGTGCGTATGGTAAGGCTGTCCTTGATGAGCTTAATGTTCTCGAGCGCGTTAGTCCCCATCTCAACGTTGTAGTGAGTAAGCCCGCTGTTCTCGTTGTCAAGACGGTAGTAGTAGATGCGTCGGTGTCCCATGGCAACCTTACCCGCCGCCTGTGCGGCCATGGTAGCGTAGTAGAGCCCCTCGCCAGACCACTTAGTACTGAAGGTAATGCCGGAGTCCTTGAGCGACTTCAAGCTGTACATCTTGTTCCAAGGTCCGATGGGGATCCGAGGATAGATGATCTCCGCAATAGCCTCCTCCGAGGTCAGATCGACGACCTTGTCCTCCTCGTTCTGCCTGAGATCCCGCGTGGTGAACACCGAGTCTGTCATCGACATGTTCACGCCCGGACGCTGGATCAGCCTCAGCAGGTACTCGATGTAATCGGGGGCGAGCCAGTCGTCACCATCGATAATGACAAGGTACTCGCCTCTCGCCTGCTCGATTCCCTTGTTGCGGGCGTCGCAAGTCCCCCCGTTTAGCTTATGAATCACGCGTATTCGGCGGTCTTCCGCAGCATAGCGGTCGCAAACCGCGCCGCTCCCGTCGGGAGATCCGTCGTCAACGAGGATGACGTCGAGGTTCGGGTAGGTCTGCCCAATAATAGACGTGATCAGTTTGTCGAGAAACCTCTCTGATTTATAGATGGCAACGACTATGGACACTAACGGCATATCCACTTGAATCAATTTCCCTTCTTGACGACCGAGCGCCCCTTGCGAAGCGCCACGAAAACTTCTCTACGATAGAGGATGACGATGATAACGACGAGCGCGGCCTCGCAGGAGTGGACTGCCACGAGGCTAAGCGGTGCGAAGAACAGTACTGCCTGTAGCACAAGCAGAGCATAGGAGATGTAGTCCCTAGTGATGTTGATCCTGATTCTCATATAGCTCTTGAGCTTCCGCACCCTCATGAACCACGTCACCCAATAGCTCACAAGCGTGGCGGCGGCGGCGCCAAGCGCCCCTATAAACGGCACCGTCAAAAGGTTCAGCGCAATATTCACGACGGCGCCGACAACCGAGGAGCGCGCGAACTCCTTGGAGTCCTTGACGGCGGCGAGAACTCCCCCCACGTACCCGGCGAGCGCACCGAAAACAATGGAGATCGTCAGGAAGGGCGCATACTGCCACGCCGCGTAAAACTCGTTCGCATAGAGAATCTTCGCGAGCAACAGGTTGCAAGCAATGATGAGGGAGCAGACAACAACCATCACGCAGTTGTATGCTGCGTACATGTTCGAGAAGAAGCCGTTGGAGTCCTCTGGGTCGAACTCCTCGACGGCGGAAATCGTCCATGCCTGCCCTACCACCGTCTGCACGATACTAAGGATGCTGGGGATCTTCGAAGCCACGGAGTAGATGCCGTTTGCAGCAACGCCGCAGAAGAACGTCACGACGTAGCGATCCGAGACGCTGGTGACCCACCAAGAAATAGAGTTGGCTATCATAGGTCGACTGTAGATAAGCATCTCGTGCTCGAGCTGCTTATCGACGCGGAGCGGATTGACACCGTGCAGTTTGAGCCGAATCAGCAGAAAGACGCACTGCAGGAACGGCCCGACGACGTTCGCAAGGAAATAGCCAGAAAGACCCCACTGAAAGACAACAAGGAAGACGATGTTACAGCCAATGATCAGAGCGCTGCACATCACGCTCGAGATGGCAATGTCGGTGAACCTGTTAAGACCGCGGACATAGTAGAGGACGATGCCCGAGAGCGCCTGGCTCACATAGAGAAGCAAGACGAGAGGACTGAGCTCGATGAGCACAGGAGAGATACCGAGGACGGAGTTGGCGATAAGCACCAACACGACCGGAACAAGCGAAATAAGGAAATGCTTAATGCCGATGCTCAGTACCCCGTCCTTGTCGACGTCCTTGTCCATCGAAAAGCGCAGGACTGCGTCGACGACGTCCTGCGTCAGCAGAGGGACAAGTACGCCAATCGTAGTGACGGCAAGGTCGTAGGTGCCGTACTCGGCGGTAGTAAGCACGCTTGTATACAGCGGCACCAGGAGAAAGCTGAGGATCTTAGTCCCGAAGTTCGCGAGAGTCAGAAGGCCGACGTTCTTGGCAAAGGAGCGATAGCCCGCCACTAGTGATCACCAGCCCTATCCGCCGTTGCCCGCGCCAAAGCAGAGGTTGATTTTCAATCTCAACGCAACAGCCTGAACGGACCCCGCGTTTCCGCAGCT